>Ga0209630_10003777_pt1 | contig 13657 bp, 7 predicted proteins | sample COG_01_FD_184745 | JGI IMG/M metagenome (GOLD analysis project Ga0209630, IMG submission 184745) | Pelagic Microbial community sample from North Sea - COGITO 998_met_01 (SPAdes) (version 2) | ecosystem: Environmental > Aquatic > Marine > Neritic zone/Coastal water | place: Helgoland, sampling... | reverse complement strand
CTTGAATAGGGTAATGACGTAGGCATCGTCCACAATTTTGGACAGCAAGCACTTGCCTTCATCCCACATTATGTTCCATTGCCAATCGTGGGATTTTGCTTGAAATTCAGATAGGGTCACTTCTTTTACTGGGAGGATGTTGATGCAAATTAAATCAATTAGGATTAAAGTGAAAACGCGATACTCAAAATTTCGAAAAACCGACATCCCACCTGCTCCCCGCTGGACTTAATTCATCGCCCTATTTTCGTTCTAGATTGGAGCTAAAGTTTAAAAGATGAAACTCCACACACACGCCTTCGCTATTCTAGTCTTTATTTCGGTCCAGGGCCAATGCATTCTCGCGCAAGACAATACTTTCGCGCCAGAGAATGAAGCCCCCCTTGTTCAACTCAAGTTACCTTGATGATTGATGTGCTTTTCGTTAAACCCCTCAGTGATAACTTTCAGTTCCCTTCGGGTTCGATTTGCTGTAATAGAGTTTTGTACTCGTGATATGAACGGCGGAGAGTTTGATGCGTCGGAGATTGGTCAGACCGGCGAATCCTATGACCAACTTCAACTCACCCCCCATCTTAATCAACTCTTCGAGGCTAGCAGAATTGAAAAAATCCGCAGCGGGCTTTGCGCTTTCGCAATTTGTCAAATCCAGCGACTGCAGGCTTTTAAATGGCTCGAGACTCCACTGACAAAAGTTATTTACTAGCCAGTTCTTGTCTTCGACACTCACTACCTCATCCAGGCTTTGATCACCCTAAAATCCTGAAGGCATAATGCGCTTAACCTTATCTGCAGGCTCCAGGCTATGCTTTTTTACAAATTCTTCAATGCTCATGGTCAGAATTAATTGCGATGCGTCAACGTAGCGTCATCCTTTGAAGTCCGGTATTTCCTTCAGAATACGTTCATCCACATTTTCTCTACGCAGCGTATGACAATGAATGATCATGTTCGAACTTTTCAGATGCTGAGCCAACGCTAAGTTCCCATCCGACCCGTCCAATGACGTCAACTTTATCCATTTAATCTTGGCAATCGCTTCCGAAAATATTTGTGCCAGTTCTGTGGATAACGTTGTCATTCCGAGCGCAATGAAGCTCTGTTTCTGAGCAAGGTGCTTGGCCGCTTTTTCGGTTAATTCAACAACACTTTCGAGATTAATCGACTTTTTGTGCTTTGTTAAGTATTCCGCCGCTTCATCGGTTAATGACTGCAGATTCCTGAGGTCAAGAGCAAAACTGCACTCAGCTAAAGCTTGAGCTGCCGCATCTTCCATCTCTGTATAGTCCATCAAATCGATGTCATACCCTCCCTTTTTGGCACATGCCGAAATCTTGCGCTTGGCAACGCCAGCCTTAAGTACTTTCTTTTCAATCATTTCACTTCAAATTACTTAAAAACTTATCCAAATCTTGCTTGATGAAGTCAAGGTACTGATCAAAATGCCAGTCCTTCTCGCTTAACTTGCTTTTGAGCGTCTCCATCTTGTTCAAGATAGCCTCGGCGTCCGCTGCAAGGTCTTGACGGATTTCCTGCTTCTCGTTCTTTGATAATTCCATGTAATTCGATATTTCTCGACGCAAAAAGGTAATAAGTAAATGGGTCAACTCAGGCATAGAGCGCCCAAACGCTTAAGATGCAATTCTCTCTCACGCAGACCAATTCGCGAACGCACCATTGGTCCCAATTGTGATGCTTCATCGAATTTCTTTTTCTCGAGGAATATCAGTTGAAGAAAAAGCTCATGCTCTTGATGTGCATCGAAATTCGGAAAGTGATTCGCAATTATCTTCGATATGGTCATGGCTGCATTATTTCTTTTGAAAAACGTAGATATCAGAGAGACCTACATGTACACCTTTCGATCTCGTCACAAAAGCTCTTTCATAGAAGCAATACGATTCAGATTGACGGGGCTTACTAAGGATGCAATTTGCGGGGATTCCAGGTTGGCTATAGCCTCCTTCAACACCTCCTTTCCCTGTTCATCGCCGGCCTTTATGAGCGAAGCTCCGCGGTGCATCTGGATGATGGAAACCTTGTGCATCACCTCATCTGTCGTGGGATCCGCTCCTTCAAGGGCGCGCTCAAAGGCCTGTGCAGCCTCTTCATGTCGCTCCAATTCTACCAACGCCGCGCCCACGTAATAATGACTAGCCCCCAAGTCAAACTCTGGCGACTGCGCTTTGACCTTGACTCCCCATTTCACCCCCTCTTCGGCCCAACGGAGGGAAGCATCTGCATCTTGCAGTCTATTGCGATGATGCATGCTCAGTCGTGAGCACACGCTACAAATTTCCTCTATCTGCGGGATGGCCTTATCCAACTCAATCAAGATGCGGTATTCCTCTTCCAATAAGCCAGCGGCCTCCTTGGGCTTTGTAACCCTGGCTGCAACTGCGAAGGCATCTGCACGGTACGTTGCCGGGACGAAATCAAATTGCCCAACGTAGGCGAGCAAATCTCTACCGGCATTTTCGAACTCCTCTTCTGTCAAAGTTTGCCACTCAATTTCACACTGAATACGTGCAATACGTGCAGCCAAAATTTCTTCAGAGAAGCGACTCGGCTCGAACCGGAGATCGAGGTATTGATTCAACTCCTCAAACCAGGTTCTCAGTTGCTGTTCGTGCTCCCGACAGAGCAATCGGCGCGCATAGTTATTTGCCAAGAGAGTCTCTTCCAAAACGCTCACCCAAGCCAACTGAATTCTTCCTTCGGCGGAGCGCAATTGCCCTTCATTCCAAATGAACCAATCGACCCCAGCGTGAATATCCTTGGATCGATCCAATAGCCGACGCAGAACTGCCTTGGCGACTACTTTTCGCTGTCGAACTGTACTGCCAAGCACCACCTCAGCCCAGTGAGTCTCCCATCGTTGGATGACCTCCTCCGTGCTTTCTGCACTTTGTTCCCACAACTCAATTTCGAACCGCTTCAAAACCAACAAGTGGTCTGTTCCCATCAAGGGCGGCTGAGCCCGCCACGCTGCGGCCAATAATTGACGGTCTTCATCCTTCGCATGAGGATGGTCTAGCAGCAAAGCCACTACTCCTACCCAGACTCCGCCTTGGGCATTTTGTGCCGAATCGTCCCCTATACCATGCCTTTCCTCTTTTGACAAGAATTGATGTACTCCGGGCTCCAGTTTCAGCCCGTGTTTACGATCGAATAGCAATCGAACGTAAGCACCTAAGAACCCTTCCGAAGCTGGGTTCCAACGCCCCTGTTTGTCAAGAAGGGACTGCGCTTCCAGCGAATCCGACCCCAATACCTTGAGCAGAACATCAATCCATTGGGCCATCTTCCAGCTGCCCCAGCGCTGAGCATCAGAAGCCAGCTTCTCCAATGAAGAGGTTCCCAAAGCCTCTGCATCAATCGCAAATCGAATGGCAAGTTCCTCCATCAAAAGCGACGCATCTTCACCTTTGGTGACCCCTCCGGGAATTTTCGTTAAGCGCTGGAGGTAGCGCCTCAAATCCGTATTGGAATGCAAGGCACGGTTCTGCACCATTCCAGCATCCGCCGCGAGAAGGCGCTTGTTGTATTCAATCACAATTTGGCGCGCGTTGCGGTCGCCCGATGCGTTGGGATAGAACGACTTGATGGCAGCGATGGCGCGCTTGTCCTTAAACCGATAGACATTGTCCTCTTCTCGGATATCCTGCAAAATACCCTGACCTTCCAATTGCTCCAAAAAGTCTAACACATCCAGTAATTCATGTCCCCAGACTGCTGCCAGCACCGTCGCGTCAAAGCTTCTACCTACAATAGATGCGCTCTCCAAAACACGCATCCATTTGGCTGGATACTGCCTAAACAACTCGTGGTAATGGATGTCAATCTCTTCTGAGTTCAGGAGGTCATCTGCAGTCAACGAACGTGTCAACACCCACCCATCCGAACCTGGCTTGAGTGCACCCAACGCTTGCATCTGATCAATGTTGCGGATGATATACAACGGAGTCACCACCTGCTTACCGTCCTCATCCGGCTGTGCCTGCCGTTGATTGAATAGCTCATTCAAGTCATTCAAGCTCTGTTTCGAAAGCGTGAAGTTTTCATTCATTTTACTGAGCCCCACAACAAAGTCTTTGCTCACAAAAGACGTTTCCGTCATGAGCGGTTGCCCACCAATGGAATCCATCAATGAATCAAATTCAGCTTCGCCCAATCGATCAGAGGCGTTGGATCCACTTACACGGTACGTGCAAATGAGTTTCATGCGCCCGCTGAGGTTCGGGTTTCGGGAAACCATCCCCCAAAAAACCTCCAACAGCCGCTTCGAATCCGCATCGAGCCATTGGAGATCATCCAAAATCAGCAACATGGAACCAGGGGCCTTTTCCAGCCGCTCAACCAAATGCATGGCAAAATCCTCTAGCGATTGCTTGACATCCCGTTCCACCGCCCCCATATCAACAGGAACCGGTGCCACATCCGCAATCACACCAAAAACCGATTGACCAATCGCATCAAAAGCCGCCGTCCGATCTTGAATTTCTTCAATGTTCAAGAAAGCACCAAACGCTTCTACGAATGGTTCAAACGCTAAATGCCCCTCATCCTGCACCTCATCGCAATCACCAAAAAACACAATCCACGCCGTTTCTTCTGTTTGCAGTCGGCTGCGCCATTCTTGCACCAAGCGTGTTTTACCTATCCCGCGTGGGCCCTTGACAAAACCCGCTGCAAATTGAGGCGCCTGTATGCGATTAAGCCCCGTTTGAAACTCCGGCACCACTGAACCAATAAACCCTCCAGCTTCCAAATTCTCGCCACGCTGCGTCGATTGGCTAGTCGCCGCATCGCTCTTGTGTGCCCACTTCATCAGGGGACGCCATACGAGGTTAGCCACACCGCCCATCAAGCTCAACTGCAGTGACATCATCATCGAGGCCTCACCAATCATATCAAAAGTCAAAACCACAACGACGGCCATCCCCACCAACAACCCAAGCGCACCCACCCCTTTCGCACGAGGCGATTGCTTTTTGGAAAACACCTCATTCACGTTGAATGCAAGCAGGTCCGCCGCCATCCAAGTCGCTACAACAAGTACCACTGCAAACTCAAGCCCAAGTGGGGTGCCGTTCACTTCATTCAAATAAATAAACGGCACGTAAGAGCCGAACAAGGACACATTGGCGAGATCTCGGTAAGATGCCATGCTGTGAAACCCATCGAGCCGCAATCGATTGAGCACGAAAAAATTCAATACAGTCGGAAGCAACGACATGACGAATGCCATCCCAATGACCCAAAGCTTTGCGTCTAATTCTTGGTAGTGGGTCGTCGGTCCAGGCACCCAACCCGCGACCAAGCTGATGGTGATGAAAGCAACAGCGATGGGGAGAACCAGGAATAACGCCGTCCGAGGAATGCGACTAGCGGTAATTCTTAGAATCACGAAAGGCGCGAGGAATACACCCAACATCCCCTTAGTATTGGCAAATAGCCCCCTCCAATTAATGAATTCAAAAGTCGCGATACCAATGAGCAGGAGGAAACTCCACGCAATCAAATCGAGCAGATTCAACAGGATGGGATCGCCCGTTTTATCTTCACAAAATCCGAGTCCCATCGATTGCGGCCCGAAGCCTGTGGTGCGATCCCACACCCTAAAATCCATACCCACGTTCCAAAGCCGTTCTTCCACCACATCCTTAACCTGCATCGAGAACAGCCCGATTTGGTCGACTTGCAAAGAATCTGCGAGTTCCTCGAGCAACACTGGAGTTGGATTCAATTGAACGCGCGCAACGAGAGAGTCCAACGAAGTCAGCGGCTCTTTCATGACACGGGTAAATGTGTAATTCGTTGCCACATCCAAGGCATCAATCCCAATCTCCCAGAGGTCATCAGGCACGGTGCCTTTCTGCACCACAGCCATCAACGCACCGTCCGAAATCATCGTTGTGCTCTGAAATGCCACGGGTTTGCGTAACAGCACATCCATTGCCGTTTCTAAGGCATATTCCACCGCATCATCCGCCATCCCCATGTACGCCGGGCGGCCGCGAAACATCTCCAAAATGGGGGCACGGTGGTTCAAATTATCCGCGCAGATATCGCGTGTCTGGGCGATTCGTTCTCTGAAGTCTGATGCGGCACTTTCCCCATTGGGCAAAGCTTCAAGCGAATCACAGTAGGACTCAGCCCAGTCGAGGAATTTCGGATCATTTTCAGTGTGCACAGCTACGTCCAGTAGCGTTCTGGCATGACGGCTCAAGCGATCAATTTCCGATGCATCATTGTGAACGTCAGCGGTTGCGTTGTTTGCAAGCAACAGTAGGCCGATCGCCCACAATAAAATCTTCCACGGAGAGACTGCAACTGGATTCATTGATAACTAGGGTCAAGTACAGCAATGGCGAATCTCCCCGTTCCCAAGGGAAGGTGCGAATCGGCTGAATCGTTTAAGTTAAGTTTGAAATGCGTGATAAATAGATTTCAAACTAAAATTTAGTTTTCCGGCACACCGATCAAATCAATCGCGCTTTCACGGATCAGCGCATTAAACGCCGGCAACCGCTCGTCGCGCAGGGCATGCCATTTCGCGAGCTCGGTATCGATTAGCGCCGTGACTTCGTCGCGCACCCCGACCATCTGTTCGGTGGGCGCATACACGCCCATGCTCGCCAATGAGCCCACGTGAGCGAGCTTGTTATTGAGTTTGATGGGGAAATTGAGCATGTCTTGGTTGCTTTTAAGTTTGGTTTGGTAGAGGACCTCCTCCACTGCCGTCATCAGCGAATCGAGCGCGCGCCCTTCCTCGAAGATGGCAGGGTAACCGTCCTCGTCCAGGCGCCCGATGAGACCGGAGACTTGGGATTTGACCGAACGCATGTGGCGGATGGCGTCGTGGGTCTCATCGACTTTATCGCGGATGCTTTTGAGGAAATCAAACTGCGCGATGCAGTCCTCGCGTGAGCACTCGGCACGCGGATCCATCAGCAACTCAAAGGACGAAACCAGCGTATCACCGTCCACCGCCAACTCCACCGTGTAATCACCGGGAGGCGCGACCGGACCGCTCAACGTCCCCCACCACATGAGGAGCCCGTCGAAGTCGTCGGCCTTCTCGTAGCGCATGTCCCAATCGAATCCATTGAGCCCCAGTGCGGCGTCAATGTCGCTGCTCGAATACGTTCGAATCTCGCTGCCCTCGCTGTCGCGGAAGGTAAGCGAGGCATCCTCGGCCCCTTCTGGCAAATGGTAGTTGACACGCACGCCAGCCGGGTGGTTGGTGCCGGCTGTGGCTGACTCCGAACCGTTGCCGCCGCCATAGCCCACCGTGGGGTGCGGCTGGAACAAGTGCACCTCAGCGGCATCGAAATCCTTCAGCCCTTGCCACAACACGTCGAGGTCATCGAGCAGCCAGAAACTGCGGCCTTGGGTGGCGACGATGAGGTCGTTGTCCTTGAGGGCCAAATCGGTGATGGGAACCTCCGGCAAGTTCAGCTGGAACGAACGCCAATTCGAGCCGTCGTCTGTGCTGACGTACAAACCGAATTCCGTGCCGGCGTACAGCAAGCCCGGCGTATTGAGGTCGGAGCGGATGACGCGAGTGAAATGCCCTCGGTCAATGCCCTTGTTTAGAGTGCGCCAAGAGGCGCCGTAATCGTCCGTGTGATAGAGATACGGCGCATAGTCGCCCGACTTGTACCGAGTGGCTGCCACGTAGAGGCCACCGTCGCGATGCGGATCGACCTCGATGCTGTTGACCAAAGCATCGACCGGCATACCCTTCGGGGTGACGTTTTGCCATATTGAGCCGGCGTCTCGGGTGACGTGGATGAGGCCATCATCGGATCCGGCCCAAATCAGGCCGGGTTCGCGCGGTGATTCCGCAGCGGCAAAAACGGTCGCGTAGTATTCCACGCCCGTGTTGTCCTTGGTAATGGGGCCGCCCGAAGAGACGAGCTTCTCCGCCTCGCCGCGGGTCAAATCGGGCGATATGATGTCCCAGGACGCGCCACCGTTGGTTGAGCGGTGCAGGAACTGCGAACACGTGTAGAGGTGCTCCGAGTTGTGAGGTGAAAAGAACACCGGGAAGTTCCATTGGAAGCGGTAGCGCATGCCTTCTGCGCCACTGCCCATAGGGTTGTCCGGCCAAACGTTGATGGCGCGAGACATGTCCAAGTCGTGGTTAAACCGCGTCAAGAAGCCACCGTAGCTTCCGCCGTAAACGATGTCGTTGTCGCTGGGATCCGGCGCCAAGTGGGCACTCTCGCCGCCCGCCGTGCTCTCCCAATTGTCGTCGGTGATGAACCGGCCGCGCGAACGGGAATCGATGCGAATGGCCGAGTTATCCTGCTGTGCACCGTAAATGCGGTACGGGAAGGCGTCGTCGGTGGTCACGCGGTAGAACTGGGCCGTTGGCTGATTCATGTAGGTCGACCACGACTCACCCGCATCGTAACTGACTTGTGCACCTCCGTCGTCGGCAATGATGAGGCGGTCGGCGTCGTCCGGTGCAATCCACAAATCATGGTGATCCCCGTGGGGCGCATAACGCGCCTCAAAGGTGCGCCCGCCATCCGTGGAGACGTGGTACGACACGTTCATGACGTAGACGCGGTTGGCGTCCTCGGTGTCCGCATAGATGCGGGTGTAATACCAAGCGCGTTGGCGCAGGCTGCGGTCTGAATTGAGTACTTCCCACGTCGCGCCAGCATCGTCTGAGCGGTATACGCCGCCATTCTCGTTTTCGATGATGGCCCAAACGCGGTTGGGATTCACGGGTGAAACAGTGACTCCGATAATTCCATGTGGGCCTTCAGGCAGGCCTTTGTTATCCATGAGCGACGTCCAGGTCGCGCCACCGTCTGTGGATTTCCACAACGCCGAACCATCGCCTCCTGATGAGAAATCATACGGCGTTCGGCGCACGTTCCACGTGCTGGCATACAGCACCTCTGGATTTCCCGGGTCCAAGACGATATCAACAGCTCCTGAACGGGCATTGGGATGCAGCATGCGTTCCCAAGATTTACCTCCATCCACAGATTTATAGACTCCACGCTCTTCTGAATCTTTGAATAAATCCCCCAGTACCGCCGCGTAGACCACATCCGGATTGCTCGGATGGATTCGAATGCGCGGGATGTGGCGCGATTGCTTGAGGCCCATGTCCTTCCAGCTGCGCCCGCCATCGACGGATTTGTACATGCCCGTTCCGGGTGATACGTTTCCGCGTACGGTGACCTCTCCTCCACCGACATACAAGACGTTGGGGTTCGATAAGCTCACGGCTACTGCACCGATGGAACCTCCGAAATACCCATCTGAAATGTTATTCCAGGTGGTGCCACCGTTGCTGGTTTTCCACACGCCACCGCCCGTGGCACCCATATAGAATGTCATTGGATCGCCCACGACGCCTGCGACAGCGGCAGACCTCCCACCTCGAAACGGACCAATGCTTCTAAATTGAAGGGATTCTTCTAAAAAAGAAAGCTCAACTTGCTGGCCCCAACTGCGACTCGAGGGCAACAGGGCACTTAAACACACCAAAATGATAAGGGAGGAGAAGGTTTGCTTCATGGGATGAAATTAGCCCAATCAGGTTAATCTCAGAAGCAATGAGTCAAATCCTTGTGCAAGTCTTATCGGACGATCGTCACGTGGCCCGTAAGTTCCTCGTGGGTTCCCTTCAACGAGGTAGATGAATACCGAATTCTCCACGTGTACGTATCCATTTTCACAAAATGCTCGCTTTCGTAACCATCCCGCCGAACATTGCCCGGCCAAAATTCTTCCGGATCTTCTGACTCCCAAATCAATTCACCCCAGCGATCAAAGATTTGCAGGCTGTAGTCTGTCACCAAATCATAATCTCTGAACTCCGCTCGAAATGCATCGTTTAATCCATCCGGTTTGGACGTAACACCTCCTGGCGTGAATGAATTGGGAACGTACACCGGAGTTTGGTCTTCGATAAGCAGCCATTCAGAATAAACATCCGTGCAGCCGTAATCGTTGGTAACGGTCAAGCTCGCGCCATAGGATCCAGCATCATAGTATGTATGAACAGGATTGACCTCCGTACTCGCCGTGCCATCTCCAAACTGCCAATAATTTTCATCGTTGTCATTCGATAAATTCTCAAAGTTCCATCGGGTATTGAGCGAAGAAGGCAAATCAGGACCGCTATCGTCTGAGTCGTAAGGCTGGGCCTCAAAATAAGCAAAGGGTTCAGGAAACACCGTGATGGTCTCTAATGCAGACTCATTGACTTCGCATCCTACTCCTGAAATAACGTTCATTCCCAATGTATAGATACCAGACCATTCAAATAAGTAATAATTGGTCACCGGTGGCCCTTGGTATACAATCTCATTGTCATAGGAGATGGTCAATTCGCTTGATGCGCCCCCTACCGAGACGTCCTGCAGGTATACATCGAGGGGAGGACATCCTTCAACCGGGCTGAGGTTCAATGCCGGAATTGGGTTGTAATAAACGACCACATCTGCTACAGCACTCGCGCTGCAATCGTACGCATTCGAGGCCGTCAACATTAAATCAAACGTGCCATCTTCATTGATTTCGACGACAGGTTCGAACGCCGTCGACTCCAAGCTACCGTCGAGGAACCATTGGTAATCGAGCGCGAACTCGGTCTCATTTTGGGGGTAAATCATAGCAGGTACACCGCAGTATTGCTCTGCGATTCCTCCAATTTGAACTTCAGGTGAGGGAAGTACCGAAATACTGATTGTCTCGGTCGCTTCACACCCCTCCGCATTGGAGGCGAAAACATCAACTGAAAAAGTGACTGGATCCTGCGTTTGATTCACAAACGTATGGGCAGGATCGGGAGAACCTGAAGTTCCATTGTCACCGAACTGCCAATCCCAAAAATCCGCATCCAATGAATTGTTTTCAAAATCCACAACCAATGGCGTGCAGCCGATTTCAAAACTCGGAAGAATATCCAGTTCAGGAGATGCATTGATGAGAACGGGAAGCACTTCTTGCGCCTCACATCCGTTGACAATAGAAGTAACGACCATGATCACATCGAACACACCTGAATCATCATAGACCGTAGTAACGCTGGTTCCTGCTGCTGTGTCACCTTGACCAAACACCCATTCCACGCCGATGGAGTTTTCAGATTCGATGACCAATGAAACTAGCTCTCCCTCGCAATAGCTCGTTTGATCTGCAGTCACTGTAAACTCAGGTTGTGGCAGAACCTCAACCTCAAAATATGCCGTATCCAAAGAGCATCCATTGGTCGCAAATTGGGAGATGATATACGTACCCGCCTCCTCATAGGTCGTTGTTGATACCGAATCAAACGCGACAAGTCCATTGCCAAAGTCATATTGGATTTCAGTGGTTTCTTGGCTCAAATCCGTCACCGTCACGTCCAAAGGAGCACATCCAATCTCCACGTCAGCCGTGAAAAATGCCTGAATCGTGTTCGGATAAATAAAAATTGGAGCCGTCGCGGTATCAACCCCACATTGATTGGACCCAATGGCGGTGATGACAAACATTTGCGCAGATGAATCAGGATCAACGACGTACGTTGGGAAATCTGTTATGGTTCCAGACTCTGTCTGGCCGTTGCCAAAGTCCCAACTAATTTGTTCGGGTAAGCCCGTACTCGTGTTCAAAATATCCGCTGTAAAGGGTGAGCAGGCCGTATCATCCTGAAGGATGAAGGACATCTGTGGCATGGGCAATACACTCACAGCTTGTGTCATGCTGCTCGTTCCGCACAAATTAGCCACCTCCAATGTTACATCATAGACCATAATAGCAGGCCCCTGATCAAACAAGGTTGGTTCGGGAGTGGTATCCGGATCGTTCTGATCAAAAATCACCGATGAATCTCCCAACATCCAACTATAAGAAGCATATGGAGCATCCGAATTGTTGATGAACTCCACCGTAAACGGGGCGCACGCTGAATCTTCAGGCATGGTGAAAGCGGCCACTGGAGGGTAGGTGATTTCCGTCTGAGAAAATGCGGTGTCGAGGCAGCCAAATTGATTGACCACAATCAGTTCGATGTCATAGTCTCCTGCCTCTGGATATGTATACAGCGGATCGATTGCATTCTCTTCATCTCCGTTGCCAAAGTCCCAGGCAGCCGAAACAGCGTCGAGGGAGTTTTGGTCAATGTCTATTGGGAAATTATTGCATGCCAATGCAGGCACCGTGAAGTCAGCTGTTGGCATCGGATTGACTGTCACATCGTGCCACAAGGTGTCACGGCAGCCCGTCACCAGATCTTCATACCAGAAGAATAATTCCCAATCTCCAACACCTGTCGAAGTAGCGTCGACATCAAACATTCCGCCCGTCTCATCAACCACGCCAGGCCCCTCCCAATAGCCACCATCCGGACCTTGTGGTGAGAATTCCGTCAATTCAACGATGCCATCGTTGACACAGAAGGTATCCGACGGTCCAAGTTCGATTATGGGCAATGGGAAGACGATGATTTCCACAACATTGGTGGTGTCTATGCACACCACACCATTAAGCGTGCTTATCACCTCCATCGAGAAGAACGTTGTTTCAAATAATGCAGGTGACTGATACGTTGCTTGGTCAGCACCATTTATGGACTGCGGATTATCTGACGAATCGACCCCTGACAACCACTGATAGGTCAGAGATCCTACCCCGGTTGTTGCCATTGACTCTTCGAGTAATGCCGGCGATTCTCCAAAGCAAATCTCCTGATCCGTCTCGATCGTACCAATCACAATGTCATTCACATAAATACCCGCGATGGCGGACGCAATTTCGTCACATCCTCCTCCATCGAACGTGATGATGCAGTAGTAATACAAGCTGCCTGGGACACTCGCCGGCGGATCGAATGTAGAATTCGTCGCATCCTGAATCATCGTTCCCGAATACGCATCGGTTGTGCTTTCGAACCACTGGTAAGTCGGGATTCCAGTTCCAAATTGATAGGCTACCTCAAGAGTCACTGCTTCCTGCCCAAAACAAAGGGTTTGTGTTAAAGGCTGCTGGGTGAATTGAGGCGACTCGTTCGTCACAATCTCCGCAACTTCACTCACCACCTCGCAGTTCGCTCCGCTCTGCGTAATCACGCAGTAGTAGTAAAGCGTGCCAACCACGTCAACCGGTGGGACATACGAAGAAGATGTAGCGTCATCAATCTCCTCGCCGCCCGTGTTCGAAGCAGTCGTTGAAACAAACCACTGGTAGCTGTACGTGCCCGTGCCGCCATCGACGGCTATCATGAGTTCGTCAACGGAAGCGGCATCCTGGCAGTAGCTCGCATCCAAAGGTTGAAGCGTAACAATCGGGTCATCCACTACAATCACCTCAACCGTATCGCTATTCGCAACATCGCAGCCGCTGCCAGACAACGTCACCTCAGCATAGTACTCATACGTACCAGGTGTATCATACGAAGGAGGTAAGTACGTCGCGTTCGTAGCGCCACCAATCAAACTGCCGTCTCCCAAGAACCATTGGTAACTCACCGAACCCGTGCCGTTGGCATAATCAACCGCCAAGGGTAAGTGGGGTGAACCGCCAACACACAGCGTATCGGTTGCCAACGGTTGAACCGAGATCGAAGGATCAGGTACCACATTCACCAATACGGGGTCACTCGTTATCATCTCACACCCTCCAAAACTGAACGTAACCT
>Ga0209630_10003773_pt1 | contig 13671 bp, 16 predicted proteins | sample COG_01_FD_184745 | JGI IMG/M metagenome (GOLD analysis project Ga0209630, IMG submission 184745) | Pelagic Microbial community sample from North Sea - COGITO 998_met_01 (SPAdes) (version 2) | ecosystem: Environmental > Aquatic > Marine > Neritic zone/Coastal water | place: Helgoland, sampling... | reverse complement strand
TCAGCTTATTCTAGGCATATAGATTTTAAGAAAATCAGAAGTATTGCTGATAAAGTAGGTGCTTATTTTTTAGCAGATATCGCTCATTATTCTGGTTTAATTGCTGCTGGTGAATATCCTAACCCCATACAATATGCACATGTTGCAACAACAACAACACATAAAACATTAAGAGGTCCTCGAGGTGGGATGATATTATCTAATGATGAGGATCTAGGAAAACTATTTGATAAAGCCATATTTCCAGGTATTCAAGGCGGACCATTAATGCATGTTATAGCAGCTAAAGCTGCTGCATTTGGAGAGGCATTAAAACCTGATTTTAAAAAATATATTAAACAAATTATTTTAAATGCAAAAACTTTATCATCAGAATTAGAAAAACAAGGGGTTAATATTGTTTCGGGAGGAACAGATAGTCATGTAATTTTATGCGATTTGCGCCCTATTAAACTAACTGGAAAGGTATCAGAAGAAAGTTTAGATAGAGCAGGGATTACTTGTAATAAAAATGCTGTACCTTTTGATGAAGAAAAGCCTTTTATCACCTCTGGATTAAGAATAGGTACACCTGCTGTTACTTCTAGAGGCTTCAAAGAAAAAGAAATGTTAAAAATTGGTCAGTTAATTGGTAAAATATTAAAGGGTCTTTCCCAAGATAAAGACAATATAAGTACTATTGAAGCTGAAGTAAAAAAAGATGTAATTAGCATATGTAAAGATTTTCCTCTTTATTCTTCTATAAGATATAAGTAATATGTATTTAAATAGTAAAGGAAAAATTTATGAGATGTCCTTATTGTAATTATGAAGATACTCAAGTAAAAGATTCTCGTCCTACAGAAGATAGTTCTGTAATAAGAAGGAGAAGGTCCTGTCCTCAATGTGCTGCTCGTTTCACAACTTTTGAAAGAGTTCAGCTAAGAGACCTTATGGTTAAAAAGAGGGATGGAAAAAAAGTAGAATTTGATAGAGACAAGTTAGCTCGTTCGATTATGATTGCTTTTCGAAAAAGGCCATTAGAGGATGAAAGAATTGAAAAAATGATCACAGGCTTGGTTAGAAGACTTGAATCTTCTGGAGATAGTGAAATACAAAGTAGTGATATAGGTGAATTAGTAATGGATACTCTTTCTGAAATTGATCAAGTGGCCTACGTTAGGTTTGCAAGTGTTTATAGAAACTTCAGAGAAGCTAGGGATTTTGAGAAATTTATCGGAGGACTTAGCGAAGATGTTCCAAAAAAATAATCATAAAGGAATAAAGAGATATGCAAATAGAAGTAGCTATGAGAAGTGCATTATCTCTTGCAAAAAGAGGTCTTGGTCGTTGTTCTCCAAATCCTAGTGTTGGATGTTTTATACTTGATAGATCAGACAATCTAATTGGTATGGGAAGAACATCTGATAAAGGTAGGCCGCACGCAGAAATGAATGCATTAAAATCTTTAACTGCTAGTGCTAAAGGTGGGACTGCTGTAGTAACATTAGAGCCATGTGCTCACTCGGATACGTCGCCCTCTTGTGCAGAATTATTAATTAATGCAGGAATAAAACATGTAATTATAGCTACTTTAGACCCAGATATAAGAACTAATGGTAAAGGCGTAAAATTATTTAAAAAAGCAGGAATAAAAGTTTCTTTAGGGTTATTAAAAGAAATAGCTTTGGATATAAATGCAGGTTTTATTTATAGATTAAAATATAATCGCCCTTTAGTAAGTTTAAAAATAGCTAGTAGCTTAGATGGAAAGATAGCAACAGTTACTGGAAAAAGTAAATGGATAACTGGAGAATTATCTAGAATGCATGGTCATAGTTTAAGGGCAAATCATGATGTTATATTAGTAGGTATAAATACTGTATTAAAGGATGACCCAAAATTAAATTGTAGAATTAAAGGTTTAGAAAAATATTCGCCGGTTAGAGTAATAGTTGACAGCTCTCTATCTATACCGCTTGAGTCAAAAGTTCTAAAAAACCTTAATAAGATTCCTACTATAATTTGGACTGAAAAAAATATTAATTCTCCAAAGAAGAAAATATTATTAGATATGGGTGTTGAACTTATTGAATTAGAAAAAGTAAAAAATAAGCTTAACCTTATAAAAGGTTTAAATAGTTTATCAGAAAAAGGTTTTAATAAGGTATTAGTGGAAGGGGGAAGTGAAATTTCTGCATCATTAATTGCAAATAATTTGATCGATAAAGTTTTTTTATATAGAAGTGGTATTTTTATAGGAGGAGATGGTCTTTCTGGAATTGCTTCATATAATATTGATAATCTAGAATTAGCTAAACGTTATGGCTTAATTAAAATTAGAGTTTTAGATGATGATATATTAGAAGAATGGAGTCTAGTTAGTTAGCATATAATATTATGTTAATTTGGAGTATATTATGTTTACTGGTATTATTAGAGATATAGGTCAAATTACTAGTTTAAATTCTAGTAAGGGAGATCTTAACTTAAGTATAAAAACATCACTAAAACTAAATAAAATTAATATAGGAGACTCTATTTGTTGTGGAGGAGTATGCCTTACTGTATTAAGTATTCAAAATGATATTTTTAATGTCGAGTTGTCTAAAGAAACTCTTTCTGTAACAGCAGCTAAGTTTTGGACTAAAGGAACTAAAATAAATATTGAAAAGTCATTATTACTAGGAGATCAAATTGGGGGACATCTTGTAAGTGGACATGTAGATGCTGTTACAGTATTAAAAAGTAAGAAAAATATTAAAGGTTCTGTAAGATTAGATTTCAAGTCTTCTAAAGATGTAAGGCCTTATATTGCAAAAAAAGGATCCATATCAATAGATGGTGTGTCATTAACTATAAATGAAGTTAATAAAAGCTCATTTAGTGTAAATGTAATATCGCATACTTTCAAAAACACTACTTTAGGAAATTTGAATGAAAAAGATTTAGTAAATATAGAAGTTGATACAATTGCACGTTATGCTGTAAATGCTACAAAATATTATATAAAAGAGAAATAATTTGAGTGAAATAAATAAATTAAATAATTTTTTATCTTCTATTGAAGAAATAGTTGATGAAGCGAGAAACGGAAGGATGTATGTTCTTGTTGATAATGAAGATAGAGAGAATGAGGGGGACCTAATTATTCCAGCACAAATGGCAACACCTGATGCAATTAATTTTATGGCTACATATGGTCGTGGTCTTATTTGTCTATCTATGACAAAAAATAGGATAGAAGAATTAGAATTAACTCCTATGGAGAAAAGAAATACAAGTAAACTTGATACGGCTTTTACAGTTTCTATAGAATCAACAAAGGACGTTACTACTGGTATTTCTGCAGCAGATAGGGCTAAAACTATACAAGTAGCTATAGATAAAAGCTCAGGACCTTCAGATATTAGCACTCCAGGACATGTTTTTCCTTTAATGGCACGTGATGGAGGTGTTTTAGTTAGAGCAGGCCATACAGAAGCTGCAGTAGATATTTCTCGAATAGCAGGTTTGAATTCTACTGCTGTAATTTGTGAAATCATGAAAGATGATGGAACGATGGCAAGATTAAAAGATTTAATACCTTTCTGTAAGAAACATAATTTAAAAATTGGTTCTATATCTGATTTGATACGTTATAGAGTTAATAATGACCCAATTATTAAAAGAAAAAATAATAATGTGTTAAATACAAAAAAATATGGAGAATGGAATATTTTTTCTTATGAAAATACTGTGAATGAAAGTGGTCCAGAACATTTAGCATTAGTAAAAGGAAAAGTAAGTGAAAGTTCTCCTGTTTTAGTTAGAGTGCATGTTTCTAATTTTGTGAATGATGCTTTTGATGGTGTTATAGGAGATAAAGGAAATAAAAATTTTATATCTCTTGATGAATCTATGTCTGAAATAAATAAAAAGGGTTCAGGATTAATAGTTGTAATAAATTATGACGATTCTTCTCATGCGCTATCTAAATATATAGATGGAAATGATGCTTGGAATGAAGAGGATAAAATTAGAGAAAATGGAATAGGAGCTCAAATAATTAGAGATCAAGGTGTAAAAGAAATGGTTTTACTAAGTAAATCTAAAAGAGAATTAGTAGGCCTCGAAGGTTTTAATATTAAAGTAATCACTCAAAGAAACTTAAAATCTTAATGGATATGGAAAGTAAAAATATTTTAATTGTTACATCTAGATTTTACTCTGACATTTCAGCGTCTCTAGAAAAAGAATGTATAGAAACAGTTAAATCTTATGGATTTGGTTATGATATTATAGCGGTACCGGGTGCATTTGAGGTTCCTGCCACAATAGCACATAAATCAAAAATTAATAAGTATAGTGGCTATATAGCCCTAGGCTGTGTCATTCGTGGAGAAACCTCCCACTATGATTATGTATGCACTGAGTCTTCAAGGGCACTTATGCAATTATCATTAGAAGGTTTGCCTATTGGCTATGGTGTTTTAACTTGTGAGACTAGAGAGCAAGCATTAGTTAGATCTAATCCTAACGGTTTAAATAAAGGTAAAGCTGCAGCTTTAGCATGCATAAGAATGATGGAAGTCCTCAAAGGCAAAGATAAATGAATATAAATTCTAATAAATCATTGTCAAGATTAGCAGCTGTACAAACACTTTTTCAGTTTGATTTTAATAAAAAAATGAAATTAGAAGAATTAGACACTATAAATGATATGGATATATCTGAAATTTACCAAACTATTGAAAATATAAATAATAATATGGAAGAGTTTAAAGATTTAAAAATAGATAAAAATTGGTTTCTTACATTAGTCAATAGTGTTTTTAGTAATAAAGATGTTATAGATGTTTCTTTATCAAGCTTCCTAGAAAGTAATTGGTCTATGGAAAGAATGGATCCAACAATTACTAATATATTAAGATGTGCTTATATAGAATTTAAGAATCATTCAAGCATACCTTCTAAAGTAGTAATAAATGAATATACTAATATCGCTTCAAGTTTTTTTAACAAATCTGAAGTTAATTTTGTTAATGGGGTTTTAGATAAAGTTTCACTTAAATATAGAGATGAAAAATAGTTTTTGTTCAATTTTTAAGGTGATAATTATATGGAAAATGAGTTTAGTTTTATAAAAAATAAACTTCGCCCCCTTTCTTTTGGCAATAAAGAAGCACGAGAACTATCCGATGACTGTGCATTATTTACAAATATTAATAATGCTGTGATCAGTGTAGATTCCTCTATTGAGGGTGTTCATATTCCTCTTGGAACAGATATTGATATTCAAGCGAGAAGATCTGTATTGAGAGCTCTTTCAGATTTAGCTACTTTTGGTGCTACACCTTTAAGTATTTTTTCATCTATTAATGTTCCTAGTAGTTTTAAAAATAAGGATTTAAATAAAATTGCTGATGGTTTTAAAAAAGCTTTAATAGAGTATGATATTTTTCTAGCTGGAGGAGATACTACATCATACTCTGGTCCACTTATCTTTACTATTACAGTTTTAGGAGATAACGGGGGGATAAAGTCGGGAAGGAATGGAGCAAAAAAAGGAGACTTAATTGTAGTGTCAGGAGAGATAGGAGATTCATTTATAGGTCTACAATTACTTCAAAAGAATAATATGCAATATAATTTTAATGAAGATAAGTCTCTAATAAATAAGTTTTTAATACCTAATCCAAGAATAGATATTGGAAAAAAAATTGTTAATTATGCTACATCAATAATTGATATTTCTGATGGTTTGTTAGCTGATTTAAATCATATTTGTAAAAATAGTAATGTAGGAGCAGAAGTATATATTAGAGATATTCCTTTTTCTAAAGGATCTCAAAATTATATTTCTTCAAATATTTATGATCATATCTCTTTAATTACGGGAGGAGATGATTATGAATTGTTATATACAATTGACCCTAAAGATATGAATAAGATTGATAATAATTCAGCAATAATTGGTAAAATTGTAGATGGTGAAGGGTTAAGGTTATTTTCATTTAATAATAAGTTACTAGATACTTCAGGAAAACCTACGGGCTATAAACATTTTTAAATAATATATTTTTTACATAGAATGTTGCACTATGCGCTCACCTCTGGCATGTTACCGACTATTTTATAGATTATTGATTTTTACAAAAATAACGGGATTAATTATTATGATTGAAGTTTTATATTTTGCTATTGCCTGTGGAGCAATAGCCTTAGTTTATGGCTTAATTACTGCTAAATCAGTAATAAGTTCAGATACGGGCACTGAAAAAATGCAAGAAATTTCAGGTGCTATTCAAGCAGGCGCATATGCTTATTTAAATCGTCAATATCGAACTATTTTTATAGTAGGTATTGTAATATTTGCATTGTTAGCTTTTTTATTAGGTATTAAAGTAGCTTTAGCTTTTGCAGCAGGTGCAATATTATCTGGTGCAGCTGGTTACATTGGGATGGTTGTTTCGGTTAAAGCAAATGTAAGAACAGCTCAAGCAGCAAGTAAAGGATTAGCACAAGGACTAAGTGTTGCTTTTAGGTCTGGTGCAGTAACCGGAATGCTTGTAGCAGGTCTAGCTTTACTTGCAGTTACAGGAACATATTATTTATTATTACTTAATGGTGCAACTGGTAGAGAATTAATTGATCCTCTAGTCGCTCTAGGTTTTGGAGCCTCTTTAATATCTATTTTTGCTAGATTAGGAGGAGGTATTTTTACTAAAGGAGCTGATGTTGGTGCTGATTTGGTTGGTAAAGTTGAAGCAGGTATCCCTGAAGATGACCCTCGTAATCCTGCTGTTATTGCGGATAATGTTGGTGATAATGTGGGTGATTGTGCTGGAATGGCTGCTGACTTATTTGAAACGTACGCAGTAACAGTGGTTGCCACAATGGTATTAGCATCTATATTTTTTGTAGGATCAGCGATGGAAAAAATGATGATGATTCCTTTAGCTATAGGTGGTGTATGTATATTGGCATCTGTTATAGGAACATATTTTGTAAAACTAGGAAAAAGTGGTTCGATTATGGGAGCCTTATATAAAGGCTTTATAGTATCGGCTGCTTTATCTCTTGTAGGCATATATTATGCAATTGACTATGTAATTGGTTTTGGTTCTATATTTACAGTAAATGAGATCTCTTTTACAGGTATGGAGCTATTATATTGTGGAATTGTTGGTATAGTTCTTACAGGTCTCCTAATATGGGTAACTGAGTATTATACAGGAACTAATTATAGACCAGTTAAATCTATTGCCGCTGCTTCAGAAACCGGACATGGCACTAATGTAATTCAAGGCTTAGCTATATCAATGGAAGCTACAGCTATTCCAGCCATACTAATATGTGCAGCTATTATAATTGCAAATATGTTAGCGGGTCTATTTGGTATTGCTATTGCTGTATCAAGTATGCTTGCATTAGCAGGTATGGTTGTTGCATTAGATGCTTATGGGCCAGTTACTGATAACGCAGGTGGAATTGCAGAAATGGCTAATTTAGATGAGTCTGTTAGAAAAACTACAGATGCACTAGATGCTGTTGGAAATACTACAAAAGCTGTAACAAAAGGATATGCAATTGGATCAGCAGGTTTAGGAGCATTAGTATTATTTGCAGCCTATACTTCTGATTTAGAATACTTTAGTGCTAACCCTGATCTATTCCCTTATTTCTCTGGTGTTACATTAGATTTCTCCCTTAAGAATCCATATATAATTGTTGGTTTATTATTAGGAGGTTTGCTACCTTATTTATTTGGTGCAATGTCCATGACTGCAGTAGGCAGAGCTGCTGGATCAGTTGTTGTAGAAGTAAGAAGGCAATTTAAAGAAATTAAAGGTATAATGACAGGTAAGGGTAAGCCTGATTATGAGAGAGCTGTTGATCTCCTTACTAAAGCTGCTATTAAAGAAATGATTATTCCTTCTTTATTGCCAGTTTTAGCTCCGATAGTTTTCTATTTTATTATATTCTATATAACAGGTGGTGATAAATCCGCAGCATTCTCTGCATTAGGTGCAATGTTATTAGGCGTAATTGTTACCGGTTTATTCGTTGCTTTATCTATGACTGCTGGCGGTGGTGCATGGGATAATGCAAAGAAGTATATTGAAGATGGAAATCATGGAGGAAAAGGTTCTGAAGCTCATAAAGCAGCAGTAACTGGGGATACCGTAGGAGATCCTTATAAAGATACTGCGGGTCCTGCAGTTAATCCTATGATTAAAATTACTAATATAGTAGCTTTAATGCTTTTAGCAGTATTAGCTCACTAATTTAGCAAAAATATAAGCAGAGGAGCTTAATAGCTCCTCTGCTTATATTTAAATTTCAAAAGAAATGTATTTAAAAGCTATACTTTCTCATTAATAGTTATTGTTAATTTACAGCCATATTTTAATAAATCTATATTAAATCTGCTCAAATACACTTCGATTAAATAGTAGCTTTTTATTGTGTTAAAGTGCTTCCACCTATGCCTTTAAATATATTCTGTAATAATGTTTTTTTATTACCTTTGGTATCAGTAAAGTCGTCATTATATGTAATTTCGTTTAAATCTTTTTCATCATATAAATTGATTTCTATAATTTGATTTTCAGAGTTAAAAATAAGTTCATAGACGTTATGTTTAATGATTTCAGGTTTAAAAAAAGCAAAATGTTTTATCTTATTATTTATATAATACCATTTATTAAATTCAAATGAGGAAACTGTTGAAGGAGGACCTAAAAGAGCTTCTACTTCTGCTTTTTCTAATTTTCTTTCAATTATTGTATTAATTTTATTTTCAATATTTAATACACCATGATTACTAATTCTTCCTGCGCAGCTATTAAAAGATATTAAGAGCAAAGTACAAATTAAGAACTTGTAAAATATTTTTTTATATATAAGTTTCATTTTTTTATACTTATCATGATATTTCTAAATATGAAATATAGAAATTAAAAAAATAAAGGAAAATTATGTCTCTTAAGTTTTTTTCAAATACTTTTAAAAACATAAAAAATACTAATGAAGTAAAAATTTTTTATGATAATATCGTATTTTTAGCTAGAAATGAGGACCTTTATATCAAAGGAGGTGTTCCTGATTCAATAGACGGTAGATTTGAATTAATTATACTTCACTGTCATTTTTTTATTAGAAGGTTAATTTCTGTTGGTAATGAAGAAAAATTATTTTCTCAAAAATTAATAAATTATATGGTTACAGATTTTGATAGATCATTAAGAGAAATTGGAGTCGGAGACCTCTCAGTTGGAAAAAAAATTAAATTTATGGTTTCAGCATATTATGGAAGAGCAAATGCATATGATAAAGCAATTAAAGAAGGTAATAATTATTTAAAAAAAGTTCTTAAAAAAAATATTTATGGAACTGTTAATCCTAGAAAAGATGAAGTTAAATATATAGAAAAATATATTAAAACCTTTCTATGTTTGCTAAACTCTACTCAAGATGATCAAGTAAAAGCTTTTTTTAAGAAAAATATGACAATTAAAAAGATGAGTTAAAATGAAAAAAAAAATTATTCAATACAATGAATTAATATCTTCGGAATATTTAAATGACAATAGTCATATATATATAAATATAGATCAAGAAAATAAAATAGAGATAAGTAAACGTTTAGACTTAATAAAATTAGATTTTTTTGAAATGAATATAAAGTATAGCAAAGTAAGTAAAATAGAAAGTCTTGCTAAATATACAGTTAATTCTGTTGGAGAGCAAAAATGTGTTATTAGTTTAAATCCAGTGCAATTTAAAATTAACAAATTATTTGATATGAAACTTATTAATTATGAAAAACTAGATTTATCGCAATTAGATGATGAGTTTACAGAGCCGGTATATAATAATAAAATTAATTTTGGTGAAGTAGGAATACAAATATTTTCTTCCTTTTTAGATCCTTATCCTAAAATTAATAATGAAGATATCAATTTAAACAGAATATATAATAATGATGATGATTCTAAATTAAATAAGAAAAATCCATTTGAAGTATTGAATAATATTAATAAATAGTTATAAGAATATAAATATATATTATGAAAGGTATTATGAGATGGCAGTTCCAAAGAGTAAGATTTCGAATTCAAGGCGAGGGCAAAGAAGGTCTCATGATGCTTTAAAAAAAATTAACTCATCTGAGTGTCCTAATTGCGGAGAAATGAAACTTTCTCATCAGATCTGTCCTGCGTGTGGATATTATGCAGGTAGAGAAGTTCTATCTTCAGATCAAGAGTAATTAATATAATATTCATATTATGTTAAAATATACTATAGCAATAGACGCAATGGGTGGTGACAATGCTCCTAAATCAATAATTGCTGGATTAGTCATATCTTCTATTAGAAATCCTAATATAAATTATATTATATTTGGTGATGAAAAGAAAATTGAACCTTTAATAAAAAATAGAAAACAATTAAAAGAGATCTCTAAAATTGTTCACGTTGAAGATTGGATTAGAGGTGACGAAAAAGCGTCTAAATCTCTGAGAAGGTCAAAAACTACAAGTATGGGTCTTGCTATAGCTTCTGTTGCAAAAGGAGATGCCAATGCAGTAGTATCTGCTGGCAATAGTGGGGCTTTATTAGCAATGTCCATATTTGGTTTAAGAAAATTATCAGGAATTAGTAGGCCGGCTTTAGCAGCAGTTATGCCGACAATTTCAGGTGAAGTAGTTGCCTTAGATTTAGGCGCAAATATAGATTGTAGTAGTCAAAATCTAATAGATTTTTCAGTTATGGGAATAGTTTTTGCTCAGAATGTATTAGGTAGACCAAAACCTAGAGTAGCATTTTTAAATGTAGGTGAAGAAGATAATAAAGGAAATAGTATAATTCACGAAGCATCTAGGGTAATGAAAGAAAGTCATTTTGCAGACTTTTATAAAGGCTATGTAGAAGGAGATAAAGTTATTTCAGGTAACTTTGATGTAGTGGTATGCGATGGTTTTAGTGGAAATGTAATGTTAAAAACGGCAGAGGGTACTGCTAAACTTTGTTCAGAATATTTAAAACAAGTATTTAGCTCAAGCATTTTAGGAAAAATCTCATACGCAATTGGAAAGTCATCATTTTTGGGAATTAGAAAAAAAATGGATCCTAGAAAACACAATGGAGCAGTTTTATTAGGTCTTAATGGTATTGTAGTTAAAAGTCATGGTGGAACTGACTCTATAGGGTTTGCTCATGCAGTAGATTTGGCCACCGAAATGTCAGTTGGTAATTATAATGAATTAATTAAAAATGAACTAGATAAATTAAAACTAGTGGTTGATAAAAAATAGTTTTTTTATTTATAAATATATGTTTCTATATAAGTCTAAATAAATTGTAGAGCTTTATCATGTCGAAAACTATTACGAGAGAGTACTTATCTAATTGTATAAAAAAAGAAATAGGTCTTCCTAGGTCTGAATCTTTAAAGTTAGTAGCTTTAATATTAGATAGTCTGTCTGCATCAATTAAAAAAGATAAAATACTAAAGCTATCTTCATTAGGAACTTTTAAAGTTAAAAATAAAAAAAGTAGAATGGGAAGAAACCCAAAAACAGGAAAAGATGCATTAATAAGTGCTAGGTCAGTGGTTACATTTACTGCATCAGAAAAATTAAAAAATAGATTAAATATAAAATAATTTTTTTAGGTGTGTTTTAAACATGAATAAAACAAAAGAAGCATATAAAACTATAGGCGAGGTAGCTAAGGAGTTAGATGTTCCTGCGCATGTCTTACGATTTTGGGAAAATAAATTTGATAGATTAAAATTAATTAAGAGAAAAAATAAGCATCGTTATTATAATTTAGAAGATATATCTTTTTTAAAAGATATTAAAAAGTTAATAAATGAAGAAGGTTATACAATTAAGGGTGTGCAAACTTTTTTAAAAAAAAATAATATTTTAAAAAAAAAATCATATAATCAAGAAAATGCTTATTTAGACTTAATACATGAAATAAAAAAAGATATCAGTGACATTATAAATAATTAATAAATAGTTTTTCGGAACGTAGCGCAGCTTGGTAGCGCACTGGTCTGGGGGACCAGGGGTCGTCGGTTCGAATCCGGCCGTTCCGACCAGCTTTACTTACTAATAGATAAATTATCTAAAATAATAATTAAATATTACTTAGGGCATTTTTCAGGTCTTGGATTAAGTCATCATGATGCTCTATGCCAATAGATAATCTTATTACTTCTGGTCCTGCACCAGCATATATTTTTTGATCATCAGAAAGTTGATTATGTGTAGTAGAGGCAGGATGAAGTATTAAGCTTCTTGTATCACCAACATTTGCAACATGGGAAAATATTTTAACTTTATTAATAATTATTTTTCCTGCTTCGTTAACATTCTTTAAGCCAAAAGTAAAAACTGGTCCAACGCCTTTAGGCATATATTTTATTGCAAGGCTATGATATTTGCTTTTCTTAAGTCCCGCATAAGAGACCCATGCAACTTTTTTGTGAGATTCAAGAAAATTTGCAACTTTTAATGCATTTTTACAGTGTCTTTCCATTCTTAAATGCAATGTTTCAAGACCATTAATAAAATAAAATGCATTAGTTGGTGATAAAGTCGAACCAAGATCTCGAAGGGAGTCAGCTCTAATTTTCATTGAATAACCAAAGTCCCCAAAGGTTTCTGCAAATACTAAGCCATGATATGATTCTGAAGGTTCAGTCATAGAAGGATATTTATCTGATTGAAACCAGTCAAATTTTCCACTTTCGATTACTACTCCACCCATAGAGTTACCATGTCCTCCTACAAATTTTGTTAAAGAATGAGTGATTATGTCGGCTCCCCATTCGAAGGGTTTAATTAAATATGGACTTGCCATAGTATTATCTACAATTAATGGTATTTTTGCATTATTTGCTATTAATGCAATTTTCTCTATGTCTAAGATAACTCCGTTAGGGTTAGAAAGACTTTCAATAAAAATACATTTATGCTTATTATTCAATACTTTTTTAATATTTTTAATATTAGTAGCGTCAACAAAATCTACACCCCATCCAAATTTTTTAAAAGCGTGATTAAATTGTGTTATTGAGCCGCCATAAAGATTTTTTGAGGCTAATATTCTGTCACCAGGCTCCATTAGAGGATGTAGAGCTAATAGTTGTGCGGCATGACCAGAAGCACAAGCTACAGCTGCTCTACCATTTTCTAAGTTTGCCATTCTTTCTTCTAATACAGATACGGTAGGATTACCTAATCTACTATATATGAATCCAAAATTTTGTAAGTTAAATAAAGAAGCTGCATGATCAGGACTATCAAATGTATATGCAGTAGTTTGATATATTGGTGTGTTTCTTGCGCCTGTGGTTGGATCAGGTGCAGAACCTGCATGTATAGTCCTGGTTTCGAATTTATAATTGTTTTTGGGTACACTCATAATAAAAATATAACAATCTAATTAATAATTGGTCTAATGATTCTTCTTTTATTATGAAAAACTCCAGAATTTATGCCTGCCCAACTTAATTCTCCTGAAAGGCGACCATACTCAATTTTAGGACACTTATTCATAACTACATCAATTTTATTTTTTTTTGCCAGTTTAGCAGCTTTAAAGTTTATAACTCCAATTTGCATCCATATAGTTGAAGGTTTGATTTTTATAATATCATCAATTATTAAGTCTACATCATTAGATTTTCTA
>Ga0209630_10003772_pt1 | contig 13672 bp, 15 predicted proteins | sample COG_01_FD_184745 | JGI IMG/M metagenome (GOLD analysis project Ga0209630, IMG submission 184745) | Pelagic Microbial community sample from North Sea - COGITO 998_met_01 (SPAdes) (version 2) | ecosystem: Environmental > Aquatic > Marine > Neritic zone/Coastal water | place: Helgoland, sampling... | reverse complement strand
GTAAGGTTCCCACCGTTAACCTTGCCGCCTTCTCTGAAAATATTCGTACCAAATCGACTAATTTCTTCTTGAATAATGGTTTGCATCTGTGTAAGCTCTCTAGCTTGCAAAGATCGTCCACTATTAAAAAGAATCCGATGAAAATTATCAGAATCTTTGTAATCGTCTTTATACGTGGTTTCAAATGTTGTAGTGGTAAATGCTGTTGCCATTTTTTTTTACACCGTCAATATTACTTTAATGTCTTCAGTTTGTACTGAAGATCGAACAATTCGTGCTCTATTTTCTATGTATAATAAATCTCCGGAATAAATATCGATAACTCCAAAGAGATTTCCGCTATCAATGGTACCAGATGCGCCTAAACTTCCACTTAGTGCTTCACCGTCTGTAAAGTTACCATTTCTTGTTTTTTCATTTTGGTGAAATCTTACAGCTTTACCAGCGGCTGAATCAACCTCATCAATAATAGCTGTAACACCTGAAGTTCCACCAGTGATTATTTCGTCTATCGCGAATCCTGTTGCAGCTATAGTTCCAGTCAATGTCATATTTCGATTAGCTTTAGAAGTAACACCGCTAAATCTTCCGCCGTCTGCGGCTGAGTCAGTATAATCTAAATTTTTAAATAGTGATATTTGTCTAAAATCATTTGTAATATTAAATGTTCCAGATTCTGATCCGTTAGGCTTAGCGTTTATCATAACACTTGAAGATTTCAAATCGGCTAGAGCATTAGTGCCAATACCATCGCGTGGACCGATAATTGGTCTCAATGTCGCGTTACCTGTAAAGTTTACTGAAGCATAATCGTATCCTGAACCTAATCCAGCTGATTCATTATTCATTTCTACTTTAACAATAGCACCGCCTGATATTGTTGCAGTTGCTGCAGCACTAGCACCATTTCCTCGAAACGTTAATGAAGGAGCAGAAGTATAACCATTTCCTCCGTCTACAACTTCAACACCAACAATTTGACCGGGTGTAGATGTATTTTGAATATTTATTTGCTGTAGTTCAGTAGTATTAGCTGAAGCTGAATCTTTGCTAACTACACTAATTGGCATAAATGCGGATGTTAAAAAGTTAGTAGCGTCACCTGCACCAATAGAATATAAAAGTTTCCAACGATAACCATCTGATGTTTCAAAAGCTTGAACTTGATTTACACCGGCTGTAGAAAAATTTGGAACAACAGTTGATGGATTTGCTGAACCTGTGTTACTTTTACTTTGTTGCAAACATACATACACTTCATTGTTTTCTGTAAGAACATAGTAAGCATTAGAAGGGTACCCTTCTTGTTTATCATTAAATGCGCTATATGTCGTACCTGAAGACCAGTTATGTCTAGGAATAACCATTGAAGATGCAGTAACTTTTTTAACTGATTCTAAATTTCCTCTGGCTACTCTTTCTTCAAAAGTATGACGAATTGGTATGATTGTAGTATCAGCCGAATCATATGTGTCTGTTTTACCAATTCCTACATAGAATTCATTACTATCACTAGTACTTCCAATTTCAGCAAGTAAGTCTGTTGCTAATTTTCTTTTTAAAGGGTCTGTTACAATTGCTGTCATATTACGCCACCGTCGTTACTGATTGATTACCTACGAGGAACCAATTGGCTCCATCCCAGATACATGTTGCTCCTTCATTTTGAGCAATCGCAAAACTAGTTCCAGCTGCGAAATTAGCTGGTGTTATGGTTGCTGCTCCGGCGCCTTTGTTTGTGAATACTTTTTGTTCTCCCACAACTGTACCGTCTGCTAGAGAAATAGCCAAAGCTGATCCTTTATTACATATAATAAAAGAAGCAGCTGTTGAAGCTGCACCGTTTGCTGTTATAGTAACAGCTTTAAGCGAAAGCTTAGATTGAATGTCTACTGAACCTGTGCCTTTTCCAGCAAGTTCCAGATTTAAATTAGTTCCACCACCAATTGCATCGATAGTTGGATTATTGCCTGAAGCCGCGTTTCCTACAGAAATGTTATTAATTGCAGAACTAGCTTTTGTAAATGTAATTAGTTCATTAGCAGATGAGTCAAGAAGTAATCCTAGTTTTCCAGAATTAATTACTGGTCCATCAAGAGTTTTACCGCTTAGTGTTTGTGTAGCTGCGTTGAGTGTAACAATACCACTTGCATCTGGTAATTGAATTTGTCTATCTGCACTCGGTTCTACAGTTGTTAATCTCATTTCATTGCCGTCTGCTGTAGCACCTTCAAATACTACTGCACTATCTTCAAGAGATATTTGTGAAGACAAGTTATTACTATCTCCACCTCCTAAGTGACGGTAAAGTTCTACAAAGTTTTGATTAATTTTTGTACCAGCAGTACGAAGAGTATCTCCGTTTCCATCATTAGCTGATGAGCCTGTACCTACATTTTGTCTTGCCATTTTATTTAATCCTATTTACCTTATTTATATCGAAGAATCTGATGAAATTCGAGTAAATACATCATTATCAAAAGTTTCTACACTCATTGCGAAATCTGGTCTTCCACTATTAGCACTATCATCAAATCTAAACGAATTCGGGTTAAGAAGTGTTTTAATATCATCGTAGTATTTAACGAATAAGTTTGCAGTAAGATCTGAATCATCTCCATAGAGAGCAATTTCTGCTTCAGAATTAAATCTAGTTCTAAATGTTACTCCATCACTTGAATCTTGTAATCCAGTAGTTTCTGCAAATAAAGTTCCAGTTGCTAAAGACGCTGTACCTGCAAAGATTGGATCAGGTTCTGCAGAATCTAGAGGATTGTGTAATGATATAGAAGGAGTTAACGACACTTCGCCAGAAGCTATAACATCGCCAGCAAAGTGAAATCCAGCTGGATGAACAAATCGTTTGTACAATAATTCATAGTCACTAACTGAAATGCCTGATTTAACTAATATCGAAAATACTTGAAAACGTTCTGCGTCTTGAATTTTCTTTTGAGAATCAAATCCAATTTGATCTGTTCCTACAAGAAATATATCTCTTTTAGGATATAAGACTTCAACTTCTTCTCCAAAGAAACCTCGAAAGAATCCTTCAGCTGAAGGTTTAGTTCCTTTTTGCTGATAAAAATTACCAAGCAATCTTGCCATTAATCTTGGATTTTTAAAAAAAGATGATTGTGTTAAACCATTGCCAACTTCACCGATGATTTGATCTAAAAAATCTTCATCTGTATCTGGTATATCACGAGCAGCAAACACTTCTTGTACTTTTTGGTGAAAGTTAAATTTTCCAGAATCACTATCTAAAAACTCTTCGTAAGCTTCCATGAAAGTAATGAACTTAGGATTATCTGACTGAAACCAACTGGGCAATGTGTTTCTAACATCTGCCCTTTTAACTACAGGATTTCGCCTATTATTGTCTACACTAGTGATTGCCATTTATATTGTCAACGTTGTATTTGTGTTTTGATTATCAATTGTACCAGAAGCTGATGTTATTGATTCGTCTAATTTAATTATATAATTTCTAAGTGGTTTAATTGTATTTTGATTCGCTGGAATAACTGAAATTTTAACTGATGATCCATTAAACGCTGTTACAGTACTACCAAATCCTGTGATAGTTACCACACCTGTTACTTCATTATAATTTCCAATGTTGTCTGAAATAACAGTATCAGCAGTTTGATCAAACACTTCAAGTGAAGTTGAACTAAGTATATTTCTTATGATACACGAATTTCCATTAATCGTAAATGGTGTAGACGTTAATATTCTATTTACATCGTCAGGAGCAGCGAGTTTTACTGGAAAGCTAAGTGAATAATTTGCAGTAGTAATTAACGTTGGTATGAAAGCTTGTTGAATCTTAACTGACATATCAGAATTTAAAATAGCTGGTGATAACGCATCAATAGCTGTTATAAGTTGAGATTTTCTAAATACACTATTAAAATTTCCAAGGTTAGTACTAAAGAATGATGCAGCTTCTGTTTTGATATTTGATTGAGTAGTGTCAAGTGTTAGTCCAGTTAAATCTGGATCAAAATCAAAAGTAATTCCTAATTCTATAAAAGTAGTGATTGGATCTACAAATTCAGCGTCGATAGACATAATACCTAAGTTAGGAGAAATGACGTTTTGAATCGTATTTTTAGTATCTGCTTGAACAGTTGATGAAATGCCATCTTTAAAACTGAGTGAAAGATAGACGTCACCGAAAGTTGCAGGGATATTATCTTCACCGCCCCATGCTGCAACATCATCTAATATTGTTGTGAATCTTTGAGAAACTATAGCTTTATAATCTTCTGCAGTAACTAGTCTTTGTTGTGATGCAAAAGTAATTGGAGCATTGAGTTTAATCGATTCTATAGATTCTTTTTCTCCGCCACCTGCAGAATTAACTATTGTAGTAATTGTAGGTGTGTAATTTGTTCCACCAATTGTTAATTGATTATTTAAAGTAAATGCACTTATTGAATTTGCGTCAGCTCCAGTTGATGCTAAATAAGTTATAACAATTTTATTTCCAGCTGTAGGGGCTTTTCCGAGAACACCATCTTCACCAAAAATAATTTCAAAAAAACCATTAGGTGTTTCACGTATAATAAAAACTCTAGAATTAGTGTCAATTCTTACGACTGTTTCAATATCATTGTATGCATTAAAAGTACTTGAAGTTGTAGTATCAAAAACTTCGACTTTTAACGTATTTTTGTCTAAATTTGCGTCTGGAATAACATAGACTTGATTATCAGAAGTTTCACCTACTATAAAAGTTTTTGTATTTTGCGCACCTTCAGTAAGTATAATTGAAGAAGATCCAGATTCAGTTTTAAATTGAAAAGTACCAGTGCCATCATTTACTGCACTATGTGCTTCTAAAGTTTGAAAAGTAAATAAATCTTCGCCAAGTGTTCCAGTAAATGCAGTTAATGCTGGTAAAGTTGCTGAAGCAGTAGTAGTATCTGTTGTGACAACTTTTAAATCAATTGTAGCAGATGATCCTGTCTTTGAAGCTGGATAATAACCTACAGTTTCAGCGTGAGCTACTACAGAAGATCTCAATTGAGCTGAATTAAGAAATGATTCGTTAATTGCAAAATTTGCAGTCAAACCATTAATATGTGTATTATACGCTAATACATCGAGAATATTACTTAGCCCTGATGCTTCAAAATCATAATCAGTAAATTCTGTTTTTGCTTGAAAGAATGTTTTTAAGTTTGCCTTGATTGTATCAAAATCAAGACTAGAAGATCTAATAACGGCCATTATCTTAACCTCGCGAGATTTATGTTAAGTTCTTGTGTTTCTGCAACGTTAACAATTTGAAATATTACTTTTACATTTATACTATTTTGACTTGGTAATATAGAAGCCTTTACATGTCTTAATACTGCTCTGGGCTCGAAGGCTGCCATTGCTTGTGCCACGTTTTCTTCAACTTCTATTTGATCTATTTCTGTATCTAAATCAAATAAGAAAGAATTTAAGTTTCCACCAAAAAATGGTTCAAACGGCTTTTCACCAAAATTAGTCATTAACAGATTTTTAACTGCTTGTCTTACTGCTGCAGCATCAGTTTTTTTGAATATATCTCCATTACCTTTCTTTTCAAAAGTCAGGTCAATGTCTGAATAAACTTTATTCCTAGATACTGTAATTGATGCAGTATTTAGATTTCCGTCTTCTATTGAAAATACACGTGCCATAAGTCTATTTATACCTATAAAAATCAGCCACCAGCGAAAACATTCAAAGAACCTTCAGCAACAGAAGTACAACTTGTAATTGCATCACCTACTCTTCCACACCCTAAACCATTCACACGTACAGTTGCTGATCCCACAGCAATTGGTGCTGTGTGTCCGGGACAAGGATTTCCTGGAAGCAAATGACTAGTATTAATATCTGTTTGTCGGCTTAATGCTATACCATTTACGTTAACGTTAACCGAGCCTGAAGCTCGCGTCATTCCACTACAATGCGGAACATCGGCGTGTCCAATTCTGCATACAGCTGGCATTATCTTTCCCTCTTCATTAGTTGTTTTAATTTATTGTCCCATTGATCTATTTCATCGTGTTGTTCTTGTGTATGAGGCTCAGGCGGAATCTCTGGAAGAAACTTAATTACGTGATCAAATACTTGTGGAATATCTTCATAATTCGTATATGTTGTAAGATTTCCCTTGTCTTTAATAATAAATTCGTGTGCCATTAGTTTAGATTTATAACTCCTAAAAGTGTTGTAATACTAGTGTTTCCGCCAGTCGTAATGCTTTTGTTTATTCCTACAGTTTCGCTAGATGTTAAACCAACTGTTTCTGATTTTGTAAGACCTATTATCTCTTTCTTTGATCCAAGAACATTTAGATTCATACTTCCTTCAACTGTAATATCTAAGTCGCCGTTTATATGAATGTTATGATCACCAGTTGCTATTTGAAAACCATTTTTGTGTGTAGTAATTACATCACCATTCGGATGAAATTCAACTCTTGATCCAGATTTATGACGTACGTTAATTCTTTCTGCGCCAGGCGTATCATCAACTTCAAATATATGACCTGAAGCGGTTTCTGTTACTTTGTTATGAGGATACTTTGCAGCGTAAGGATTGTCTGGTTCAGTCGGTGTCAATAAAAATCCTGCAGCATCGATAAAGTCTTTATTTGGCTGAGCAAGTAAATCTTTTCCACGAGTTAAACGAGATAGCGACTTATCATTATCAACATCTATAATTCCCACTGCTCCTGATGAAGCATCACTAAATAATTTTGATATCTTTTTTAATCCACCGCCAATCACTCCAGCCACTGTCCCTAGTGCCTCTAATGACTCTAACGCATCAGAAGCTTCTGACGATACTCCAGATATTGGCTCCAGTAAGTCAACGACAGTGTTAACCGCTTTATCAACTGTTTCTACTGTTTCTTCTACTGTTGATATTACTTCTGCTACTGCAGCTTGTGCTTCTACTATTGTTTGTGTAACTGGCGCAATTGCAGATTGGACTGCACCCGTAGCTTGAGTTACAGCGCCATCAACTGCTCCTTGAACTGCTGATGTGACTTCTGATTCAGCTTTATTAACGATATCTTCTAATGCTATAGCATTAGTAACTTTTCCTGATATTTTTATTAACGATTCGTCAACTACGTCTGATACTTTTGTTATTGCATCGTTAACATCTTGTGGTATTCCCGGCAAGTTCGTTACTTCTGATACTGCATTTAAAATTGGAATGGCTGCACTAGCAACGCTGAAGTCTTTATTTGCAACAAATACTTGGTTTGGAATTGGAGTTCCTAAAGCACCTGATTCTGCAGCTTGAAACGCTTCATGCGGCCTAGCATTAACAACCTGAGTTCTATCTTCAAATTTTGGCATTGAGCCAAGTATTAACGGCAGTTGAGAATCTTTTCCATCCATAAAAACTCCAAATACTCGTGCACCTACTTGAACTCCAAGATAATTACCTAATTCTTTTGTTCCACCCTGAGTAACTGGTATAACTGTTTGAGCAAAAGGTAAATCTGCATCAGCTATATCATCTTGATGTAATCCGTTAATTCGTACTTTAACTCGACCAATTTGAACTGGATCATCAATGTCTACAACGTCGCCAATAAACCAGCGAACATTGTCTCCATAAAAACTATTCATTTCTATTCCCTTTTTTTAAATTTCCAATTTTTATTAAATTGAGAGCAATATCGTATTTTTCTACTGTTTGTTTAAACATATGCCTTGCTGAATATATTAGATATTTTCCAGATTTTTTCTTATCTATAACTTCGTTAGCAAGAGTTGATTCGTTTAAAGTTGCTAAAAATATAACATCGATATTATTACCTATAGTCTTATTAAAATCACCTTTTAAAAACTCTATTCCATCTACGTTTATAGTTACCGGATTTTTTTTAACCATTGCATCCATAGAAGCTTTAACTACTTTTAATTTATACTCAGCCGCATTTTTTGTTTCACCGTAAGAATTTGTCCAATCAATATTTCCAATTTCAGGTTGAGTCCTAAAAACATTTGATCCACCAATTTTAGTTATATAATTGGTTGTGTGTTCATCGAAAGATTTACCATCAATTTTTTCTCCGAAATGAATTCCTGGATTAGGCTGACCAGGCTGGCCAGGCTGATCACGACTTAAAATATTATCATCGATCAATTTTTGAAATAAATCTTTTTTTGAATTATACTTAAATTTACGAGTGTTTTCAGTTAGAGTATCAATATATTCATAATCTGCAGACACTAATCCATTTTCAATTATTTGTAGTAAATTTTCGCTACCAGGACTAAACTCATGATTTTTTATAATGCGTCTTTGTGAAGCAACATCCATGGTAGAAGCTTTAGTACTAGACGCAACAAACTTAGCATCATTTCCAAGATTTAAAGATTCTTTCAAAAGTATTGCGCCAAGATCTTCTAGTATAAAATGACTATCAATCAAAGTAGAATACATGTAAAAAGGATATCCCTTTACTGTAGAAGCTCGAGCAGTCAACCACTGCAGAGCTTCAATAGGATGCAAGTTTGGAATAATACATCTTATATTTTGTTGATCAGTAAAATCGGTTTGAACTGCGTCATCTGCAAATGTATCATTTGGATTTTCTTCATCCTGAACAAAATTAGCATTAATACCTCCAGTGCTAAATACTTGTTTACTTAAAAAAGTACGTGCAATCTTTTTTATTATTTCAGATGGTTTACCGCTATAATGTCTATTAATGTTTTTTAAACAAGAAATGTAAACAATGTCTTCAACTAAATGAATTGACATAACTTGCGCATTGTCATGAATTTTTTGTTGTTTCTCAATATGATCAATGAAAAACGTTTTAGTTATTGGTTTAGAACCATCTTCTGTAGATTTTATTTTTATTATTATTTTTTCTGATCCAAAAATATCAGCTTCTTGATAAAAATTTGAATCATCAACAAGTAGCATTCGAGCAGTTAAATATGGCTTTTGAATATGCTCAAATATTTCTAGGTCTGTTACAATAGATCTAAGTTCTGGAGTTTTTGCAAGTCTTTCTGATTTTAATTCAATCGATTCAATTTCAAACGACGTTCTATGCTGCGTTGCCATTTTTAACTTCTCACTGCATCTCTAAATGCTCTAACTACTTCGTTTATAATTGTAGGTTTAATAACTTTTAGTCGGCGATTAGCAGTATTTAATTTTTCAAGTCTGTTAAAATATGTTACTTCAGTTAATAGAACACCAGGTCCAACTTCAGGATCAATGTCTGCATATGAACCATCTGCATTTTCGTAATGGTGTACAGTATTATATTGATCTGTAAAACTAAAAATTGTAATTGTTTCAATATCGCCGTTAGCATTCGTCGAGTTAACGTTTTCACCAGCAATAAATGTACCACTAACATTCTCTAAAAATAACTGACCTAGATCAAGATTTCTTTTACCTATAGTAGCTGTCGCTCCTGAAGATCCTCCACTCAGAGTTTGAGCTATTTTAAGTTTGTCAGTAAGTTTACTTCTAGTTGTAATTACTTTTGTGGAATATTTCTCTAAAGATAAATCGTATAAACGAGAATCTGTTACAGGCCATCTTTGTTCTCTAATATTATCGTTCATTAAATAGAATGTCCAATGATATTCTGGAGTTCCGTATAGTTTATCTGAAACATGATCTGGCCTTTCACCTGGTATAATAAAATAATCTTCATACGACGAGATTGCGTCAGCTACTTGATCTAAAACATCTGTATATATCGAAATATTTTTAAACCTTGCGTTAGTTGTTTCGTCGCCAAACTTGTAGTTGATTGTTGGAAAAAATTGAAAGTAATTAGACATTTGTTTATCCTACAGTAAAATCGTTATTTGAAACAAAATCATTTGTTGTTCTAGTCACTTCCTGGCCATTTTCAAAATCATAAAAACTCTTATTATCTTCATCTCGAATATCTTGGCGAGTTTGTGCTTTATATTCAACAAAAGTTAATCCCATACTAATTTCTGTAGGTGCACCATCTTCATGCAAAGCAGGTGAGGTTGGATTATAAGTCGTACTGATAGCTTTTAAATAAGACAATTTAATTGGAGTACCAATTCTTTTAAAATCTCCGCCTGATCCTGATAATAGTTCTATTTTAAATAAATTAGGATAATCAAATCCAACAGAAAACGCGCCACTTCCAAATCCACCTATTTGATCTGGATAAGCGTGATATCTAAAAAACTTAATAATTGATTTAACTGCAAGTGATTCTCTTTTTGAATTTGGAACAAATTGAAATACGAAATTAAATTCACGTGGAGCTACACCATTAAAGTTAGTTCTAATATTAGGATTTAACGTAACACGTGCAGTAATCTGAGCAGCATTTCTAAGATTGTTACCTATAGGAAGCTTGGCTGTAGCTCTCAGCGCCGCAAGTGTAGATACACTTTCAGATCCAGCAACAACAGAAAATGCATCAAAAATTGAGTTGCCAAATTCGGACAGTCCTTGCACAAATGCATTAGAAAGATTTCCTGATTCCTGTAACGCCGCAGAAGCAGCACCACCTACAGCACCAAGAGACGATGAAGCATAGTCAAATCCATCGTTTACTTGAAAACCACCAATAGGAACATGCAAATGAGCGGATTGTGTGCGACCTAGACTAAAAAATTTAAGATTCTTTCCTCTTCCTATCCTGTCAAACACATCACCTGCTTGATCTAGAAAATCTTGTTTTTCTACTGATTCATTAGAACTACTAGCGCCAAGACTAACAATTTTTGGTGGTGTAACTCCTATAGCCTGAAAACGAATTTTAGTGTTATATTGATTTTCTTTTTCTATAGGATATTCAAGTTTACCCGGGTATGCTGGTAATTTTTTATTCTGCTGAGTCATATTATTTCCTTATAGATAATATTAAATAACTTTCAAGTATTTATAACAGAAACATGGCATATAAAGGTCGATATACAATAGAGAATATTAAGAAATACGCTGGAAATCCATCTAATGTCGTGTATAGATCGTTGTGGGAAAGAGAAGCATTTAAATGGTGCGATAGAAATCCAAAAGTAAAGAAGTGGTCTTCAGAAGAAATGATTATTCCGTACTTTTACGATGTTGATAAAAGATATCATCGCTATTATCCAGACCTTAAAATTGTCTTTGAAGACAAAACAATTCTAGTTGAAATTAAACCAGCAAAAGAAACAGTATTGCCAAATAAAACTGGAAAAAATAGAAGACAATACATAGGCGAAGCAGTAACATACGTAAAAAATATGAATAAATGGAAAGCTGCAAGCTCTTTTTGCAAAGATCGCAAATGGGAGTTTCAAATATGGACTGAACACACACTCACCTCGATGGGGATTATGGAGAAACCAATGAAAAAGATACCTGGGAAACTAAAGCCGCTAAGACCGTATAAAAAGCGCAAAAAATAGTTATAAATACAGTTATGGCAGGCGAAAGTTTATTTAAAGATTTAGAAATCGAAGCATTCCGTGCTGGTGTTACACCGCGCACACAACAATCTATACGTTGGTTTCAGGACAAAGCCAGGCAGATGTATCGTGGTAGATTTAAAATGAATCGAGACAAGCTAATGAAAGATGAAGCATTAGAATTAAAAGCTGACCCAGTAACTCGAACTGGTCCACTCGGTAACATGTATATGTTTTTTTATGATCCTAAGCACAAAAAGACGTTACCATATTATGATGGATTTCCGTTAATTATTATGATAGGTCCTGCAAAAGGAGGATTCATGGGATTAAATCTTCATTATTTACCACCAACTTTACGAGCTAGATTGCTTGATACAGTGTTAGGTGGTAATGGTAAAATACCTATGAAATATTTAGATCCAGCAATGAAACACTATTTGTTTAAACACGTTCGTAGTCAGTTTGCTTTAGTTGACAAACCAGAATGGGAGATAGCAACATTTCTTCCAAGTGCTAATTGGAATAAAGCAAGTCCTACCGAAGTATACAGAGATTCTAGAAAGAAGTTAAGAGCAAATGGCTAGTATATCAGAATTAAAAAGTTCAATTACCTTTGGTGGCGGTCTAGCTCGAAATAACCAATTTCTTGTAACGTTACCATCTTTAGGAGCTGGAATTCCAGCTTTAAGTTCTCTAGGTGCTTTAGGCGGAGCAATTAGTGGTGCACTAGCTTTTCTTGGACAAAGAGATATGAATATACTATGTCGTACTGCGCAAATACCTGGTAAACAAGTTTTGACTCATGAGAGAAGAATTGGCATGGAAACTCAACGAGTAGCATATGGTTACGGAGTTGAGGATGTCACATTATCTTTTATGGAAACTTCACGTTTGCCAATTCGTAGATATTTTGATACGTGGCGAAGTCTTACTATCGACGAAGATAATCAAACTGTAGGATACAAATCAGATTATCAAAAAAGAATTGTGATTCACCAATTAGCTCAGCCTGTTCCAATCGCTGGACTTAGTATCGCAAACTTAATACCTGCAACACTAATGATATCAACTTATTCAGTAGAATTAGTTAATGCATTTCCTACTACAATGGTAGGAGCTGAATATAACAATGGCCAAGATGGGTTTATTGAAACAACAGTACAATTGTCTTATACAAATTGGAAACGTATTCCAGCTGGACAATTGTCTTTCTCACTTAATTTTTAGAGGTAAATAATGGGACTCCCTAAACTACAAAATACATTACAATATGAAATGACAATTCCGTCGTCTGGTAAAAAAGTTAGATACAGACCTTTTCTCGTAAAAGAAGAAAAGAATCTAATGATCGCGATGGAAAGTAAAGACACATCAACAATTATTCATACGTTACTCGCTATTATAAAAGAATGCGTAGAAGATGATATTGTTGAAAAACAACTAGCTACATTTGACGTAGAACATATGTTTTTAAGAATCAGAAGTAAATCTGTTGGTGAATCATCAAAGGTTGCAATGAAATGTTCTGAATGTAATGAGACAACTGAAACAGTTATACCAATTGATGATATTACAGTTGATGTACCAAAAATTGAAAAGACTATTCAATTAACTGACGATATATCAGTAGAAGTAGACTGGCCAACTTACGCTGCTCTTGCAGAATTTAATATTACAGATACTACAAAAACTGAAGATCTTTTTAAAATGATGGCTAAATGTTTTAAAGCAATTAATACTGGAGAAGAAAGAATTGATACTAGCGACGTTAAATTTTCTGAGGTAGAAGAATTTATTGAATCTATGTCAAGCGAACAGTTCTTGAAAATACAAAAATTCGCAGAATCAGTACCTCGTTTAAAACACGATTTAGAATTTAAATGTTCACACTGTGGACATGATAATAAAGTAGTAGTGGAGGGTCTGGAAGGTTTTTTATCCTAGCTCTCAGTCATGATTCATTAGATAATCATTATCAATTAAATTTTCAATTGATTCATAGATTTAATTATTCGTTGGCTGAGATAGAACATATGATCCCATGGGAAAGAGAAGTATATGTCGCTATGTTAATGAGACATTTAAAAGACGAAGAAGTAAGGATGAAGCAAAATGGCAGCAACTCTTAGAGATGTAATAAATCAATTACAAGAGAACCGTGAATCTCAAGATGATACAACGCAAGAAGTCTTTAGAGTTGGTTCTAGAATAGATGTTCTACTTCAAAGTATGAGGATTCAAAGTCT
>Ga0209630_10003764_pt1 | contig 13694 bp, 12 predicted proteins | sample COG_01_FD_184745 | JGI IMG/M metagenome (GOLD analysis project Ga0209630, IMG submission 184745) | Pelagic Microbial community sample from North Sea - COGITO 998_met_01 (SPAdes) (version 2) | ecosystem: Environmental > Aquatic > Marine > Neritic zone/Coastal water | place: Helgoland, sampling... | reverse complement strand
AGTATAGTACATTGCTTATAACGGTTAGTATAAGCGGCTGTTTTAATGCAGCTTATACATTGTTAGGTAATGTTTTTTATTAATTTATTAATTTCTCTGAAGCCCTTATCGAACTTTGACTTATCATAATGTTCAAAGAGAAGAATATATTGCTTTGACTCTTTATTAACCGCATATGCTCTATTCCACCTGATAACCATAACCGGAGAATAATTTGTGCTACCTTTTATAGATTGAGATCTCGGTTTATCTCTTTTTTTGCGGAGGTACGATATATCATCAATGTTTAATTTAGATACCTTTTTTAAAGAACCATTCCAGTAAGAAATAATTTCTCTAGTTGACTTATTGTAATGTACTTGAGATATTTTTCCAATTATTAACCATTTCCAACCATAGTATAATAAAACAACCCCTAAAATAAATACTATAATAGTACCAACATATTCGACTATTTCTCCCTTAAATGGAAAATTTTCCGTTGAAAATGGCATCCATGACAAATCTTGATCAGCGTAACCAAGTATTTTCAGAATAAAAATTATGCTAATATAAAGTGCGATAAACCCAAATGATGCAAGAAAAACACCACTAAACCACTTGAAGGCATTTTGATCCTTTGAATAGTCTAAAATCAGCATTTTATCTTTTGTTTGTTGCACCATAATTTATTTTACCTAACGTTAAGTGTATGGGATGGCTCCTTGGAGCTATTCTATACATGATGTTATGTTTAGTTTTTATTTCTTAATTATTTATTCAAATGTAATTCATAAAAATACAATTTAATTGAAAGAAAGAAAAACATAGTTCATTCGAGCCCCAAGACAACTACACGCAAACCTTATCAAAAAGCAATTATGTATTATATCTTTTTAGGTCCCAGCTAAATAATGTAATTCATAAGTGATAGGATTTTATAAATCATTTAATCCTTTAATCATCACAAAGAATCTAGCTTCCGAATGAATCCGCTTGAAATTGTCATTTCAATCCGATACCTTCACAAAGTCTTTTTGAACGATTTCCTCGTCACAAATGCAAAAGCAGTTTGCACAAGTAAAACGACAAGACTTTGTTCCTTAAAATTCATTGCAATCATTTTAACCAGATGTATTCTTTGTGATAGCCTCCCTAAGATCTTATAAAAGACTTTTTTGATAAGTTTACGAAAGGAGAGAGTGAATTAAATATAACGTACGTGTATATAAAGAACTGTATATAGCCATCTATGGTTTATGCTACTTTCGTTACACGTAAAATTAAGTTTTTTTTTCAAATAATTTATCCATAGGGCTCGATAATCTTGCAAAATCCGCATTCGAGACATGTGTATATATCATAGTTGTTTTGGGAGATGAATGGCCTAGTAATTCTTGAATATAGCGAATGTCAACACCTTGTTCTAGCATGTGTGTTGCAAAGGAATGCCGTAACATATGGGGGGTAACGTTTTTTTTAATTCCTCCCATTTTCGCAGCTTGTTTCACCACGAGATTAACACTTGTCGGCGAGTACCGGTCTCGTTTAGGGCTTTCGAGCAACCAATGGGTCGGTTTATATTCTTCTAAATATTGTGTTAAGTTTTCTTTTATTTGTTCAGCCAACAAGGTAACCCGGTCTTTTTTACCTTTTGCATTTCGTATAAAAATCAAGTTTTGATTTATGTCAACATCAGAAATGGTTAATTGTAATAGTTCATTTAAGCGTAGCCCACCTGAGTAAAGTATTCCTACAATTAATTTATGTTTAAGGTTAGTCGAAACCTGAAGCATAGCTAAAACCTCTTCCTTGCTCAAAGTCTTCGGAAGCTTATACTCTTTCCTTGGTCGCTCTATATAGTACGTTTTTCTCTCACCTCCTTTTACTTTTTCAAAGTAAAACTTGATGGCATTTATTGCTTGGTTCTGGGTTGATATAGCCACCTTCCTTTTAGTCACCAAATAATCTTGATACTCCTTTATGTCATCTTCAGTTACGGTATCCACGTCTTGTCCTTTTAAAAAGTTTAAAAAATCCTGAAACATAGAAGTATATGTAATGTAGGTGTTTTTACTATATCTCCTGCGTATAAGCATTGCCTTATACTCCGCGGGTATTGGATACGATTCTTCCTTTAATGAGGGTTTCTTTAATATTTTGGGCTGATCCTTATTAAATACCGCTCGTGCATTTACATAGGCTACTCCCCTAAATGCAGCATATATTAGCTTTAAGTTTTCCTTATTGTTTTTTAAAGTCCAACATGAGTTGCTTCTATTCCATCTCGATTGCATGCCTTCGCATACTGCATCAAATTGTTTATTGCTATTAAAATGAATGCAAAAAAGGTGTTGCTCTTCATGATAAGATTTTGTGATAATAACTTCTTCCATGTGCTTTTTTTTGCAAATGGAAGAGTAATAATTTAGACTAGTCGGTAACAAACGACTAATATTCGGATATAATCGTTTAAAAATGGTTAACTGGTTTTATCCAGTATAATTAGGGGGCTAAACTACACTGTTTTCACTCCGTGCATTTTTGCTAACCAACCCAAATGTCCAATATGTGTTCCTTCGTGACGAATGCAGTGTTGAATTGCTCCACGAACATCGGTAATCATTGCAAACTCCATTTTGGATGGAGCGTCAAGTTGCTCATCGGTTAAAGCTGCAATATGGCGCATCGTATTTTCATGTACTTCCTTAAATATATCCCAAATATCTTTATAGTCTGGATATTCTTCTTTCGCTGGCGGTTTAATACCAATTCCAAATAAGGGTGCCCAACTAAATTTTAAGCTTTTTCCACCTGTTAAATAGGTGCCTAAAAAATTCTCAGAATTGGCTAGGTGGCCTATTTCCCATATCACAGGGTTAAATTTTTTTCGGTCAACTTCAAATTCTTTATATACGTCAACTTCTTTTAGCATAGATAAATACCACTTTGTAAATTCTCTTGTGCTATCCAGCATTTCTGCCAATACCTGTGCTTCTGTTTTTATTGCTTTCATTCCTGTTTATTTTTAGAAGTTACTCACGCTAATTTAATTCCTCCAATAGCAAACCAAAATCATATTGCAAATCTTCATGTAAGGAAGATACCGTTTTTCGGATGGAAACGAGTTGCCGCTGATAAAGATTAACCAGGGCGGTGTTTCTTGATATTGAAGGGCTAAATGAATTTAGCTTACTACAATAGTAAATAAGTAGCTCAACTTCTGTTTCTTTATTTTTAGAATATCGAATATGTTTTTTAATATTTCGTAAGATCTTTCGCATACTCTTTTTGATAAAGTAGTAGCTGCTTGTATTGATTTCTGAAAACTGTTCGTCTACCTCTTCTTTAATGCTTTGTATAAAAGAAGCTTCGTCATCTACTTCGTACAATAAATACGTTAGTAGCTCCTTATTCTCTTTTTTAAATTTAGCAAGGTGTAAACACAAATCCAATAATTCTGGCTGTGTCTTGTTTTTCAAATCTTTTTTTATATCACTAACTTTAGCAGCTTTCATTTAGTATTTTTTTTATTTAATGTACATGTCCTGCATCTCCTTTTTTCATTTCTGCATGCAAGTAAAAAGCACCTTTAAGAACAATTCCTTCGTTAAGAGGGATAGAGCCTGTAGTGAGAATTTCTGTATATCCCAACTCAGAGTTACCTGTGCTAACGCCAATTTTTAAAAAGCCAACCTTCGCTGCATTATGCCGATGTCCTTCATGACTCTCCTCTTCATGTCCATGGTCGTGGTCTTCATGTTCATCTGCTTTTTTTATAGTTTGTACAAAAATATATTCTTTTTCACCTTCCGAGATAATGGAATTGTCTGGCAATACGCGTCTTGTTTGTGGATCTGTAACTATTATGGCGTTTACATACATTCCCGGCAGCAAGTTATGTTTTTTTGCAATTATTTCTGCATGTACACGAACTGATTTAGTGTCGTTTTCAAATGCTTTTCCAATTGCAAATACTACCGCTTCGTAATCCACACCTTCATTAGAAGCTAAAGAAAATAGTACTTTTTGTCCAATTTTAATCGCGTTAATATCCTTTTCATAAACGTGTAAATCGATGTGTATATGTTCATTGTCTACAATCTCAAACATTTCAGATGCTGGTTCAACAAATTTTCCAATGTTTATTTCTACCAACCGAACATATCCATCTATTGGAGATTTAATTGTAATTCCCGAAGTGATATTTCCTTTTTCGACTTGCTCAGCAGAAACTCCAATAAGCGATAATTTCGCTTTTAAGGTATTTAGTTTTGCAACTGCACTATGGTAATCCGATTCAGCTTGTTCGAATACTTTCTGAGAAGTGATGCTATCGTTGAATAAAGCTTGCTTCCGCTCAAAATCGCTTTTTAATACGGAGATGTTATTAGCAACATCTAGAAATTGCTCTTGATATTCAATCACCTCTGGATGTTCCAGTACAGCAAGGGTTTGTCCCTTTTTTACAAAATTTCCCTCAATCACATCAATGCTTTTTACGCGACCACCAAGCAAGGCGCTTACACTGGCTTTGTTTTGCGGAGGAAGTTCCAATTCTCCACTACATTTTATGTTTTTACCAAAATCCATTTGTCTGAAATTCCCCAGTTCATAGTCGATTAAACTCAGCTGTTTTTCAGTTAATTCAACAGCACCTTTTGCTCCATGCGCTTCATGATCGTGCTCATGTCCTTCAATAATAGAATTGTTTTCGCAACTGCTTATTCCGAATACGAGTAGAATGATTATTATATAATTTTTCATGTTATTTGTATTAATACGTTCTATTTCCCTGTTAAATAAAGGATTTCAATTGTTTCTGCTTGATGTTTTTGTAAGCTTTGTAAATAACTAATTTTTATTTGTTTCGCTTGTTTAATGCTTTGAACATACTCAATGTAGCCTATTTCTCCCGCGTTATATGCCTTGTTAGATAAGTCTATCAATTGGTTCGCTAATGCCTTTCCGTTTGTTTCGTAATAGTCAATTTCCAGATAATATTTGCTACAATTTTGAAGTTGTTGCTGCAACATTTTATACAACGTAAGGCGATAATTCTCCATTTCCTGATTAGCAATCTCTATCTCTATTTTAGATGCGGTTACAACTGCTTTTTGATAGCGATTAAATAAGGGAATAGCTATTCCAAACTGTATTCCTTGCAAGCCCTGCGTACCTTCTATTTGCTGATTGAAATACCCTGCTTTAAAATCCGGAAAAAACTCCTTTTTGTTCACTGTCACTTGCTTTTCTTTTATAGCTATCGTTTTCTGATAAAAGCTTAACATGGGGTTTTTGCTTATCTCAGAACTATCTAATAACGGCAGTTCTAGTGTAGTTTTTGCATCAATAAAAAGGGGCTGAATTTCCGTATATAACAAGATACTCAAGTTGGATTTGTGTGTAGTCAATTCCATTTCAATTTTCTTTCGTGCAATTTGCACTTTCTGAAATTGGCTCTTGGCAGTTGTTTTTTCCAAAATATTGGATTCGCCAACTAGCAATTTTTTTGTTGAGAGATCCAGCATTTTTTTATAAAGACCCTCTTGTTCTTCAAAAAGTTCTAATTGCTTTTGTAAATTAATAATCGCAACAAACTCGATTCTTACAGATCGGGTTAACTCACTTTTGGCTAATTCCAAGTTGCTTTCTCCTGCTGCAACTTTTGCTTCTAGGAATTGTTTTCTAACTCCAGAAGCGGGAAATTTAAAAGATTGATTGACGTTAATACTGTAATCAACCATGTCTGAATTAATTTGACCGAGGGAGTACGAAAATGCTGTTTTATCAAGAGAGCGATTTGTCTTAAGCAATGCTTTTTCTTTTTCCACAAACAATGTCGCGGCCTTCAATCCAGGACTGTTGGTGTGTGCAAGTTGCAGAGCACTTTCTATTGTCAGCGCATCTTGGGAATAGCTGCTACTAAACAATCCAAATGCTAAGACAAGGCTAATTATATGAAAAATGTTATTCATGAGATTTCGTTTTTTTAGTGTCGAATAATGCATATAAAACAGGTAGAACCAACAAGGTTAATAGGGTTGCAGAAACCAAACCTCCAATAACTACAGTTGCTAAAGGTTGTTGCACTTCTGCGCCGTCTCCGGTAGAAATTGCCATGGGCAAAAACCCCAGTGCAGCTACCGAAGCAGTCATTATTACGGGACGAAGCCTAACCTTTGCTCCAGTAATAATTCGTTCCATAGTATTGGAAACACCCTCTTTTTTCAATTGATTGAAATAGGCTATGAGGACTATTCCATTTAATACAGCAACACCGAATAAGGCTATAAAACCAATCCCAGCAGAAATACTAAAAGGCATTTGTCGTAACCATAAAGCGGCAACGCCCCCCATAGCAGCCAATGGAATGGCGGTAAAAATAAATAACGCTTGTTTTATAGAGTTAAAAGTAAAAAAGAGTAGAATAAAGATTAAGATTAATGCAATTGGAACAGCTATAAGCAATCTGTCTTTTGCGTTTTGAAGGTTTTCGAATTGTCCACCATATTTTAAATAATACCCAGCCGGTAAGTCCAATTCTGCATCTAATTTGTTTTGTATTTCAGTTACTAGCGTTTCTATGTCCCTATTTCTGACATTAACACCAATTACTACTCTTCGTTTTGCATTGTCTCGAGATACCTGAACAGGCGCTTTAATGTAGTCGATATTTGCAATTTCTTTTAAAGGTATTTGATTCCCATCTGAAAGATAAACATACATGTTCTCTATATCTTTAATGTCCTTTCTATGGGCGCTATCCAACCGCATTACAATGTCTACTGGCCATTCTTCTTCAAAAAGAACACCTGTTGTTTTCCCCCCAAATCCAGCTTGTACGACGTCACTTATTTCTTCAATGTTTAATCCATATTTAGCAAGAGCTTGTTTTTTATAGGTAATAGCAACCTGCGGCATTCCTTTAATTTCTTCAGGTTTTACGTCTCCAATGCCAGTTATACCACTAATTAGTTGTTGAATTTCTTTCGCTTTAGCGTCTAAAATATCTAGGTTTTCACCGTATAGTTTGATTGCAATATCAGATCGAACACCAGATATTAACGTGTTAAACATATGTTCAATAGGTTGAGAAATTTCTACATTGATTCCTGGAACAACACTAATTTCTCGCTTTATGATGTCTACTAATTCAGGTAGGGTGGAAGCAGAAGTCCAGTTTTCTTTGTTTTTTAATACCACAAAAATATCTGCTGATTCTATTGGCATTGGATCTGTTGGGATTTCGGCTGTTCCTATTCGAGAGCACATCTGCTCAATTTCGGGGACATTCGCCATCAGAATTTTTTCTACCTGATTTGATGTTTTTAATATTTGAGTTAAGGAGGTTCCTGGTTTATGAGCGATACTCACAACTAAATCTCCTTCTTCTAAACGAGGAATAAAAACTGCTCCCATTTTAGAAAAGGTCATGATACTAACAATAAAGATTACTGCTGCTAATCCTAAAACGATAAACTTAAACTTCAGTGCCAATTGTAAAATAGGAATGTACAACCTTTGGAAAAAGCCCATTATGCTATCGGCAATTGTTTTTTTAGGGCTAATATTTTTCTTTAAAAAGACAGAAGTAATCATCGGTACATAGGTGAGCGATAATACAAACGCTCCAACAATGGCAAAACTAACGGTCAGTGCCATTGGTCTAAACATTTTCCCTTCAATCCCTACAAGAGCAAGAATAGGTAGATAAACGATTAAAATAATAATCTCTCCAAAGGCCGCAGAAATTCTAATTTTACTGGCTCCTTCTCGAACTTCTTTGTCCATTTCTTTTTGCGTTAATATTTCTCCAGATCGGTTTTTAGCCAATCGAAGGATAATGGCTTCTACAATAATTACTGCCCCATCGACCACAATTCCAAAATCTAAAGCTCCAAGAGACATAAGATTAGCAGAAACACCAAAGAGGTTCATCAAAGAAATGGCAAACAAAAGAGACAAGGGTATAACTGAAGCCACAATAAGGCCTGCTCTAAAATTTCCAAGAAGTAAAACCAGAATGAAGATTACAATTAAACCACCTTCCAATAAATTGGTAAATACCGTTGAGGTAGTTCTGCCAATAAGTTCCGACCGATCAATAAAAGGAATTAAGTCAATTCCTTCCGGTAACGATTTTTTAATAGTAATTAACCGTTCTTTTATTCTTGCTACAACTTTATTGGCATTACTTCCTTTCATCATCAGAACCATGCCGCCGGCAACTTCTCCTTCTCCATTTCTTCCCATTGCGCCAAAACGAGGCGCATAACCTATTTTAACTTCAGCTATATGTTCGATTAGTAGAGGATTTCCTTTATTGTTTTTAATTGAAATTTTTCGAATATCCTCCATAGACGAAATTTGCCCTATACTTCTTATGTAGATATTTTCACTCCCTTTTTCAATGTAGCTTCCTCCTGTGTTTTTATTGTTTTTTTCTAAAGCATCAAATACTTCAGCAAATGACACTTCTTTGTTTTTGAGTAACTCAGGGTTTATTGCGACTTCAATTTGCTTTAAGTACCCGCCAAAACTATTTACATCAACTACACCTTCGATTCCCCCCAATTGAGGTTTAACAATTCGATCTTGTATGGATCTCAAGTCCATTGCTGTATACTTATTTTTTGAAGAGCTGTCAGCTTTTAAAACATATTGATAAACTTCTCCAAGTCCAGTTGAAAGTGGAGCCACTTCCAGATTTCCTAAGTCATTTTTAGTTATTTTTTCTTTTATTTCAGAGAGTTTATGCTCTACTAATTGTTGTGGGAGATAAATACCCATAGCGTCATTAAACACAACAGTAACAACAGATAAGCCGAATCTTGAAATCGAACGAATTTCTATAACGCCAGGAATAAATTGAGTTGCTTTCTCAATAGGAATCGTAATTTGCTGTTCAACTTCGGGTGCAGCTAAATCTGGCATTTGCGTTATTATCTGTACCTGATTATTAGTAATATCTGGCACAGCATCAATAGGAATTTGTTTAATGGAATAAGAACCCCAGGCAATCAATGCCAAGGTAAAAAGGCCAATAATAAACTTATTCCTAATTGAAAAATCAATTAGTTTATTTATCATGATAAAGAATTTTACAATGTAACGGGAAACCCAACTGTACTAATTACAGCGAGAAAAATAGATGCGAAATAGGGCATCTATGCTTTAGGAGGGTTCCAGATTGAGAATTCTAGGAGGTAGAAATAAGTCGGGGTATAAATAAACACTTTTTCGACACTTTCAGTAAAGAAAATATTTTCTAAAATAATAGTTGGACTTGATGTGGGGCTGTTAACAGAAGAATGATACCCGCAAAATGGTGAACAAGGGTGTTCATCATTGTTCTCTTTGTCGTCGGATGGGCCATCATGCTTATGTTCTCCATGGTGCTCACATTTTTCTGTATGGTCATGTTCTCCTGCATGGCAAGGCACCACGGTTGAGAAAAACATAGAAAAAGATAATATGAGTGCAAATAATTTCATTCTGATTACAAATATACTGAATTATAATTTTAGAGCTTAAAGTTGCCTTTTAATCACTTCTGTTAAAAGAGTTTCATGCTTGTTAATAACAATCTGTTAAACAAGGCACGTAACTTTGTTTCTTTGTCAAAAATCAAAGGAAATGAATGTACTTATTATTGGTTCAGGCGGCAGAGAACATGCAATTGCATGGAAATTGGCCCAAAGTTCACGAATGGAAAATCTTTATATCGCTCCGGGGAATGCTGGAACAAGTGAAGTTGGGATCAATGTAGATATTTCACCTTTGGATTTTAAGAAAATGGCAAGTTTTGCATTAGAGAAAAATGTAAAAATTATTGTTGTTGGACCAGAAGCTCCATTAGTAGGTGGAATTCACGATTATTTTGAAACAAGAGAGGATTTAGCAGAGGTTACTATAATCGGCCCTAAAAAGGAAGGTGCTCAATTGGAAGGGAGTAAGGATTTCTCTAAGAAGTTCATGAAGAAATTTAATATTCCAACAGCGAAATATTTTACGGTAACACCCGAAAATTTAGATGCTGGATATGCACACCTAGATAAAATGGTTGCTCCATATGTATTAAAAGCAGATGGCTTAGCAGGAGGAAAAGGGGTGTTAATAATAGACGACTTAGCACTTGCTAAAAAGGAATTAAAGAGCATGGTGAAAGATGCGAAATTTGGTGAAGCTAGTTCCAAAGTGGTGATTGAACAATTTCTTGATGGTATAGAAGTAAGCGTATTTGTTATTACAGATGGAAAATCGTACAAGATTTTGCCAGCGGCTAAAGATTACAAACGAATTGGAGAAGGAGATACGGGTTTAAACACAGGAGGAATGGGAGCTGTTTCACCTGTACCATTTGCAAATAGAGAATTTATTGACAAAGTAGATAATCAGGTTATTATTCCCACTATAAAAGGTTTAAGAGCAGAAGGGATAGACTATTCTGGCTTTATTTTCTTTGGGATTATTAATGTAAAAGGAGACCCTTATGTTATTGAATACAATTGCCGATTGGGAGACCCGGAAACAGAAGTGGTAATGCCACGATTAAAATCGGATCTATTAGAACTTTTTGACGGTATTGCTACAGGTACGTTATCCGAAAGAGACGTTCATTTTGATCCAAGAACTGCTGCTACCGTAATGTTAGTTGCTGGTGGATATCCTGAGAAATATAAAAAAGGCGCTCAAATTACAGGGTTTGAGAATGTGCTTAAAAGCGTTCCTTTTCATGCAGGCACAGCTGAAACAAAAGACGGTGTTGTTACGAATGGCGGAAGAGTTCTTGCCGTAACTTCATTTGGGAAAGATATTGAATCGGCACTTAAAAACTCTTATGAGTCAATAGAAGAGTTGAGTTTTCAAGGAATGAACTTCAGGAAGGACATTGGCTTTGATTTAATCAAGAAGCCAAAAATAGCAATGAAAAAGTAGAAGGATTATTTAATTTGATCAGGGTTCGCTTCTGCTTCAGAATTGTATTTCATTTGCCATTTAACCCAATAAGTAAATGCAACAACTGCAAAAACGCAAAACGCGTAGTTGGGTAAGTTCTCCAAATTTTCAAGAACATTTTGAAAAAACCAATACATCATCTTTGCTAAAGGGAACACTAACCAATCCATAGTTATAATTTTATAATCTGCTTCAAAAGTATAAAATATTCACAATATTTTGGTGTTTAATCAGATCTTTTATAAAAAGATGAACAAATAAGATATTTTTGCACGAGTGATCTTAAAATTTTATAAATCTGATAACTTAACGGGGTTGGTTTTATTGCCAATTATTGGTATCCTTTTCTGGCTTCCAGCATTACTTAGTCCTCCTGTTGTTGATTTTTCAAACGCTTCTCCCTTGTTTCAGTGGGTTTTAAATTTAGGAAGCCCCTTTTTTTCAACCGCAATAGCGTTGCTTATTATTGTGACTTCAGCACTAATATTAAATGATGTCATAAATAAAAATGAAATATTTAGCAGGAATACTTTTTTGCCTGCACTGATATATTTGATCTCTATGAGTTCAATAAAGGAGCATCAAGTATTAAGCCCGATAGTTATTTCTAACTTATTTTGGATACTTGCCTTTAAGCAATTATTTAATATATATAGCCAAGTTCCTTGTAAAAGACAAGTGTTTAACGCAACTGTTCTTATGTTGTTGGGAGGAGTGTTTTATTTTCCTTCTATAGTAATGGTAGCTTTGGTATGGGTGGCATTAATAATATTGAGACCTTTTGTTTGGAGAGAGTGGGTTCTTCCATTTTTCGCATTTATCATTTTTGGAGTATATTTTATTGTGGCTTTGATTTGGAGAAATACGTTTAATAATTGGTTGGATTACTTTACGTTTGATTCTGAACAATATTCTTCTATAAATATAGCTATTTCATGGCCCTATTATATCCTATTAGGAGTTGTGCTTGTTTTAGTTAGTTTTTCAGGATATACTATTTTGAGTCAGTATAAAGCGAGTTCATTACGCTTCCGAAAAATTATTTTCTTTTTTCTGTTTATTATAAATTTATCTATTGCAATTTTATCTATTGTTCAGTATTTTTCGAATGAAAATGTATATTTATTAGTTGGAGCAGTGCCGCTGAGTCTGCTGATTACTTTCTATTTCAATTATGCAAAAAAGGAATGGCTATCCCAATTGTTTTTTTACATGATGTTTATTTCAATTCTTGTGAATATCTATCTTTATTAGCGTATAACTTTTCCTTTTCGTTGTTGAATATTTTTATTATTAAAGTAACTTTGTAGCTTATTAAAAGACAAGAAAAATGAAATTTGGTGTAATCACTTTCCCGGGTTCTAATTGTGATCAAGACATGATTTATGTTCTCAAAGATATTTTAGGACAAGAAGTAGAAGAATTATGGCACAAAGACACAGACCTAAAAGGGTGTGATGCGATTGTTTTACCAGGAGGGTTTTCTTATGGGGATTATTTACGTTCTGGCGCAATTGCAAGATTTTCACCCGTTATGACTGCTGTAATTGAGCATGCAAATAAAGGAGGTTTTGTTCTTGGAGTATGCAATGGTTTTCAAATTCTTTGTGAAAGTGGATTGTTACCAGGAGCGCTACTTCATAATAATAATCAAAAATTTATTTGTAAAAATGTTTATTTAAAGCCTGAGTCGAATTCAGCAAAATTAACCGAACATTTAGATCAAAACAAGGCGTATAAAATTCCAATTGCTCATGGTGAAGGAAGGTTTCATGCAAGCGATGCTGTAATGAAAGAATTGAATGATAATGATCAAGTTCTTTTTAGATATTGTGATGCTAAAGGAGAGGTTAACGCTGATTCTAATCCAAATGGAGCTTTGGAAAATATAGCAGGTATAACAAATAAGGCTAAAAATGTTTTTGGCATGATGCCGCACCCAGAAAGAGCTGCAGATGCTAAATTAAGCAATGTAGATGGGAAAGCTATATTCGAATCGTGGCTGGGTCTAGTCAATGCCTAAACTTGTATTTGTTTAAATAAGTATTTGGTTATATTTAACCACATTTATTACTTAATTTAGACTCGTATGGTCAACAAAATTCTAGTTTTAGTTTTATGCTTGTTATCATTAGCATCTTTTGGTCAACAAACTATTAAGGGAAAAGTAGTAGATAAAGAATCTCAGTTTCCATTGCCAGGAGTGACCGTAATGGTTACTACGGTTGATCCAATTATTGGAGCAGTAACAGACTTGGATGGAAATTATAAATTGAAAAACATTCCAATTGGAAGACATTCCGTAAGGGTTTCTTATGTCGGTTATACTCAGCAAGACCTTATTACTGTTGTAACTTCAGGTAAAGAGGTTATACTAAACGTCAGTATTGAGGAGTCTACAGAAGTGTTAGATGCGGTGCAAATAGTAGCTGGTTCGGACCATAAGGTAAACAACGACATGGCGCTTGTTAGTGCACGTGTTTTTTCAGTTGAAGAAACCGAAAGATATGCTGGAAGTAGAGGAGATCCTGCTCGAATGGTATCAAATTTTGCTGGAGTAGGAGGGGCAGATGATAGTCGTAATGACATTGTTATTCGAGGTAATTCTCCTTTAGGTGTGGTGTATCGCGTTGAAGGAGTTGATATTCCCAATCCAAATCATTTTGCAATTTCAGGTACTTCGGGAGGTCCCACAAGCATGCTCAACAATAAGTTAATGGCGAACAGTGATTTTTTCACAGGAGCATTTCCGG
>Ga0209630_10003762_pt1 | contig 13696 bp, 5 predicted proteins | sample COG_01_FD_184745 | JGI IMG/M metagenome (GOLD analysis project Ga0209630, IMG submission 184745) | Pelagic Microbial community sample from North Sea - COGITO 998_met_01 (SPAdes) (version 2) | ecosystem: Environmental > Aquatic > Marine > Neritic zone/Coastal water | place: Helgoland, sampling... | reverse complement strand
TAATAAGGCTCCAGAGACCGGAGAGTGGGTGTGTGGTGTGGGTGTTGGCGTGCGTCGGGGTTTGCGTGGTGCGTCCGTTCCCAGGTGGTCGGCATAGCCACGCGGCGCGGCGCGCGGGACGAGACCGGGGCGCGTCCGGCGCACGCGCGTCCGGCGCAGGCGATGCGGTTAACGGCTAATACGAAAAGAAAACCGTGAGTAGTCAGTGTGGTTGAAGCGCTTAACAACCGTGTTTATTACGAAGGTATGAAGAAGCATTGTACGGAATTGATCGGTTCCATCTGAATTAGACAATTAAAACACTCGTAGGTAAAGCGTGGCTGTTTTGTGTTAATATTCTTGGATTCAGTGATGTGTGTCGAGAGGTAAACCAAGATTTACGAGTTAAACGAGTTAGAAAAAACCTTGGATTGGGTGTAAAAATGTCCACAATGTACGAGCGAATAGACCGTGGTGTTTGATTAACGATACCAGGTGACTGCACATTTTTCCATATGTTGATGACATCGAGTCCTGTAATCAACGGCTATGCCGAATAGGTAAACCATACATGGTAAACCTTTCGTTTTAATAATAAGTTCTGTTAATCGTCATCGAAAAAAAATTGTCATCATCACACCCTTATTAACTCTTATGAAATTCAGAATAATATACACCTTGGTATTCTGATTTAAGGGTGGGACACTTTTCCATGCAATATATATATTACCTTCGTACAAGGCAGTGGCGTGAGCTCTGTGGTTTACGTCGTAGGAAGCCCGAAAGCAGGTGCCGAGTCTTTCAGAGAGGTAGCCAGCGGCGCGTAGAACGTGTTTCGGACTGTACGCGTGCACTCGGCGAAATGCACAATGACGCGAGCGCCTGTTGAGACCTTCCTTTCGAACGTTCGCAGCGAACAAGAACACGATGTTTCGAGGCACTTTGCGCATACCACGGCCATATTTCATCGCTTCGGCACTGTGCACACTATTGCTAACTAGTCTACTTTGCGACGCATGTGAAATATTGCGCAGAAATCAGGAGTATGCCGCTTGTGACGTAGATTATCAAGGCACCGTCAAGGGTGAGTATTTCGGTCGTATTTGTTGGGCCTAACGTTTGAAGCAGCGCACCGACTTCAAGGTGTTCACATACCCACCCGTGGCAACACTTCATCCACCCTAACCAAAGGTTCCATATCCCATCTGCAGTTTTGCCCTCTATGCATTCACTGTCTCCAAATTACGGACCAGTTGAAGGGGGAATTTCGCTGACAGTCACCGGAAGTGATTTCCTTTCCTTTCCTCAGCTTCACGTGCGTCAAAACACACTTGTACATACTTCTAATCCTGATATTCACGCCGGCAATCCATGCATGCCTTAGCGTACTGGTTTGCATCACCTGAACTGAATACCATCTGAATCAAGCAGGTGACCTTTGTATCAATGGCTTCTGATGAGACCAAAATCACCTCGACGCTGGCAACATTTATAGACTTGTCCACCATAGGTAACCTGAATGCTCCTGCAAGTTGCCGAGTCAAAAGTTACTAATCTTGGTCGAACATATGTGAACTTCTCGCAGTTGTACTGTCGCCACCTCGGGACGCTGCACACGTCGCAAGAGTATATGTTTCAGCTGATGGCCTGAAATGCTTGTAAGTCGTCTTTTCATCTCCGTAAAACTATTTTTGTTCCGTCGGTATATGTTCCCATGCTCACCAACTGCGCCATTCGCACTCGCAGGGAGTCCTCTGATCTTGGTGAAGTGCCTGCTTATCTGGAGTTCACTTACGTTCATCTCGCTCCATCGGTGCGCAAAGTTTGATTTTGTTGACACATATATACCAGAAAATAAAATATTTTTTTAAGGGAGTTTGGCAGCTTTTGAATCCTTCGTTGGCTTCCCAAGGTGGAGAGGTGAGTAATGCTGGAGGTAGATTTTGAGTGATAACTTAACTCGTGGCGGCGTCCTTCAGGTGGGCTTTCTACAAAGGGCTATGATGGAGAATGGAAACAACCAAGGAGTTATGTATCACGGAAGGAAGGAACTCCACTTCGCGTCGGGGCTTTCCATGCGAAGAAGTTTCAGTCATTTCACAGAAACTGTTTTCTACCCTGCAAGAGGACGGACAACTTCGCCTGCAGACCGAACATTGCAGGTCACCCTTTACGAGCCAAGCAACTATGAGTCCGCCGTACAATCTGACTTTACGTACGAGATCACCGCAAAAAATACTTCTGGCCAAGGAGTACAGTGGACGTGGAGGAAATGGCCTTCTGGAACTCAGTCTTTCGGGACATACTCTGAGCTGCATTCGTTTTCAACCGGTCCCGTTCAAATCGAACACGGAATCGCGATATCATTCACAACGTTGAGCGGCAAAAACGATGGTGACATGTGGAAATTTGATGCCATTACCCGTAACCCTTTTCGTGTTCGCAGTGAAGCATCTTTTGATGAATCCATGATATGTCACCTTCCCCCTCCTGATGTGATTCACCCAGATGCTGATCGAAACCACGGAGGGGTACAACACGAAATCAAAGTTAGCGCAAATGGAGGCGGCTGCTTCACGAAGCCAAGATACAGACCTAGACTTGCATCCAACAATCCAGTTTTGATTATTGACTCAAACGCAAATCAGCCTGCGATGATTGATGTAGATGGATACTTTTCCGCTCCTGAGGACTACACCTTTGATTTTATTATTTCTTCGCCAACTTCGTTGAGATGGCGCAGATATCGGCCAGGCATGTCCTCGTGCAACTTGTGTCTTGATGGTCCATGGTGTCGATATGCGATGATTTCAAATGCAGATTTTGAGCGAGGTGTTTACCTTGAGCATGGCATCCATGTCAAAATTGCCACGAGAGCTACCAAACGGTCTGGTGATCGATGGGAGTTTACAGCATTCGCATGTTGGTCGACATCATTCAGTCCAGTGAAATTCAGAGGTAAACAGCTTACATCCAATGATGATGCGTTGCTTTATGTTGAAGGAAACTTTAAAGGAATGGAGGATATGACCTTTGAAGTAGAAGTGCTGGCAGATCATGGCATGTTTCGCTGGAGAAGTTATGTTCAAGCTTCAAACTCCAGCTTGGTTCCATGGACTGACCGTGCCCATATGATCAGCACGTCCCCTATATACCTTGAGAGCGGAATATCAATACACTGGCTGACAGCAGACGGTAAGCACTGTGGAGATCGATGGAACTGGACAGCATTTCCAGGTCTTCTTGTCACAACATTAGCAAAACCGCATGTGAGCAGGATTATGCCTTCAAACATAAATGTACACGGCGACCCCGGCATGCCCTATGTATTTGGCACGTATCTTGGTCACGAACATGTCAGAATTGTAATTGAGATTGGTGGTAATTGTTCTACAGCTTGCTCCCAATTCCGTTGGAAGAAGGAGTACACGTCACAATATATTTCACACCATGTAATTGATACGCAAGAGGCTGAGTTCTCCCAACTATATGAAATGAACGATCTTTTACTATTGACGGACGGTGTTTACATCTCATGGACAGTGGCGATCGGGTACGTGCACGGAAACGCTTACACTGTCACGCTGAGTCAAGTTCCAACGAGCTTCCTTCCTATACAGCCGACACCGTCTTCGCCATTTTCGGTGTTTGTAAATGATGAGATAGGAATGATGCCAGCACAACATAGCGTCTTCACAATTGAGTTCTGGAATTCGTCTGCCTTCAAGTGGCGAAAGGACACTGGGCAGTATAGCAAGCTAATGTCTCCTATAATTAATAGGGCCGTGCATCTCACTGGCGGCATTGGCATCTCACTGTCGTCAAAGAATGGATACACACCGGGTGTGCATCATCGTATTCCCTTGCGGACACACTATCCGTATGTTTTTAACGTGACTACTGAACATCAAGGAGTGCGCATGAGAGGGAGTGTTTCCAGGCCAAAAGCGTCACTTTTGAATCAGCTAAACGGGCCAAATTATGGCAGCATAATAGGGGATGTAATACCCCAGACTGCTCATACCGGACCACTTCATACCGATGGACACCCAGCTGGTAAATTCCTTTCCGAGCAAAACAATGTTGTCACTAAAAGTAATTGTTATTCTGGCAAGCCTCTCGTGACTGAAATCACTGCCAGTGCAACCAAGGGTTATGTTGTTGACAGGTATCCAGTCGTGTACTTGAAAATACTTGGATTCCCGTCATTGTCTGATGTGCTCGGCGAACACAAAGACGAAATTGAGATCCTCGGCAAATACTCAGGCATCTCATCATATGTCTATGAAATTGAGTCCTACGGAGCTGGTGATCATTTCACATGGCGCAAGTACCCTCGACAGTCAAATAACGCGGATGGCGTACCATGGTCGCCAGCAGATGTCATCCGAGTTTCAAGCAGCTCCCGATTAGACCAGAATCTGTCAGTATCTTTCAAGTCTGCTTCTTTTCCCGCTTCATCAAGGGTGCGCTGGACTTTCACCGCTCACCAGGGGCATACGTTTGTTTTCCGTATCTCTGGCAGGGCCACATGGAGTGAAGAAAAGATCATTACTGGTAAGCCACAAGAGCTTGCGTCAGGAATCAGTGTGCAGTTCTCAAAACTATCAGGATACTCTTCAGGTACATATATACCCCGTGTTCCTCAAAAACAATCTGTAGCTTCCTCCAAGCACAATTCACCAAGTCTGTGCAAACGAACTGAACTCTCCCTTTTACCAATGTTCTCATCCAGGTGACCAGTTCATGATATTTAACCGAACAGTCGATTGCTTCGGAGCTTATGTTGGTGAAGAGGATGCCGAGTTCACTGTGCAGGTTGCGGGTGATACAGAATACGATCCACCGGTATTTCATCCATCTTCCCTCGGAAACACATCTGGGCTGCCTGCAAAGATGATAATTACTGGCGTGTATACTGGGCCCTCGACATATGTGTATGAGATACTGATAGTTGAAGGCATTCATGTTGGCGTGCCTTTATTTACTTGGCGGAAATATGCCTTGGGGCATAGAGACGGCGGTGGTCCGTACGACCATTGTAGAAAAGTGCTTTCACTTTCACCTGTTAAACTTGACGCAGGCATTTTTATTTCTTGGGCTACAATATCTGGGCAGAGCAAAGGGGACATATGGCGATTTACTGCGCATGCTGGAGATACCTTCCATTGGCGGCGTCAAGGTAGCGAATGGAGCCCTCTTTACCGGATTTCTAATGTTGGAATTGTGGTGCCCGATCAGAACAACACAAACTCACACAACCATGAGCATAGCATACGTGTTGTCGGCGAATATGAAGGTTCAACTGAAGCAACATTTGTTGTTGAAATCCTTCTCAATGGTGATGCATTCCGATGGAAGAAGCATACGGATCCACCTGATTATGACAGTATTGCTACGAAGCTGTCAAGTTCAATAGATCTTAAGAATGCCATGCTTGATTCTGATCCCGTCGTTGAGAAACAAACGGAATATGCGGATTCGTATGGCAAATGGAGTCCTGCCATGTCAATAGCTCTCATGAGTCCAATTCATCTGATGGACGGGGTCCATATCATTTTTACGGGAATAATAAATGGTAATGCCCACGGTGATTTGTTTTACATACCCGTAAAAACATCCCGTCATCATCGACTAGAAATGGGGATTTATATTGCGTTTGGCTCGGGTTCAGGGTATTCTCCTGGTGACCAGTGGCACTTCAAAGCAAGAGCACCTATTGCAGCGCGCGGCCCTTTGAAAGGTAATACTGAGATGGTGATTCGAGGATCTGGCTTTCTCAGCTCACCGGCACTACGCTGCAAACTCTCCGATCCTCGGACAATGCACACTATGATAATCCCTGCTCACCACATATCACATACAGAGTTGCGCTGCATTACCAAGTTGCACCCAGCAGACATAATCACCGACCCGAAGCCCAATGGCTTTGGTAACCGTGTCCTGTACGCTCATGGAACTTATCGAAGTTTGCGTAGTGCCATCATTGACTTACGATTGAACTCATCCACGGATTTTCAGTGGCGAGTCCGTGATATTGACTCAACACATGTACTCGAGCACTGGTCGAAACCGAAATATATTTCTCCTGGATCCATTTTGCCAATTTACTCAGGGATCGCCATACGATTCTCGAGATCACAAGAATACTTAATGGGCGATTCATGGACTCTATCAGCTTACGGAACGGAGAGGTCATCTTTGGCAAAATATTATCGAGGTGTTCCAGATGACAGTAGTGTTCGACCTGGAATTATGAAGTATGTTTCTATCAGTCTTGATGGAGGTTCGACGTGGTCGGCAGATCAGCACGGTCTCACCCGATTTCTTTTTTCAGACATCCACATATCTGAATTCGGAGACGATAATGGGGATGGTACCTATTCAACGCCATATAAATCACTGCAGCATGGCATCTCGGCTGCTCTATCACCTCTCGAGTACGTTTCCGTTTCAAGGCCAAGTTTCACAAATGATCTGCTTCCCTTTGTCATACCCAAAATCGGTTTGTTGTACTTGACTATTTTTCCTCCTCGTAGATCCCCAGCGAGAACATATTTGAGAAGAGACCATATAAACGTGGACACGATCATTGTCCATCCTGGACGATACATGGGCATGGGCAATTCTGCTATTTTCGTGGTGAGGGATGTTTTCTCCTATTCAACTCTAGGTTTGATTCGGCCATCGCCATTACATAGTCCCATATTTCCGACCTTTCTGAGTGGCTGGTAAGGCGATCACCATATCTAGCGCGCAAAAGAGTCAGATGCCAATCATCGAGTGTTACTCAAGCTCTTCATGCGATCAACGTCCTGGCAGCATTCTAAGTGACTCCGAAATCCACCTTGATGGCGTGGAAACGTTAAACTGCGAGCTATGAGTTTGCTTATTCTTGTACTAATAATAATCTAATATGTGGATCATAATTTAAACCTCCGATTTGACTAAACTTTCTTGGGATTGACTTGCTTGGTTTGTCGTAATACATAAAAATTGTACCTTCGTACTGATGAAGTGCAAACATAAAATACATCATAATTTGCTTCCATACTTTGTATATAGTTATTATGATCTGCATGCATAACCTGCGCTGGTTTTGGCAACCTAATATTTTCTGACAAAGAGAACACAAAGCAGTTGTTTTAGTAGTGAACAATCTGATTGTACGCCCGATTGTCCATAGTGTCAGGCTCCAAAAGTATTTTTCCCATCGCAGGCTACAATTTTCACACTTTTCACTAGTATGGATTCCTTCTGACCCCCGAGTCCTACGGCGTCAAATGTGGCGTCGTTGAGAACAAACGTCCAGACATTATCACAAAATCTGTAGGAATGAAGATCCCCCTGCGCTACAAAATGGTCACTTCCGGAGCGGCACGGTTTGAACTATGAGGGCAGGAGACATACCTTGAAGGTTGTCTTCGTTTTGACATTTTTTAAAGCTTCGTTCATGCACTAATAAGGGCAAATCGATACTTTCATTGAACTTCGAGGAGTTCATAGAAAGTTGAGGACCGCACCTTATCGAACTGTGCGAGAACTTTCATCGCAACGGTAGGCGTAAGTTTACCGTTCGTAACCATTTCGTCTAGGGAATCAGTCAAGGTCATGCCTAGCGTCGATCTTCGATAAAGTTCGTAATACTGAGAAGTTTTGAAGGGTTTGAGTGAAAAGATTTAACAGATCGAATTTGCACTGGGCCATACCGCCATTTCGCGTGGGCTTTCCTCGGTCTCTCTGCGAATGTGACAATATTGCTTACCCCGCCCGCTTCACGCCGACGACGATGCTTCAAGGAGATTCAACACGATTTGGGAAAGACACAGGAAGGTGATCGGTTCGCCTTTATTGATACAGTGTGGTGAAGAAGGTACGAACGAACGAACGAAGGAAGGAAGCAGCTAATGTCTCGTCTCGTTAAAAGTTACGAAGGTATTCTGAATTTCATCAGCAGGGTGTGACATTTTTTTATGCATAACGATTTTATATAATACCTTCGGTATATAATAACGTAAAGACTTTATCATTACGATCCACACAATCACTCCAGCCAGTGGGCAAACAGCAGTAGTATAAAGATTCCGCTTATATATGTTCACGTAAGCGACTTATTATCCTTAACTATAATCAAGTTAAGTTACCTTCGTATCAGTTAAAATTGTCACACGCACCCTGATCTACCTGATGAAATTCAGAATACCTTCGAAAGTAACTTTCGAATTCGTACGTTTCGAAGAATATGGTTTTTAATATTCTTTTTTTTCCCTTCCATTCGTTCGTTCAATAATCGTTTTGACAAAATAAAACAATATATCTATCTTCGTTCGTGTCATTTTCGCCATATTAATATATATATACGAATACGACAAAGGTATTTAATATATATTTTAATACCTTATTATTATTATTACTTCGCATTTTTACTATATATATATACCTTCATATATATATAATTCAGGAGACCGTAAACGGCGGGTCAGCCTAAACAATGTTATAAGTAAGGGTAAATAATAAATCATCGATCAACCTTATTCCTTCTAATAAGCCGTTTTTTCAAAAGGATCGGTTGAAAGCAAAACTTTCTGAAATTCTTTTTTTTTTCCAAGTTGTTTTTCAAGCATGATATTTTGGATACGAAGGTAGTAGCTTGCTAAGTGTAGTGCCTATCACTACTGACGGACATCCGTCCGGACGGATGTTTCAAACGGATCGTGCGCGCGCGCCCCGTGCGTCGCGCGGACAGCGTTTCAACGCGTAAAACTCGGCGCGCTGATCTGATGGCTCCACGTACGAGGTCTGGAGCTTGTCGTCTCGTGGAATGATGCCGCGCGCGTTCACCTCGAACCGCGGTCCGGCGACCAAGTTGTAATCCAAGTTGCAAGCTCGACTGATCCTGCGCTGACCCTCGGGGCGCGGTATGAAGTAGGGTCTAAGATGCTCCGATTTATGTAAAACAAGTTGTCGTGTTCTTTTTTTTACGTCACGAGTAGCCTCTTTTGTTTTCAATGCAAACGCAAATGCTTTGGCTGCCGGGATGGTCCTCTTGGGTTGCTGCCATGGCTAAAAAAAAGTTGAGGTCGAATAGAGTGGTTGGCCAAGGCTAAGTGGGCTAGGTATGAGTGCCGCAGCTCGCGGACGCGGGCTGAGTGCCTGGAGAAGAGTGTATTGAAGTGTATTGCACCATTAAATGTAAGTTATCGCTCCCGCACTCGCCTCTGCGCACGCGCCTCGCGTGAACGGATCCGCCTTGACTCGAGATCCGTCCAAGTAATGAAAATCTTACATATTTTGATGACTGATAATCATATAAATATCCGTCCGAAACATCCGTCCGGGCGGATATCCGTCAGTGTACACGAAACGATCAGACTGTCTGCTACCTTCGAAGGTATTTGCGAAATATAATTTAGAAATGAACGAGTCAAACTTCCCATAGAGATTATCCTTCGGAGTACGTACCTTCAAGGTAGCTATCTTTTCGCTAGGTTTCTAGAAGCAGGGCGCATACCATGCCCTATGCAGAACACAAATATTTGGGCTCCGACGGCTGGTTAGATATGCATGATTTGCTAGAGAATCCGCTTCATTACCCGACAAGCTTATGCCCCGCGTCACAAGAACGCCTAGGCTGCAGGCGTATGAAGGCTGTGACCTAGTTGCCAAGAAAGTACAGACGGTGTTTTTGTTCTCGACAAATTGCCATGCAGGTTCATCGTCATCAAGACAACGGACAGGCTTGCCCGATCTGTAAAGAGTGTTACGTTGACGCATTTTCCACACTTTGCGGGCACACGTTTTGTTTCAAATGCATTAAGCTACATCTCGAGCATTCTGTGGCGTGTCCATGTTGTAGCCAGCCGATTTCTTCAGAGTCGCTGTTCCCTAACCTAGCGTTGGATAAACTTTTGCACGGTTTGCCGTTGAACTATCAGCTTGCAACTGCTGCAGAGCCTGGTGATATTGTCGTTCATCATTTGCATCCAAGTTATAAAGGCACAACCCGTGAGCTTGCCGAAGTTGCGATAGCCTTGCCTTTGGAACACCTGACACCCTTGCTCTGCAAGATCACAGATCAGCGCGACAGATTCGTGAAGGTCGATAGACTGATGAGCACGGGCGTATTGCGCGACTTCCTGTCATATTCTGGTGAGCGAAAGACGGCATCAATCGATAAGTTGGAAAAGGAAATTAACAGCATTACTACTGATGTAAAATGGGTAGAAAACCAGTTCACACGGCTGGAAGAGGGCTCTGCTCCTTCTGTGCGAGGTTGTAGTGCTACACCAGCTTTTTCTTTTCCGGCACCTACTGCCAACACTGGTGCCCATAAAGCAGTCGTAACAAGCAACTACGAGGAATACGGCAATACCACGATGCCGGGGCGAGATGCTGCTTCTAAAAAGGCGGGCATGGTATCAAATACTTCTGCGAGCACGGTCGCAGAAATGCTGAGCACTTGGGGAATAGATCAAACTGTGCCCATGGCAAGCAGTGAGCCAGCGAAGAAAGGTCGTCTCGCTGGCAGTCCTTATCATTTTTTAGGATCCTACAATCTGTTCCAGGAGAATAGGGATGCCGCCTGTGACCGAAACCAGGTTGAACAGAAAGGTATTTCCCATGCTCTTCATGAGAATGGAAGTTCACAGTTGGATAGTCTGAGGGGTTTGGATTCTGGAAGAACTTCTATTGACATGTCAGAAGCTAACGACCATTCCTTCATCGCAGCTTCAGGTGGACGACCGGATAATCTGATGCAGCCGTCGATCATGGAAAGAAACCGCACGACGAAGCTAAAAGACCGCAGAAGGGGCACACATGATAGATTCATCCTTCCCTTCGGTGCACCAGATTGTGAAGCTGCGCAGCCATCACTTTCAATAAATAGTCATGCTCTCAGGAGGACACGCAAAATCCTCACACAATTTAGTGGCTTACAACGAATGTATACGCAGATCCGCTGCGGCAATCTCGATGACTATCTAGTACGTACAAGAAGGCACCCATCCGCAATTTCACGAGGAACAAGAGGCCCAGTTCTTGAACAATTTTCTCGCACCCTTTCCAATTTCACAGAATTTGATCGGATGTGCGTAGCCGGGCAATTGAGGCACAACAGCTCGCGAACAACTGCGCCGTCTACTGCGATAATCAGCTCAATAGAATTTGATATGGACGGCGCTTGTTTTGCGACGGCAGGCGTTTCAAAACTCATACAAATATTTGATTTTCGGGATGTCTGCGGGGGTGTGGAGTACACAGGCGGCCCTGTTCATAGCATGTCATCTCCCTCGAAAATATCTTGTTTGAGTTATAGTAAACACGCAAGAAATCTCATCGCAAGTAGTGATTATGGTGGTCTCATCGCTGTTTGGGACATTGAGCACAACTCAGTTGTTGCTGAGTATGAAGAGCATGGAAAGCGTGCATGGACAGTTGACTATTGTCGTACTAACTCAAAATTGCTCGCAAGTGGATCAGATGACGGAAGAGTGAAGATCTGGAGTGTGGAACAAGATGCATCGGTATTGGACATTGACGTGCGTGCAAATGTATGCTGCGCTCAGTATGGACCAAACAGTGCACATCAGCTTGCAGTCGGGTGTGCAGACCATAAAGTTCACATTTTTGACCTCCGCAAGCCATCTGAAGCCCTCACCGCACTTTCTGGACACCGGAAGGCAGTTTCATACGTCAGATTTCTTGGATCAGGGGACGAAATCGTCAGTGCATCAACAGATAGTACTCTTTGCATTTGGAATACCAGTGAGTTAAATGGAGGTTCACAACGAGTTGATAAGAGTTACCACCAAGATGAAATTAACCCACGTCCAAGCAGGATTCTTGTTGGTCATTCAAACGACAAAAACTTTGTTGGGCTGAGCGTTGGTGCCGGTGATCTTATTGCGTGTGGAAGCGAGACCAACGAAGTATTTTTGTACCACAAGTCGCTCTCTCAACCACTGCTGAGTCATAACTTTTCAGGTGAGCAGCAGTTCCTGATGCGTGGACACGGTGCCTTCACAGATGGTTCCGGTGCACCGGCTTGTAACAACAGTTGTCCTTCCTCCCAGTCGGGATCTAGAGATCAGATGGGCTCAAACAATGTGGCTCAAAACAGCAGTGGCGGAAGTGCAGTACATGAAAGCAGTTTTCAGGAACACACACAGTCTAAATTCATCAGTGCTACTTGTTGGAGGGGAGATGAGCATGTGCTCCTGGCAGCTAACAGTGACGGGGTAATCCGAGTGCTGCAGTTGATGGAATAACCCCAAAAGAAATGCCGACACATAGCGCAGCACGTCACGAATGCATGTACCTGGTAGAGTCAGACAGGTTTCAGCCTCTTCTGCGGTTTCCCACGTTTACACGTAATTTCAGCGGTTTGACATCGACACGATAGATTCAGGTCTATCCATAAGCACTGAATTCTCCCTAAAAGTCACCATATCTTTTCTGCTTGCGGCATCTCCAATCCGCCTCCCTTGCATGACTCGGGAGTTTCAAGTTGTCGCGGTCAGCTGGTTTGGGACGAGTTCGAGTTGAAAGGCTGTAGTTTAAATTCGAAGCTGAATTTTCATCGATGCATCGGTCAACTTCAACGTCTACCATCACCTCCTCAGAAGACGCGTTAGCGTCGTTTCTTCGTTCAGATATGGCGTGCGTGTGAGGACGACGTCTACGTACACGTCAAGCGCAAAGATAAGGACGTCCCGCTGAACAGTTTTCGTCCAAAGAACGGGAAGGCGTCGCAATCCGTTGTTGGTCATAAATAAACGTGATTTGTCCATAACCTGCAAATAATGACGAGCTCTATCTCGACCATTCAGAACACGAATTAATAAACTAACTATCACTGATCAAATGTATACGATATACGATACGAGTACATGTATATGTATGTGGTGCTTCATTCTCATAGCCTCGTTTTAGAAGTTTTCCGGCTCATAAAAAAATAAAGTATATATAGATACCCTCGTATTTCTATCGTACAAGTACTTATTAGTAATGAAAGAATAGGGACGGAAGAGAAAAAAAATAAAGTATAGATACCCTCGTATTTCTATCGTACAAGTACTTATTAGTAATGAAAGAATAGGGACGGAAGAGAGTTGGAAAGTGAGCCCGCTCTTTCCGGTCCTTTGTACATCAAAATACTCGTCAGAACGGGAGAAATGGCGTTTTGTACTGCAACAAATCGCCCACTTGCTTTCAGGTGGAAGCTTTCGACGTGTCCGCCAAAGGGGAAACTTACGTGTCTTCCAATTAATGCTCGCATCTGTAGGTGCGGTAACCATCCAAGAAGTCGTGACCCGAACCACATTGCGCAACATGCGGGGAGGATCCCCAAAAGAACAGCTGCGTTGTCCGACTGGATCAAGAACCCTGACATTTTTGATGACGAAACGGTTACCACCTCTGTGCAACCTGCTTTCAAGAATCGAAAGACGTCGCGGAAGCCAGAAATATTAGCCCCTGCTGGCGGTTGGCCACAACTACGTGCAGCAGTTAAGGGCGGGGCCGATGCGGTATATTTCGGATTGGAAGCTCTTAACGCTCGAGCACGTGCGAGCAATTTCACGGTAGAGGAGTTGCCCGACATTATCGGCTACCTCCACGAGCGAGGCGTCCGGGGTTTTGTCGCCGTCAACGTGTTAGTTTTTGACGAGGAACTGGCTCAGGCTGAAACCCTCGTCCGTGCAGTGGCGCGAGCTGG
>Ga0209630_10003761_pt1 | contig 13698 bp, 8 predicted proteins | sample COG_01_FD_184745 | JGI IMG/M metagenome (GOLD analysis project Ga0209630, IMG submission 184745) | Pelagic Microbial community sample from North Sea - COGITO 998_met_01 (SPAdes) (version 2) | ecosystem: Environmental > Aquatic > Marine > Neritic zone/Coastal water | place: Helgoland, sampling... | reverse complement strand
TATACGAATGACTTGAGGAAGTTATTGCTAAATATGTGTAAAACTAAAAACTCCTTACTATCTTTGCGCCCGCCTTGGCGAGGTAGCTCAGCTGGTTAGAGCGCAGGATTCATAATCCTGAGGTCGGTAAGGTGTAAACTCAGTGGGAGTAAGTGATTGAGTCACAACATTAATAAGTCTGGCAGCAAAGTCTGGCAGCATGGTCTCCAATTATTCTAAATTACGTCTTACAGAAGATTCTTCTGAGAGACAATTCGTTCAATTTTATATCTCAAATAAGAGATACAGATTCTCTAGTGGATCTGCTTTAGGATCAAATCTTAAACCCAACCTCTATGAAGGTGAGAAAAGGCATAAAGAAGCCTTAGATCTTCTCGCTCTATACAAACAGCATCTTGATAATGGATGGTTACCAGAGTCTATTATTGAATGCAATAATGTTCTAGAAAGCTTGAAATCATATCGTCCAATATCTGATCTTTCATTGGACTATCAAACAGATCTGCTAAGAAGCAGAGATAAACTTATTTCTTATATATCTAAACAGAAGTGGAAGGATCTAAAGATTGAAAGACTTGATAAATATCATATCACTAAGTACTTGGAAAGGACTACAAACAACCACTCTGGGTTTAATCACGAGAAAGCTAGAGTAAGCAGTATACTAGGTAGTTTGCTAGATGATCTAGATCTTCCTAATCCTTGCCGAAACATCAAGCCTAAGAAGGTTAAACCAACCCTCCACAAGCCCTTTAAAGACGTTTCTGCACTCCTTGAAGACATAAAAGCTTTTAATGAGAATCTGTTCCTCTGTTGCCTCTTCACGTACGGTTGCTTACTAAGGCCTCATCAAGAGATCCGCAACTTAAAGTGGGGTGACTTTAGTGAGGATATGAAGCATATTTCGTTGTCTGGTAAACGTAACAAAAGCGGTCGTAATCGTATCGTACCACTTAATCCATACATCTTACAATACCTTAAAAAAGGCTTAGACACAGACAACATCTTTACAGGGAAAGAGAAGCCTTTTAACTCAGACTATTTCAAGACGCTATGGAGCCGTTATAAAGCTCAATCTAACGTCTTAGAGGACCTTCAAACGCTGTATTCATTCCGTCATTCTGGTGCTATTGAGATCTATAAAAGGACTGGTAGTCTCACGATCTTACAACAAGCAATGGGACATGCTTCTTTAGCCGTTACGTTAGGTTATTTACGTGGTTTAGAGATACCGAGTCTTAAAATTGAAGATATGCCGAGGCTAACATCACAAGAAAGAAAATTAGTTTAGTGATTGACCAATATATAGTGATATTGTCTCTAATGGTTTAAATGAAGTCGATATACCAAAGGAAAATCCGTAAGTTAAACCAGATTCATTTTGACTGGTTAAACCGAAAATAAGGTAATTATCAATTTCTTTTGGTATGGTAGATTTTATATATCGAGTGGTACCTGCCCAATAAAATTTTTCGTAGTACGGTGTTACAGCATGATTAATTCCAAGTAAAACGGAACTACGTTTTCTTTTTGCTCCACTAATTAAATATGTTCCGCAAATTGAGTAGTCTGTACCTCCAGGTGAAAGATAATTTTCACCAAGTGAAGCTGCATCATATCCATAACTACCGTTTAGCCATGATCTAGGTCTTACTTCCCATGTCGAGTAAGCATATAATCCAAAATCAGTTTTTACGTCAACGAATAACCCAAATTTTGTATTACCAGGCAATAAGTCAAATAAACGTAAACCACTTACACTTAAACCAAATGGACTTCTGGATAGATTGCTTGAATATAATATGGATTGATCCATAGAATTTATAGCCGCTTGACGTGTTTTTTTTATATTCTCTTTATCTAACTTCTTTTTTTCATTTGTGTCAATAGCTATAATCTTAAAATCGCATTTTCCTACTAATTCACTTTTCTCAGAAAGGACATCCCAAACCATTAGTTTGATATTCTTACTACCCTTCTGCCTGTCGCCAACATCACCACTTAATTTGTACGCTCTTTTCCAATCATGACGGACTTGTCCCAAGACATAATATAGCTTCACCTCATAAACGCTATTTCCCGCTAAGGTATAGTAAACGTATACTTTTTTATCTTTCTGTAAGATATCTTCAATTGTAACTTTTTGAGCTAATACACTGTTTGAAAAAAGCGCAATTGAAAAAGCAAAAACAACGACTACCTTTGGAATATACTTTTTTAGATAAATGTTAAAAATCATGTTACGATCATTCTTGATTCTGCTAATTTACTTGACAACAGTTAGTAACTACTATACTCAAGTTACAAGTAGTGATATAAAAACTAATGTACACATTAATATCAAAAACCAGATTGTTCCTCCAGTAATTAAAGTGTCTGAAATAAATTTCATTGACGAAAATCTAAATAATACCGTTGATGCATTTGAGTCTAATAACCTTTCATTTTTAATTACAAATACTGGCCCTGGTCATGCTATAGGAATGGTTGCTGAAGTAAAAATTACAGGAACAACCGATGGTATTACTTGTAAGAAAAACCATATTATACCTTCGATTGAGACAGGTGAAAAACAAGAGTTTTCAATTCCTTTAACTTCTTCAAGGTTTACTACTAATGGAATAATAAAACTTGAAATTTCAATTGTTGAGCCTAATGGATTTAGTCCAGAGTCATTTTTTGTTGAAATCAAAACTCAGGCTTTTAGAGCTCCAAAATTAGAGATAGTAGATTATTCAACTTCTATGAACACTTGGTGGCCAAATTCTCCAGTAGGATTTGATGTTTTACTTCAAAATACGGGACAATATTTAGCTGAAAACATTAATGTGAATCTGATATTGCCCAATTCAATAAATTGCTATTCAAACAATATTTCATTAAACATCCATGAGCTTTCGCCTTCAGAATCTGTAAGGATTTCTTATGATATACTTGTGCCTAGAAATTTCAATAAAGACTATGTTGATGCGTATATAAATGTGACAGAAAAGTTTGGAGATTATGGTGCTTCATGGAGCCATGAATTTCCGTTTGAACAGTTGGGTAACAATGAAAATACAATATCTATTCAATCATCAGAAACAGATAGTGGAACAGTAATAAATCGAGCTTCTATGTACAGTAGTTCTGCTGAAATTAGAATTAATGTAGACACAACTTTAACAAATACAATTTCTAAGGTTGCTGTAATTGGAAAGGAGGGGACTCTTTGTGATGGTTCCCATTCGACAGGCCAATCTGGAGCAGATATTGTTCAAAGTGAATTAATTGGATTATATAGCGTAGTAGAAAGAAAATACCTTGAAGATATTCTTCAGGAACAAAGACTAGCAATGAGTGGTTTGATTCTGCAAGATTCAGATTTAGCCCAAGCTGGTTGTTTAGCAGGTGCACAGGGTACAGTTTTAGTTAGTTATGGATGTTTTAGAGATAAGACCAAATTCCAAATTACACTAGTAGATTGTTCAACTTCAGACATTTATTGGAGTGCAACTGCCACGGGAGTTAATGTTGACGAATACGAGCTTTTAGATTCAATAAAAATGAAGTTGGCCAAATAGTTTTGATCCTATAGGGTCAATACAAAGGCAATATCTCGCCACATCTATGATGACGGATCTGTACCGAAGAAGTTTGTTGTAGAGTAAGCGGTTCCCAGCTTAGCTGTTTCATGGAGAAGGTTACATGATATCGGGAAAAGTGGTTGGATGACTCTATTATGGCTTGTGCCAATTGTGGGGTGGATTTGGATACTTATTTTACTTTTTCAACCAAGCCAAGATGGTGAGAACAGTTATGGTGTTAAACCTGTGAACATAACTTAAATAAGCTTTTCTAGTCTAGATGTTACTTAGTGCCTAGCACTACCGTCTTCAAAAATCACCCTCTACGGAAATATTGCTCTTGCAACCTTTAAGTTCACTCGCTTTTACATAACTATAAGCATTATTGTCTTCTAATGTACGCAATATGTTTATGTTAAAAACCTGAATAGCTGTATCTTGTAAGTCTAAATTATAAGACTATGAGATATTTAGTTGCTGTTATATTGTGTTTGATGATGGGGGTTGGCTTGTACGCTCAATCTCCATGTAACAACCAAACATCAGTAACATATCAAGGATATGAATATGATATAGTAGAAATAGCAGGAAACTGCTGGTTTCAAGAAAATCTACAAACCTACCAATATTCAAATGGTGAAAATATAAATACAGACGGTGATTGGTTAGATACTGATCAAGGACTAACAAATGGACAGCATTATAATTTATGGGCCGTTCAAGACGAAAGAGGATTATGTCCAAGTGGCTGGCATGTCTCAACTTATGGCGATTGGAGCTCAACATTAAGTGAATTCACAAACTATTCTCAAGCAAATTCTTGTTGTGGTTGGTACTACGATATCGCACATCATTATAAATCTCAGACTTGGGATGGAGGTGCTAATACGACGGGCTTTACAGCGACATCAGTTGGATTTATTAATCCAAATGGAAATCCTGGGGGTGGGCAAAGTCAATTCTGGGCATCTGGACCAACATTTATAGCATTTTATAATAATAATAACGATGTAGGAAAAGGACTTAATAATCCACAGGCTGGATCTTCGGTACGTTGTGTTACAAATCAACTAATCGTTCAAATCCCTGGCTGCACAGACCCAACTGCTTCAAACTACGATCCAGATGCAACAGAAGATGATGGTAGTTGTTGTTATGGTCCAGGGGGTTGGGTTCAAATTGGCGAGAGTATTAATGGTTCGATGTTAAACACTCAACTTGGAAGGAATGTTGCTATGAGTAGTTCAGGAGACATAATAGCTGTTGCTGGTGGTGGTGGTGGTGAATATTTCCCTGTTAAAGTTTATGAAAACATTAATAATGAATGGACTCAACTAGGACAAGATTTAGAAGGAGGGGGTGATCCCCATAAAGTGTCTATAAATGCTATTGGAAACATCTTAGCCATTGGTAGGTCAGGGGCTAGTAATACTGGGAAATTATCTATCTATGAGTATGATGATAACAGCGAAGTTTGGGTCCAGTTAGGAGGAGATATTATTGGAGAGCCTGGTGACTATTATGGAGGGTATATATCTCTTAGCAAAGAAATGCTTTTAGTAGCTGCATCTTTCTCTGCACCGTATGGAGAAAATGGTGGTGTGCGTGTATTTGAATATTCAGATAATGAATGGGCACAGTTAGGCGGCGACATCACGGGAGTAAGCACAAGTAATATCCTCCCCGATAATCAAATTCCATGTCTCAGCGCTGACGGAATGACTATTGCTATTGGTTCACTACTCGGTAACACTGAAAGCACAGGCTTAGTTAGTGTATATGTTTATAATGGAGGCTCGTGGAGTCAGATTGGTCAGACTATCGAAGGAGAAATGTCGGGTGATGAAAGTGGCACTTCAATATCTTTAAGTTCTGATGGGCAGATTATGGCTATTGGTGCACCTCAAAACAACACAAACGGAGACAATGATGATGCTGAATGGAATAATGCTGGGCATGTTCGTGTGTTTAGTTATAGTGATGGATATTGGAGTCAATTGGGGTCAGATATTGATGGATTACAAGGAGGTGATTACTTAGGTAACAGTGTTTCTTTAAGTAATGATGGAACTTTCTTAGCTGCTGGTGCGCCAAATAGCACTTCATGGGTGGGGTACACGAATGTCTATAAATGGGATGGGCTTAATTGGAATCAAATAGGTGAAAGTATTGATGGACAAGGAAACGAAAATTATTTTGGGAGATCTGTTGCCTTATCTGGTGATGGTACAAAACTGGTTGTTGGAGCTCCTGAAAACAATGTTGGGTCTGGATATGTGAGTTGTTACTCGATAGAATTACCTTGTAATAATATTCTATGTATAGGTCCTGATTGCTGCATATCAGGTACTCAGTGGGATCTCAATACGATGACATGTGTCTATGAAGACGCATGCTCAGCGGATATAGCTAAAGACGGTTTTGTAGCTGTAGATGATTTACTTGAACTGCTTAGTGCATTTGGTTCTTCGTGTGATGAAGTGGCAACTGGAATAGGTGGTGAGGAATGTGTCGGTGCAGAATGTTGTGGTGAGAATACTATCTGGTGTGAGACTTTAGAGATATGCATACCATTTATTTCATGTCCAGCAGATCTTAATGAAGATGAGTCTGTAGGTTCATTTGATCTACTAGTCTTCTTACCGTTTTATGGTGGGGATTGTGAGGATTATGAGAGCCTTCCCGATTGTGAAGTAACCGCTTCCCCATGGATGTGTGGAGACCTTATAGAACACGAAGGCTATGACTACAGTACAGTCTTAATCGGTGAGCAGTGTTGGTTCAGCGAGAACTGCCGTTACTTGCCTGAGGTTTATTCGGCAGAGACTTCTACATTAGACCCTATCTACTATGTTTATAATTACGAAGGAACAGATGTAGCGGCTGCTCAGGAAACTTACTACTACGCGACTTACGGAGTTCTGTACAATTGGCCTGCTGTGATGACTGAAGGTATTTGCCCTACAAACTGGCATGTGCCATCAGATGGGGAATGGCAAACTATGGAGATGGCTTTAGGTATGAGTGAGTCTGTAGCGGCGGCGTGGCAGTGGAGAGGTTATCCTGTGGGTGATTATCTGAAATCAACTTCTGGGTGGATTAATGGTGGCAACGGTTCTAATTCAAGTGGATTTACTGGCTTGCCTGGTGGATGTCGTTGGTCAAATGAAAGCTGGGGAGAAGGTGATACAAGCTACTTTTGGACAACTTCAACTTTAGATGCTTCCGACTCTCAATCCGTAAGAAGAAAAATGGATGAAAACTATAGCGAAGTGAATCGTTCGGGTACAAACCATGACTACGGCTTCTCAGCACGCTGCATAAAGGATTAACAATGAAAAACTTCTTTACACTCACACTATGTTTCTTGACGCTGTCTATAACAGCTCAAATAGACAATTTCCCCTTCAATCCTGATAGTAACTCTGATGGATTTATTAGCGTTGATGATTTGATGGCTATGCTGTCCAATTTTGGAGAACCTTTTGAATTACCAGACTATACGGAATGGTCAACAGGTACAATGAATAATTTGCTAGAATATAACGAATCACTTAATCTTCTTTCTGACTCGCTATCTGCGTTGCAAAGTCAATTGAGTTCTATTCAAGAGAATATGGAGTCATACCTTGATTCAGCAATAAATGTAGCTTTAACTGCAATTGACGATTACTTCGAAAGTGTGAAGGACTATTATGTTGTTTACGACGGAACTAGTAATTGTTGCTCTATTAATATACCGACAAACTGCAGACATCTAACATTGGCTGGTTGGAATCAAGGTTCTCCAACCTCTACAATGGTTGAGGTGCGTTTGCCACTTGCAGGATTATTTATTGGTCAAACAATTGAAATCCGATTAACGGAGGTATGGAATATGAATGGGTCGGTCACAGTCGAAGGTTTTATAAATGGGGATTGGCAATCAGTGGGAAATCTTTCAGACAACCCTAATGTTGGTCCTGCGCAAAACGAGTTTGGTTACTTAACAAACGATTATCAAAATGAGAAATTTGTTTGGAATGGTTCGGTTTGGGAAAATGTGCCAATTTCATTTGGTGCATTGAACTGGACTGAAAATTGATTAAGGATGAGTAGTCCCTGTAAGGAACCTACCGCACGCTGCATAAAAGATTAACATGAAAAACTTCTTTACACTCACACTATGTTTCTTGACGCTGTCTCTAACAGCTCAAGAGACGATTACATACCCGTATAACCCAGATGCTAACAGTGACCAATTCGTTGCTGTATCTGACGTACTAGAGACTATTGCTATCTATGGTAGTGATTACTTCCCATCGGAGATTATGGTTGGGGATACTACGCTATCTAACTGGATACAGATACTTAATCAAACACTAGCAAATCAGCAAGCAGTTATAGATAGCTTACAAGCTAGTCTAGACTCTCAAGAGACTCAGTTAGACTCTACAATGATCGCGGATATGATTTCTGCAGCTGGTGGGTTAGGAAGCGGTGGTGGGTGTGATTATGCTTTTCCTGAAGGGTTAGATGGTGATCATATAAACATTGACTTAACCGATGATAATGAATATGTTGTCCCTTCTGGAAAGAATTTATATGTAATTAGTATAATACAACAGGATTGGGTTGATGTAATACAAATTTCTGGCTTAGAAATTTATAAGGGTTTAGGTTTATTTAATGCAACTTATAAGCAAAAAAGTGATCATCTTTTTCAACCTATAGTTGCAACAGAGGGTGATGTAATTTCTTCTTCAACCAATAATTACGCAACAATTACTGGATTACTAGTTGACAAACAAATAGACGTATTTAATTTTGAATTAGAAGGGACTCTTATGGGCGGTAATGTTACTTATAACGTTCCTGATGGGAAAAGACTGATAATACTTAATGTATATACTAATGGACAATCTTTATATGCTAACGGTAATACTATTTTATCTGGTGCATACAACTATTACAGCCAGGGAAATACAACAAACGAAGGTTTGCAATCTTTATCGGTTCCACTAATTTTTCCTTCAAACACAAGCCTATCAATTCAGATGGGACAAATGAGTCTAAACGGCTACTTAGTAGACGAAGACTACTTCGCTGATTGCGGTGGTGGTGGAAGTAGTGATGGGGGAAGTAATAACGATGAATATGGTGTCTCTCAATATGGCGACACATTATTTTTACCTAACGGAAACTATTTAATTATTCCGAATCTGAGTCAATCAAATCTTAATTATATATTCAATGATTATGGCGAAGTAACAGATGTTGACGGAAATGTATATAAGACATTAGTGTATGGCGAAAATGAGTGGATGGTTCAAAATCTAAAAACGCAAATAGGCGATTTTAATACTGTTGCTGATCACCCAGGAGGTTTTCAAAGTTATGCTGATAGTGTTGGATATTATTATTCATTATCTTCTGTAATCGATAATGTTTGCCCTTCAGCTTGGCACGTAGCCACACTTTCAGATTGGCAAGATTTGCATTATGAGATTTATGGTACGACTATGAATCCAGGTGGTTATACAAACTCTTCGAGTGGATATGCTGATAATAACTACCAGATCTTATGGTCTAATTATCAAGAAGGAACCAATCAATCTGCGTTTAATCTATTTCGAACTGGTTATTGGAGCAACGGTGGGGCTTATATTACTAGCGAACCTGAGTCTACGCATTTCTGGTGCCCATCAATGTGTAGTAATAATGGTGCGGATCTTATTAAGTTACAAGCTGTAAATGGAAGTACCTCTTGGTCTCTTGATGTTGGATGTAATTGGACTTCTGACCAAAAAACACAAGTTCGCTGCGTTAAAGACTAATCCCTCTCTGCTTTCTCTGTAAGTATCATCTCAATATACTCGTCTAAGCCTTTCTAGCCTAGCTGTTACTTAGTGCGTAGAACTACTTAGTCTTAAACTTTCAGATATGCCGAGGCTATAAATCTGAATAGCTGTATCTTGTAAGTCTAAATTATAGATTTATGAGATATTTACTTACTGCTATAGCTTGTATACTTACTCTTAGCCTCTGGGCTCAGGATGGTATTAACTACCAAGGTGCTGCAACGGATGCAAATGGAGATGAACTAACCAACCAAAACATTACACTTAGGGCTTCTGTGTTAAGCGCAAGTGCCAATGGGAATTTAGAATGGGAAGAAACTCACTCAACAACAACTGACCAATTTGGTTTATTTAATGTAGTTATAGGACAAGGAACTAACACTACAAATGGTGCAACTGCTAACTTTGACGAGATGGATTGGGGTTCTGCTAACCATTTCTTAAAAATAGAGATGGATGCAACAGGAGGTGATAATTATGCTATGATTGGCACGACTCAGATGATGTCTGTCCCTTATGCTCTTTATGCTAAAAGTGCTGGTATAGACTCTACAATGATTGCGGATATGATTGCTGCAGCTGGTGGGTTTGGAAGCGGTGGTGGGTGTGATTTTAATTGGCCAACGGGAATAAATGGTCAGCCTATAATTCATAGTTTATTAGATGATGGGGATTATATAGTGCCCACAGGTAAAAATTTGTTCATTACTCACTCAGTATTTAGACAACATAATGCTACTATCACAGTAAATGGACTTAAAATCATCAAACCATTAGAATCACCATCCTTTCCTAAAAACAAGCCCTTAATAGTAAATGAAGGTGATGTTGTTTCATATGTTGATGACAGCGGGACACCTGAATTTGTTAACTTTTATGGGATTTTAATGGATGTAAATCCACAAATAAATTCAATTGTTTATGATATAACAAATAATAATTATGTTGTTCCAGATGGTAAAAATTTAGTTATAACTCATTCATTATATGAATCAAACTCTGTGTTTTTATCAGTTAACGGTTATGAGATTGCCTTACCTTCAGAATCACCAAGTTTTCCTACATTAAATCCTATATATACAAAACCAGGGGATATCATTTCATACTACTCAACAGGCTCTCCAAATAGTCAAACATATGTTCATTTTTCAGGTTACTTAGTAGACGAAGACTATTTCGCTGATTGCGGTGGTGGTGGAAGTAGTGAGGGTGGCTTGTTCAATAACATAGGCTTTGGCGAAAAATCTTTTTTAGATTGGAATGAACTTAAATGGGAAATGGATACATGGGAAATTGCTGTGTTCAATCCTGAATCAGATGGATTCCTTCAAATAGGTGAGTGTATTGGAGATGAGCCATTTGTGATTAATGTAATTCCTGAAGAATTAGATCCATGTAATGGAATTTATGAAAATTGTGAATTTTCATCTACTCCTTTTTGGTATGGTTTCGATATGGAAAACTACCAGTATAATTCTTCTAATGATGTAACTATACCAGTTCTTGAATCAGAATTGGTGTTTATTGGAGATGGAGGAGGTGGTACCTGCTCACCTGATTTGGTGCCAATAAGATGGACACCTCTGGAGACTCAAATTAATGAAGGTGGTGGTGGAAGTAGTGATGGGGGAAGCGGTGGCGTTAGTGTTTCCAGTTTTGGGGATACACTAACTATAAATGGAGAGAGTGTAATTGTGCCAGGGGTTAGTTTTTTAAATGTAGCACCTGAATTTGGATCAGTTACTGATGCTAGTGGGAATGCTTATTCTACTGTTGATTATGGCCCAGCTGGAGAATGGATGACGGAGAACCTTAAAACAGAAAACTTCGCTAATGGAGACCAAATTCCTATGATAACAAGTTCTTACTCTAGCTCCAATCATCCTGCATCATGGGCTTGGATTGATAATAACTATTTAAATGAAGCTGTTTATGGCAAGTCATATAATGGTAATGCTATAACTGATTCAAGGAATGTATGTCCATCTGGTTGGCATATACCATCTGAAAATGAGTGGATTCAGTTAATACTTTTATTTGGAGGCGAAACAGGTACTGATGGTTGTAATAATTGTTTTGGGGGTGATAATTTAAAATCTGACATCTTTTGGAATGGTAATAATCAAAGTTATATGTCAATTGTTCCAGGCGGAATAGTAAATACAGATGGAAGCGGAGCGTATGATGGTTCTTCTGGATACTATTGGGTGAATGACTATGTAGGAGGAAATGGAGGATACGCTATGCACTTTAAAAGTGATAATGAGATTACCGAAAGCAGTTGGATGTATTATACCTTTCTTACAGTGAGATGCATAAAAGACTAACATGAAAAACACTTTACTTTTTATATTCTCCTTACTTACCCTTAGCCTCTGTGCTCAGGATATTAAGTTTGATGCTTTATCAAACGGTGGAGGACGTATAAGTAATGTTAACTCTGCTTCCTTTTCAATTGGCCAGCCTTTTGTAGGAACAATCTCAAATGGAAATAGTATCCGCCAAGGATTTCAACAACCTTCTTTTACGATGAGTGTACCAGGTTGTATGGATGCTTCTGCAATTAATTACAACCCTCTAGCTTCCATAGACGATGGATCTTGTATCATCATTTGTATCGCCTCGGATTGCTGTATATCAGGTACTCAATGGGATCTAAATACGATGACATGTGTTTATGAAGACGCATGCTCAGCGGATATAGCTAAAGACGGTTTTGTAGCTGTAGATGATTTACTTGAACTGCTTAGTGCCTTTGGTTCTTCATGTGATGAAGTTGCTACTGGAATTGGTGGGGAGGAATGTCTAGGTGCAGAATGTTGTGGTGAGAATACTATCTGGTGTGAGTCTTTAGAGATATGCATACCATTTATTTCATGTCCAGCAGACCTTAATGATGATGAGTCTATAGGTGTAGACGATCTACTTACTTTCTTGATTTCTTATGGTGGTGCTTGTGAGGAGTATGAAAGCTTACCCGATTGTGAAGTAACATATTCCCCATGGATGTGCGGAGATGACATTGAACACGAAGGATACGACTACTCTACAGTCTTAATCGGCGACCAGTGTTGGTTCTCTGAGAACTGTCGTTACCTGCCAGAGGTATCCCCTTCATCTGCAGGTTCTGATGCTTCCCCTTACTACTACGTTTACGACTATGAAGGCTCTGATGTTGAAGCTGCTAAAGCAACGGCTAACTACGCGACTTATGGAGTTCTTTACAACTGGCCTGCAGTTATGACTGAGGGTATTTGCCCTACAAGCTGGCACGTTCCATCAGATGGGGAGTACTTTCATTTAACAGACCATTTAGGAGGAGAAGATGTGGCAGGGTTTGCTATGAAATCAACTTCAGGATGGAATAGTAATGGTAACGGCTCTAATTCTAGCGGTTTTACAGCTTATCCAGGAGGCTTTAGACCTGCATACGAAGGCTTTCCAAATGATGGATTATTCGGAAATAAATTAAATTCTGCTTATTTTTGGACCTTATCATCTTTTGATTCTTCCAATGCATGGCGTTTTGCTTTGGACATCTGTTGTGTTGAATCTGCGATTGCTTACAACCTTATGTACTTTGGTCTCTCAGCACGCTGCGTTAAAGACTAATTTTTCTCTGCTTTATCTGTAAGTATCATCTCAATATACTCGTCTAAGCTTTTCCTTGTATGCTATTGAGATCTGGGTGACCTGTATTCAACAAAACAGATTCTCAAATAGTTTAAAACAGTCCTTTACAACCAAAGTACTCTTCACATACAGAATCAGCTAATTCAATGACCTCATCATGGATGTTATTAGGTACGTATAAAGCATCGTAAACTAAGAACAACCCTTCATCAGGAAAGGCATCTAAAAAGGCTGGTATGAGCTCTTGATTGAAGAACCAACCCTCCATCTCTTGTAGTAAAATAGCTAACCCTCTAGACCTTTTCTTAGATAACGCGGATTCGTTGTAATTATGTACGAATTCCATTACACTGGGGTATTCCTTGTACATTTTATTCCTTGGTCCTGAAGCCTCAGAAGGATGATTAGGGTTATTGGTAAAGAAGATCCTCTCAAACGCTCTAGTCTTCATCTTATCCCTCTGCGACTTCTCTAGTCTGTATCCTGAACTATTCTCAATTGTGTAACTCCCTGAGAGCATATCATCTGTTATAAAGCTATAGATGTCTTGATTAACAACTGTATTGATAAAGGGGAGGATGTCAGAAGGAAGCGTACACGTTGGGTGAAATAAATCAACCGCATCTCCGATATGTAATTTTAAATCTGTAATTGTCTCA
>Ga0209630_10003751_pt1 | contig 13735 bp, 13 predicted proteins | sample COG_01_FD_184745 | JGI IMG/M metagenome (GOLD analysis project Ga0209630, IMG submission 184745) | Pelagic Microbial community sample from North Sea - COGITO 998_met_01 (SPAdes) (version 2) | ecosystem: Environmental > Aquatic > Marine > Neritic zone/Coastal water | place: Helgoland, sampling... | reverse complement strand
GGGGCGCGCTGAAGGTCGAGCGCGTGGCCATGAGCATCATCCTGGCCCAGCTCGGCATCATGGCCGCGCTCAACATCATCGTCGGCATCGTCATGCTGGTGAAGAACAAGACCAAGGACATCGCCATCCTGAGGACCGTGGGTTCGACCCAGTCGTCGATCCTGCGCATCTTCTTCCTGGCGGGGATGATGATCGGGGTGACCGGTCTGGTCGTCGGCCTGGTGCTGGGGCTGGTCTTCTGCCTGAACATCGGCGCGATCCAGCACTTCATCGAAGGGATCACCGGGGTCCAGCTGTTCAACGCCGACGTCTATATGCTGGACGCCATCCCGGCCAAGGTCGACCCGGCCGATGTGATCTGGATCTCCGGCTGGTCGCTGTTCCTGTCCTGCATCGCCAGCCTGGTGCCGTCCTGGATCGCCGCCCGGATCGATCCCATCGAGGCCCTGCGTTATGAGTAGCCCCGTCCTCTCCCTTCGCGGGATCGTCCGCACCTACAAGACTGGTCAGGGCGAGTTGTCGGTGCTCAAGGGCGTCGATCTGGATGTCCAGCCGGGCGAGATCGTCGGCCTGATCGGCCCGTCAGGCTCCGGCAAGTCGTCGCTTCTGCACGCCGCCGGCCTGCTGGAGCGCCCGACCGAGGGGCAGGTGATCATCGACGGCGAGGATGTCGGCCAGCTGGACGAGCGGGCCCGCACCCGCATCCGTCTCAGCCGCATCGGCTTCGTCTATCAGTTCCACCACCTGCTGCCCGAGTTCGACGCGCGCGACAACGTGGCCCTGCCGCTGCGCATCGCGGGCCATCCGGAAGCCGCAGCCCGCAAGGCGGCGGAGGCGGCCCTCGGCTCGCTGGGCCTCGCCGAACGCCTCCTGCACCAGCCGGCCCAGATGTCGGGCGGGGAGCAGCAGCGTGTCGCGCTCGCCCGCGCGCTGGCCAACAAGCCGCGCCTGCTGCTGGCCGACGAGCCGACCGGCAACCTCGACCCCGCCACCAGCCAGACGGTGTTCGAGGCCCTGCACGCGCTGGTCAAGGACACCGGCGTCGCCGCCCTGATCGCCACCCACAATATGGAGCTGGCCGGTCACATGGACCGCGTCTTCGCCCTGAAGGACGGCCATCTGGAAGAGCGTCCGGCCGAAAGCCAGACCTATTAGGGCGTCCTGACCATGACCGAGGCGATCCAGACCCAGCTCGAGATCGCCCGGCAGGCCCGCGCCGACGGCGATTCCGTCGCCGCCCGCAACGGCTATGCCAAGGCCTCGGCCCTGGCGCGCGAGACGAACCAGCCGCTGTTTCGCGCCTTCGCCCTGCGCCACCTGTCGGATATCGACCGCGAGGCCGACCGTCCGGACGCGGCCCTGGCCCATGCCGAACAGGCGCTGGCCCTGTACCGCCGTCACGGGCAAGAGGCCTCGCTGGACGCCGCCAACGCCCTGCGCCTGATGGCCCTCGCCCTCGACGGCCTGCGCCGCCCGCCCGCCGCCGCCAAGGCCTGGACCGAAGCCCGCGCCCTCTATGTCGCGCTCGGCATCGAAACCGGGGTGGAGGAGAGCGACGTCCATCTCGCCGAGATGACTGACTGACATCCAGGGCGTTTGACGGCTCCATTATACCCGGGTAAATCCATCTCCGCCAAACCGTGCTATGAGAGCCGGAGGGGGAGACGATCATGCAGCACGACCTGACACAGGGTTCGATCACCGGCCGGCTTGTGGGCATGGCCGCCTTCATCGGCATGGGGCTGCTGTTCCAGACGCTGTATTTCCTCGTCGACCTCTATTTCGTCGCCGGCATCGGGGCCTCGGCCATCGCGGGCGTGGGGCTGGCGGGCAACGCCTTCTTCCTGTGCATGGCGGCGTCGCAGATGGTCGGCGTCGGCGCCCTCAGCCTGATCGCCCGGGCCATCGGGGCGAAGACCTTCGATCAGGCGGACGGGGTCTATCGTCAGGCCATGGTCATCGGTCTCGGCCTGACCGTCATCACCCTGGTCGCCGGCTACGCCCTGGCCCACGCCGGCCTTCATCTGCTCGCGGCGGATGAGGCGACGGCCTCAATGGGCGTGGCCTATCTCTACGGCTTCCTGCCGGGCCTCGCGCTGATGTTCCCGACCAACGCCATGGGCTCGGCCCTCAGGGCCGCGGGGGTGGTCAGGCCCACCATGATGATCCAGACGGTCTCGGTCCTGATCAACGTCGTCCTCGCCCCCGTCCTGATCGCCGGCTGGGGCACGGGCCATCCGCTGGGCGTCTTCGGCGCGGGTCTGGCCAGCTCCATCGCCTCCATCGTCGGCTTCGTCTGGACGGTCTGGATCTTCGGCCGGTGCCAGACGATCATCGCCAATCCGCTGAAGCTGCCGCGTCCCGACTTCGCGATCTGGAAGAAGATCATCGGCGTCGGCCTGCCGTCGGCGGCGGAGTTCCTGCTGATGTTCATCACCGCGGGCGTCGTCTACGGCGTCATCCGCCACTTCGGCCCCGAGGCCCAGGCCGGCTACGGCGTCGGCTCGCGCGTCATGCAGGCGGTCTTCCTGCCGGCCATGGCGGTGTCCTTCGCCGTTGCCCCGGTTGCGGGCCAGAATTTCGGCGCCGGCCGCGCCGACCGGGTGAGGCGCACCGTCCGCGACGCCGCCGTCCTCTCGACCGGCCTGATGCTGGTCCTGACGGCGCTGTGCCACATCCGGCCCGACCTGATGATTTCTGCCTTCGCCCACGATCCGAAGGTCATCGAGATCGGCTCGACCTTCCTGAAGATCATCTCCCTGAACTTCATCGCCACCGGCCTGATCTTCACGGCGTCGGGGACCTTTCAGGCGCTCGGCGACACCCGTCCGGCCCTGTTCGGCAGCGTTTCACGCCTGATCACCTTCGCCGGTCCCGCCATCTGGCTCTCGACCCAGCCCTGGGCCCGGCTGGAGCACGTCTGGATGCTCTCCGCCGCCTCGGTCTTCGTCCACATGCTGATCGCGCTCTTCTTCCTCCGCCGCGAGCTGGTGCGGAAGCTGGCGGGGCTCATGCCGCGCGAGGCGGTTCCAGTCTAGACGTCCAGATCAGCCACCGCGAACTGGGCGTTGTCCTGGATGAAGCGGAAGCGGGCCTCGGCCTTCTTGCCCATCAGCCGTTCGACCAGATCCTCGATGTCGTCCTCGCTCTCGGGGACGGTGACGCGGGCCAGGGTGCGCTTCTTCGGATCCATGGTGGTCTCCTTCAGCTGGGAGGCCATCATCTCGCCCAGACCCTTGAACCGGCCGACCTCGGTCTTCTTGTTCTTGAAGACGGTGGCCATCAGCTCGTCGCGGTGGGCGTCGTCGCGGGCGTATTCCGACAGAGGCCCGGCGCTGATCCGGTAGAGCGGCGGCAGGGCCATATAGAGCCGACCCTGACGGATCACCTCGGGCATGGAGCGGTAGAAGAAGGTGATCAGCAGGGCCGCGATGTGGGCGCCGTCGACGTCGGCGTCCGTCATGATGACGATGCGCTCGTACCGCAGCTGTTCGATGTCGAAACGCGGCCCGGGCGTGACGCCCAGCGCCAAGGTCAGGTCCGACAGTTCGATGTTCTGGCGCAGCTTGTCGGCGGTGGCCGAGGCGACGTTCAGGATCTTGCCGCGCAGGGGCAGGATGGCCTGGGTCGTGCGGTCGCGCGCCTGTTTGGCCGAGCCGCCGGCCGAGTCGCCCTCGACGATGAACAGTTCGGTGCCGTTGGCCGACTGGCGCGAACAGTCCGACAGCTTGCCGGGCAGGCGCAGCTTGCGAGTCGCGGCGGCGCGCTGGACGTCCTTGTCCTTGCGGCGGCGCAGACGGTCCTCGGCCCGGTCGATGACGAAGCCCAGCAGGGTGTTGGCCTGTTTGGGGCTCTCGGTCAGCCAGTGGTCGATGGGGTCGCGCAGCAGCTGTTCGACCAGCCGCTGGCCCTCGGGCGAGGACAGGCGGTCCTTGGTCTGGCCCTGGAACTCGGGATTGCGGATGAAGACGCTGATCAGGGCGCCGGCGTTGGCGATAACGTCCTCGGCCGTGATCTGGACCGCGCGCTTCTCGTTGGTCAGCTCGCCATAGGCCTTGAGGCCCTTGACCAAGGCGGCGCGGAAGCCGGCCTCGTGGGTGCCGCCGTCGGGTGTCGAGACGGTATTACAATAGGACTGGACGAAGCCGTCGGCCTCGCCGAAGCCGATCGGCGACCAGGTCACGGCCCATTCGACCGCGCCCGCCTCGCCCTTGCGCTCGACCCGGCCCGAGAAGGTCGGGGTCACGGTCTCCAGCTCGCCGATCCGCTCGGCCAGGGCGTCGGCCAGACCGCCGGGGAAGTGCAGCAGGGCGCTGGTCGGGGTCGCGTCGGTGATCCGCTCGGGCGCGCAGGTCCATTTGATCTCGACGCCGCGGAACAGATAGGCCTTGGACCGCGCCATGCGGAACAGACGCGCGGGCTTGAACGCCGCGCCGACGCCGAAGATTTCCGCATCCGGGTGGAAACGGATCAGGGTGCCCTTCTTCTTCGACGGCTGGATCTGGGCGATCGGGCCCTGCGGAATGCCGCGCGAGAAGGACTGTTTCCACTCGAAGCCGTCGCGCCAGACGGTGACGTCCAGCAGGTCCGACAGGGCGTTGACGACCGAGACGCCGACGCCGTGCAGACCGCCCGAGGTCTCATAGGCCTTGCCCGAGAACTTCCCGCCCGAGTGCAGCACGGTCATGACGACTTCCAGCGCCGACTTGCCCGGATGCTTGGGGTGGGGATCGACCGGAATGCCGCGCCCGTCGTCCTTGACCGACAGGACGCCGTCGGCGTCCAGATCGACGGTGATCAGCTTGGCGTGGCGGGCCACGGCCTCGTCCATCGCGTTGTCGAGGACTTCGGCGAACAGGTGGTGCAGGGCCCGTTCGTCGGTGCCGCCGATATACATGCCCGGGCGTTTGCGGACCGGCTCCAGCCCCTCCAGCACCTCGATCGAGGAGGCCGAGTAGTTGCCGGGCATGGGCGGCGGCGCGGGCGGCAGGGACGGCTTCGCGGCCTCGGCGGGCGCGGTCTTCGCTTCGGGCGTCGGCGCGGGTTCGCTCGCCTCTACCGGGGCGGGCGCAGGCGCGGGAGCAGCGGCCGGTTTCGGCGGCTGCGGTTGGTCATCATCGAAGGAGAAGAGATCGGCGGGAGCCATGGGCGTACTGTGAGGCGATTCGGGACCGCGTCAGGTAGGCCCCGGCGGCGTTTGGAGCAAGCGTGGCGCTGCGTCGGGGGATAACCGAGGCCTCGCCCGTGATCAGGCCCCGCGTCAGGATGGCCAGCAGCAGGGTCCAGGGCAGGTTGGCGTTGGTCAGCAGCACGCTTTCCGACAGGCTCAGCATCAGGAAGACGGCGAAATAGGCGATGCCCCAGTAGCCCTCGCGGTCGCCGCGTCCGGGGATCTGGAACAGGGTGGTCAGCAGGGCGACCAGCACCGTCGCGCCGACAGCGATCGCGCCCGGCCAGCCCAGCTGGATCAGCAGGTCGATCCAGCCGTTGTGCGCCGAGGGCACGGGCCACTGGGTCTCTTCCCGGATCCAGGCGGCGGGAATGGAGTCCCGGCCCCAGAAGGCCTGATAGCCGAAGCCGGTCCACGGCCGCTCGGCCACCTCGCGCATCAGGGCGGTCCAGATGTCGGTCCGGCCGGTCAGGGACGGGTCCTTGCCCAGCGCCTTGAGCACCACGGCCGGCTCGGTGATGAAGACGTAGCCGATCAGGCCGAACAGGACGACGCCGAACCAGACGCCGATCACCGTCAGGGCCGGTCCGCCCTTCTTCATCGCCCACAGGGTCCCGATCAGGCCGACGCCGATAACGAGGCAGAGGAGGGAGGTCTTGGACTGGGTCGCCAGCACCAGCAGGACGGTGATCCCGAAACTGGCCCAGGCCATCTTCGTCCGCTGTTCCTCCAGCGCCAGACAGGCAGCGGCGGCCACGGCGCCCGCGACCATGACGACGCCCATCTGGTTCTTCTCATACCAGAGGCCGCGCCACAGGCCGGCGTTGTCGAACTGGTGCACCCCGATGCGCGGGAAGGCGAAGACCATGATCAGGCTGCCGATGCCCATCAACAGGCCGGACAGCATCAGGACGCGTGGCAGCTGCGGTCCCTTGAACACCGCCCCCAGATAGATGGCGAAGACGCTGGAGAAGGCCATGGCGATGGTCCGGCGCGAGGTCACGCCCGGATCGATCGACCAGTATTTCGAGGCGTAGGCGTGCAGGATCAGCAGGCCGAGGATGATCAGCGTCGGCCAGGCCTTGATCACCTTGTCGGCGCGCCAGCAGAGCAGGGCAGTGATCACCGCATAGACCGGCAGCCAGATCAGCCTCAGGATCGGCGTCTCCTCCTGCATCGGGGCGAAGACCGGACCGATCAGGGCGCCCGTCAGCATGACGATAACAAAGATCACCGCCGCCTGCTCCCACCACGGGGGAGAGGCCTCGCCGGAGGAATCAGGCTCTGGACGGATGAAGGTCACGGCGGCAGGGTCGCCGTTCGTGCTTAACGAACCGTTGGGATTTGGGGGAATCGATGAGTGACAGCCTGCTGAGAACCCGCGACGGCCATCACGCCCGCGTCGGCTTCGTCGAACTGTTCTTCGACCTGGTCTTCGTCTTCGCCGTAACCCAGATCTCCCACAGCTTGCTGCATCATCTGACCTGGGAGGGGGCGCTGCACGCGGCCATGATGGCGGCGGCGGTCTGGTGGTCGTGGATCTACACCAGCTGGGTCACCAACTGGGCCGATCCGGAGCGCGTGCCCGTCCGCGTCGCCCTGTTCGTCCTGATGGCGCTCGGCCTCGTCATGTCGACCTCGCTGCCCGAGGCCTTCGGCGAGAAGGGGCTGTGGTTCGCGGTCGCCTTCGTCGCCACCTCCATGGTCCGCAGCGGCTTCATGCTGTTCGCCGCGCGCAATGACGCCATGCTGAAGCGCAACTTCCAGCGCATCATCATCTGGCAGATGGGCTCCGGAGTCTTCTGGATCGCCGGCGGCCTGTCGGAGGGCGAGCTGCGCACCGGCCTGTGGCTGGCGGCCCTGTTCATCGAATACATCTCCCCGGCCATGTTCTACCGGGTGCCGGGTCTGGGCCGCGCCAACACCGCCGAATGGACGGTCGAGGGCGGGCATATGGCCGAGCGCGTCGGCCTGTTCGTCATCATCTGCCTGGGCGAGTCCCTGCTGATCACCGGCGCCACCTTCGCCGAGGCGACCTGGACGCCCGAGGTCATCGCCGCTGCCGCCGTCGCCTTCGTCGGGACGCTGGCCATGTGGTGGATCTATTTCAGCGCCGCCCACGACGCGGCCTCCGACGTCATCTCGAAGGCCGAGGATCCCGGCACCCTCGCGCGTCGCGGCTATACCTACTGCCCGATCCTGATCGTGGCGGGGATCATCGTCACCGCCGTCGGCGACGAGCTGTCGCTGGTCCACCCCACGGGCCACGTCGAGCCCGCCGTCGCCGCCGTTCTGATCGGCGGACCCTTGCTGTTCATGGTCGGCGGCCTGCTGGCCAAGCTCGCCATCTTCGAGCGCTGGTCGATCCCGCGCGTGGTCGGCTGCGTCGCGCTCGCGGCGCTGTGGTTCGCCGTGCCCTTCGTCACGCCGTTGGTTCTGGCGGCGCTGACGACGGCGGTGCTGATCGCCGTTGCGGGGTGGGAGACGGTCAGTCTGCGGGCGGGGTAGGGGCGGAGGCCTCGTCTCCGACCCACTCGAGCGTCCCAGCAATCGGCCGCCGTGCGGCCGCGAAGGCGATCCGCTTCAGCGCGCCCTGGGTCTCCACAACGCAGTAGGCCGTCTGCCAGACATCCAGGCTGGCCTCCCGAAACTGGGCGCCCCGGGGGCAGGTGGGTTCGAGCAGTTCGAACGGTCCCTGTAGACTGTCCTTTGGCCGGCTGAGCAGCAGGTATTCGCTGCCGCCCGCGATGCCGATCTGGAAGGCCAGCAGCTCGCGGCGCTCGCCGTCGCGGGTGACCTCGCCCAAAGGGATGACCCACATATATTCGAAACGGGCTTCGGCGAGATATTCGCGATCAGAGGTCTGGCGCAGGATCAGGGCGCAGTGGAACACGCCGTAGTTGCTGATCCGCCAGAAGTCGTCGGGTTCTCCATCCGGGCGGGTCGCCCGATAGTCGCCGAAGTTGAGGTTGCTGCTGCAGCCGAAGCCGTCGTCTTCGAAGAAGTGCTTCGGATAGGTTTCATCTGCCCCATGGTCATTGTTCCAAAGGGGGAGGCCAGAGCGAAGATGAACGCCTTGGGCCGAGGCCGAGCCGGCGGCCAGTCCCAGAAGCAGGCCGATCGTCGCCGCCCTGAAAGCCTTCACCCCGCCTTCTCCACGAAGCTGTCGATGACGCGCTTCTCACCGGCCTTTTCGAAGTCGACCAGCAGCTTGTTGCCCTCGATCTGCTGGACGTTCCCATAGCCGAACTTCTGATGGAAGACCCGCTCGCCGCGCTTCCATTTGGACCCGGCCTTCGGGTCGGCGGTGGCGACCAGACGGCCGTCGCCCTCGATCACCGCATGGCGCGTCTGGGCCGAACGCGGCGTCTGGCTGGCGGTGAACGACTGGGCCCGTTTCCAGCCCGGCGAGGAATAGCTGGAGCCGAACGACGGCGCGTCATCCCAGCGTGACTTCGTTTCCTTCATTCCGCCCGAGGCGCCGTAATAGCCGGTGTCGCTCTCGGCCTCGACGTGGGCGATGGGCAGTTCGTCGACGAAGCGGCTGGGCAGCTGCGACGTCCAGCGGCCATAGACCAGACGGTTGGCGGCGAAGGAGATGCGGGCGTCCTGTTTGGCCCGGGTGACGCCCACATAGGCCAGGCGCCGTTCCTCCTCGAGACCCTTCTCGCCCTTCTCGTCGATGCTGCGTTGGCTCGGGAAGACGCCTTCCTCCCAGCCCGGCAGGAAGACCAGCGGGAACTCCAGCCCCTTGGCGCCGTGCAGGGTCATGATCTGGACCGAGTCCTCACCGGCGCCCTTGTCGAGGTCCATGACCAGCGACACGTGCTCCAGATAGGCCTGCAGCGTCTCGAACTGCTGCATCGCCTGAACCAGCTCCTTCAGGTTATCCAGCCGCGTCTGGCCGGTGACCCGGTCGGCCTTCTGCATGTCGGTGTAGCCGCTCTCCTCGAGAATGGTCTCGGTCAGGTCCCAGTGGCGGGTATCGCGGGCGAGGTCGCGCCAGCGGTCCAGATCGCGCACGAAGTTGGACAGGGCGGTCCGCGTCCGCGCCTGCAGTTCGTCGGACCCGATCAGGGCCCGGACCGCCGTGATCGCCGAGACGCCGTCGTGCCGCGCGATCTGCAGGATCTTCTGCACCGAGGTGTCGCCGATGCCGCGCTTGGGCACATTGACGATCCGCTCGAAGGCCAGGTCGTCGTCCTCGGACTGGATCAGGCGCAGATAGGCGTGGGCGTCGCGGATCTCGGCCCGTTCGAAGAAGCGCGGACCGCCGATGACCGTATAGGGGATGGCCAGCATGACGAAGCGTTCCTCGAACGCCCGCATCTGAAACGACGCGCGAACAAGGACTGCCATGTCCTTGTATTTCATGCCTTGTCGGCGCGCGGTCTCGATCTCGTCGGCGATCAGCCGGCTCTCGGCCTCGCCGTCCCAGACGCCGCGCACCCGGACCTTGTCGCCGCTGGAATCCTCGGTCCACAGGGTCTTGCCCAGCCGGTCGCGGTTGGAGGCGATCAGGCCCGAGGCCGCGCCCAGAATATGGCTGGTCGAGCGGTAGTTGCGCTCCAGCTTGACGATCCGCGCGCCGGGGAAGTCCTTCTCGAACCGCAGGATGTTGTCCACCTCGGCGCCGCGCCATCCATAGATCGACTGATCGTCGTCGCCGACGCAGCAGACATTGCCCGTCGAGGCCGTCAGCAGCCGCAGCCACAGATACTGGGCGACATTGGTGTCCTGATATTCGTCGACCAGGATGTAGCGGAAGCGATCACGATATTCCTGAGCGATATCCGCGTGTTTCGAGAGGATCGTCAGGTTGTGCAGCAACAGATCGCCGAAGTCGCAGGCGTTCAGGGTCGCCAGCCGCGCCTGATAGGCGGCGTACAGGCTCTGGCCCTTGCCGTTGGCGAAGTCCTCGGTCGTCGGCAGCTTCTCGGGCGTCCAGCCGCGGTTCTTCCAGTGGTCGATCAGGTTGGCCAGCGACTTGGGCGTGAACCGCTTGGTGTCGATATTGGCCGCTTCCAGCAGCTGCTTCAGCAGCCGCTCCTGATCGTCGGTGTCCAGGATGGTGAAGCTGGACTTCAGCCCGACCAGCTCGGCGTGCCGCCTGAGGATCTGGGCCGCCACCGAGTGGAAGGTGCCCAGCCAGCGCAGACCCTCGGCCGAGGGGCCGATCAGATGGGTGATCCGCTCGCGCATCTCGCGCGCGGCCTTGTTGGTGAAGGTGACGACCAGGAGCTCCCACGGCCGGGCCTTTCCCAGCTTCAGGATGTGGGCCAGCCGCGTGGTCAGGACCCTGGTCTTGCCCGTCCCGGCGCCCGCCAGCACCAGCACCGGCCCCTCGGTCGTCTCCACCGCCAGCCTCTGTTCTGTGTTCAGGCCGGCGAGATAGTCGCCGGACGCGCCTTCAGGGCCGCGCGAACGGGCGAGGTCGGAGATTTTGGGCGTGGGCAGATCGGACAATCGACGACTCGAAACAGGGCGTATCGCCGGAACATAGGGAGTACGGCGGCCAAAGTCAGTCCCGTCCGTGACGGGGGCTATGGTTACCGTTCGGGAACCGCCCCGCCTTCGCTCCGTTCTCACCGCCACAGGGATAACGGAAGGGACTACACAATGGCCGAGAACACAGCCAACTCCAGCGGCGGCGGCAACGCCGGCCTTGCCTTCATCGTCGGCGGCCTTCTGGTCGTGGTGGCGGTGATCGCCTGGTTCGTCTTCGCCGGCGGTGGGATGAATCCCGCCAAGAAGGAAGTCAACGTCGACGTCAATCTGCCGAAGGTCGAGGCGCCGAAACTGCCGGACGCCCCGTCTCCGCAAACAAACTAAGCCCTTAGGCTGATTACTTCAGCTGATAGGTGACCGTCGTCACGACGCGGACCTTCTTGTTCAGCGAGGAGGTCTCGTCGCCGATGTCGTCGCGGGCCAGGATTTCGAATGAGCCCTGCGTCGCCTGACGGATGCCGCCCAGCGGGGTCTTCGAGTCCTTGGCGAACTGCTCGGCGCCGGTGCGAGCCGAGGCCGTGGCCTCGGCGATCATGGCGGGACGCACGTCATTGAGCTTGGTGAAGACATAGGTCGGCGGGGTGAAGTCCAGCACTACCCCCTGACGGACCAGTTCATTCAGCGCCCGGCCGGTCGCCGCGATCCGGTTCACATCGGTCGTCCTGACCACAACGCTCTGGGCCAGGATATAGTGGGGCACGGCTTCGCTGGAGACATACTCCCGGCTCTTGGTGTCGGTGACCTCCAGCCGGCCCAGGGTCACCACATCGTCGCCATACCCTTGCGCCTTCAGGAAGGTGCGGACCAGGTTCAGGTCGTTGTCGATCTTGGCCTGGGCTGAGGGCAGTTCGTCCCCGGCGGCGGTGAAGCGCAGCGACAGCACGGCCAGGTCGCCGGTCACATTGCGCTCGGACACGCCCCGCACGGTCACCTGCCGATCGCCGACGCGGGCGTTGACCACCCCCTGACCGATGAACAACCCGGCCCCGATCAGGCCAATGGCGATCAGCCCGCCGAACACGGCCGGGGGCAGCAGGGACTTGTCGAATTGCATGGTGTTTCCTCGAGAGCCTTCCGGGCTCTTTTCGGAAGAATGCGCTCGCCTATGGCGTTGTCAAACGGTGTTTTCCGGACGCGAATTCCAGCGCCAGAATCCGGCAGGCCGAGGCCAGGGGGCGGCGTCCGCGCGTCTCGTCGACCCAGGCCAAAAAGCCTGCATGGCTCTGCCCGCGCTGCTCGGCGAAGGCGTCCAGAACCGCCCAGAACTCGGGCTCCAGCGCCACCGAGGTCGCGTGGCCGGACAGGACGACGGAGCGTTTCTTCAGCATGGCGTCGTCCGGCGGGGAGGAGAGCGGGAGGGCATGTTAACCCGCCTCAGACTCCTCTAGAATAGGGTCAGCGACATTGACCCGCGTCAACAGCCGGACCGCGCATGACCAACGCCGCCTATGCCGACGATTTCGACCGCGTCCGCCCGCAGAAGCTGCGGCCCCTGACGGCGTTCCGCGCCTTCCAGAAGCTGATCCGCGACAAGGAAGACACCGCACAGGTGTTCGAGATCATGCGCGCCCTGTCGGGCCGCTCGGTGGCGCGCGGCTATAACCGGATGCTGCGCTCGGTCGAGGGCGGGCGTCAGGCTTTCCTCGCCGAGGAGCTGGCGCACAAGCTCGACGATCCGGCCTGGTTGGCGCGCTTCGAGCCCGGCACCGTCGGCGCCGCCTATCGCGCCTTCCGCGAGGCCCGGGGCTTCACCGCCGACGGCCTGGCCGACGCCGAGCGCGAGGTCATTCCCTTCGTTGACGCCGAACATCCGATCGTCTGGTATTCGCGCCGCCTGCGCGACGTCCACGACATCTGGCACGTCCTGACCGGCTACGGCACGGATGCGCTGGGCGAGGCCTGTGTCGTCTCCTTCTCCTACGGCCAGACCCGCAACCTCGGCTTCGCCTTCATCGGCTGGGGCGCGGCGCGCGAGATCCAGCGCGAGGCCCGCGACATCCCGGCCCGCAAGGCCGCCTTCCAGGCCTGGCGCAACGGCCGCGCCGCCCGCTGGCTGCCGGGCCTCGACTACGACGCCCTGTTCGCCGAACCCCTCGACGCCGCCCGCGCCCGCCTCGGCATCCGCCCGGCGACCGTCTATGCGGCCGTGCCCGAGGCGAAGAAGGCAGGCCTCAAGCTGCGGGCGGCGTAGTCATTCGCCTTCAGGAGTCGGCGTGGCTTCGGTCCCGGCCGTCTTCGGATTGACCGGCAGCGGTCTGCGTTCGATCTCGACGTCCGAGCCGGGTCCGGTCAGTTTGCCCAGCACATAGACGCCGCCTTCGGCCAGGGCTTTCGCCAGCTGGTCCTTCTTCGCGAACGCGGCCTCGGCGGCGAGGATTTCCCGTTTCCTGTCCTGATCCATGCACTACCTCCACCCGGCCTTCTGCGCCGCGTCGGTGAGGGCTGCAATATCCCGCGATGCGTACGCCGCCGTCGTTGGGGCGGTAAGCAAGTCCTTGTGTACGCTGGCGTTCTTTCGATTTTCCCTGATCCGTGTAACCAAGTTCCGGCCCGGGCGTTACGGCTCAGCTGCCAGACAGGACGATTCTACGCATGACGACTGGGACGATCGTGAAGGAGGCCGGCTTCGGCATCGAGGGGCTGGATAACATCCTCGTCGGAGGGCTCGAGCGGGAGCGGGTCTATCTGCTGGAAGGGGCTCCAGGCACCGGCAAGACCACGGCGGCGATGAAGTTCCTGCTGGAGGGGGCGCGGCTGGGCGAGGCCGGCCTCTACATCACGCTTTCGGAAACCGAGGACGAGCTTCGCGGCACCGCCCTGTCGCACGAATGGACGCTGGACGGCGTCGACATCTTCGAACTGGTCCCGCCTGAGAGCCTGCTCGACGAGCAGCAGCAGCAGAGCCTGCTCTATTCGTCGGACCTCGAACTCGGCGAGACCACCCGCATGATCTTCGAGGCGGTGGAGACCCACAAGCCGAGGCGTGTCGTGATCGACAGCCTGTCGGAAATCCGGCTGCTGGCCCAGAGTTCACTGCGCTATCGCCGTCAGGTCCTG
>Ga0209630_10003750_pt1 | contig 13737 bp, 19 predicted proteins | sample COG_01_FD_184745 | JGI IMG/M metagenome (GOLD analysis project Ga0209630, IMG submission 184745) | Pelagic Microbial community sample from North Sea - COGITO 998_met_01 (SPAdes) (version 2) | ecosystem: Environmental > Aquatic > Marine > Neritic zone/Coastal water | place: Helgoland, sampling... | reverse complement strand
TTCCACCACTTTGCGGTAATCGCATAGGGGGTAATTTGACCGATTGTAATTAAGTCCATAAAACTTGGGGAGCGGAAAGGGTTGCTTCACACTTTACGCTATGATGTTTACTTCTGATAAACATATATCTGGTAATGCGTTTTTGTCGAAAGTACCACGGTTCAATCGGAAATATTCTTCGATATAGTCGGTGGCTTTTCTCTTACTTGTGAAGGATGCTAGTACTCCTAAGTCATGATGTCGAGTGGTGGGCTCTCCAACTCTTTTCACAGAGCGGTCATAATCTCCGGACTTTACCATCTCTTCGGTAACACCTTGTGTGATTATCTCTTCTAACTCACCATCTTCTCTCTCTTCTTCCTTGACAACGTCATAAGTCACTTTACGATTTAACTTAGGACAGTCTGATTTAGAACACCATACTGATATCTTACTTGCATCATATACTACCCATATAGATTTGAACTCTACTGGGAGTGATGACTTCTCGCTCGAAAGCATCGATAGTTGTGCTTTTAGTGCTGCAATTTCTTCTGCTATATTCATGGGCATTATTAGTCCCTCAAATGGAACTCCCTAGCGGTTGTTGGTAGCATTATTTCTACACCGGGAAGGGGATGTCTGTCTAAGAACATGTTTGTTCGCTTCTTCTCAGCAACTAGTCTTTCAAATTGTTCTTCTGTGTGAACTAATTGTCTAGAAACATACATAGCGTTCAGGTAGTTCTTACTCCACCATGCTCGTGAACAAGAGAAAGAGAATTGTCTTGTGGAGTTTATCAATAGGCACTTAGATGTAGGGCCCATCCAAATCTCCCAAGCATCGGTGTCTTCCACTTCATACTTAGGGTGACGAGTCTTTACAGCGTAGTCTGCCATCATAGCCATCGCTTTTTCGATTATTTCTTCTTTCATAGAAGGGGCGAATCTTGTCAACTTGTTAGAGATTCTAGTGTATTCAGCCAAGTAGTCGACTTCTTCCTCTACTACTTCTTCGACTTCTTCGACTTCTTCCTCTACTACTTCTTCGACTTCTTCGACTTCCTCTACTACTTCTTCGACTTCTTCGACTTCCTCTACACCGAAGGTTCCATCTTGCATACTGTTATAGATAGTTACTAAGACTTCGTGGTCTCCTTCCTTGTAGGCTTCCCATAGTGCAGATTTATGCTTTCTAGGCATCCCTTTAACTATTGGGGAAAAGGTGTCCCAAGTGAGGTCTTCTTCAATGTTATCGGTCAGCAAGTCTTCGAGTGTGTAGGTACTCATATATCTTCACTGGTTTCTTCGACGATATATGCGTTGCCCTGTGCTTGGTAAGTAGATAGTGACTTATTGAACGCACTTCTAGAGACTCCGGGTAGTGCGTAGAAGTCTTTTTTGAACACCGTTGCGTCAGATAATTTTGCTGTTAAGAATAGCCAAGAAGCCGCTTTGACTCTATCGGATATTACACTACTAATAGGTCTAGTCCTCTCATAAGATTCTCTAGCCTGTAATGATATAGGACTAGGTATATCTAGTAACTTAGATAATATTTCTATCTCTCTAGATACACTATTATCGATATCGGGTCTATCTATTAGTTGGAGTCTACTGTAAAGTTTGTAAGTCGTAGAATAATCGATGTTGAGTGGTTTGAAGAGTTTCTGATTAGGAAGCCCCTTCCCTCTCATATGTGATAGTGCTGCTATCACTTTGGGTACTACCGCAGTTGTCTCTAAGAATAGTGGTTCCCCGTGCTTCTCTAACTTTTCTATGGTTAATAGTGCTGCATTCATGTTTTCATTATTAGTTGCGTATATGACGAAGTCTAAGTCGTAAGAAGTCATCTTAGAAATCTTTTCTGATGCGACTCCTTTCCGGTATTCCATCTTCTTGTATTCGTTGCTTGCCTCTTTGATTTTGCTCCCCTCTGGGATATACGCATACTCAGTGTCGTCATTCAAATCTGCACTATCGTCATCGTCATCAAAAAAAGCATCGCTCATCTCTACTGGGAATCCTAGTGAAACATAGCAAGCAGGACACCAGCGTTCTCCATTCGATGGGTCCACCTTTACCTCTAATTTACCGGTCTTGATGGGGCAGTTGTCCCTAGGAGGGTCGTCAGCGCACTCGAAATTAGTTTGAGATGTATTTTGAAATTGCTCCAAATCCGACATAACTCTCACCCCCGACAAGTAATTGAGGTAATTCGAAACTACCGGTGATGCTGGAAAGTGCTTCCATTGTGTCGCTTTCGGCGCTCAAGGTCTCAACATATTCGTAAGAGACCCCTGCGTCTTGGAGAATTACTAGTGTCTTCTTAGTAGATGAAGAGTCTTCGGCTCCGAATAACTTTGGTTTCACGACTCTCCGAACGGGGCCTAGAAGTTAATGCTTATGACGATGTGAATGTCTCGCATGGTTATGACAGGCGTGGAATACCCATGGGGTTCACTAGGTAAAGTAGGCCCACCGAAGGAAAATATTGACGAGTTAGTCACCCTAGTAGAGGAATTAAAAGTAGATTTATTGGCCGAGATTAAGTCCCTGAAAGACGAAGTGAAGAGCCTTAGAGCAGATATACTACATCACCAGCGGAGTCAGATGAGCGATTTCGATGAGAAAAGTATTACGTCTTTCATGAGCCTAGATGATTTAGGAATCGTTTCAGATGAACCTAGACCGGAGATAGTTCCATTGTCACAAGACCCTGATGTTAGAGTGATTAGTGATAGTTTCACGGCACCACCACCTGTTAAGAAGAAATCTGTTAAGAAGAAAGGTAAATCTAAGAAGGCAGTAAAACAAGTTCTTCCGAATCCTTTCGAGGGATTGGATGACGATGATGTACTAAATGACGTATCCGCTGATATCTTACTATATCTAGAAAACAAAGGTCCAGTTATGAATAATAATTTGAAGCGAACCGGTATCATACCCGAAGGTGCAATCCTAACAAAGAAGGTGAAGGACGGTTTGAAGGAATTAGTTACAGAGGGTGCATCCAGTATCAGATACCATAAATTAGACAGGATGCGTGGATTCTATTATGGTGCTTGGGACGATAGAGAACCGATGGATATCTACAATCAAGACATTTCTAAGATTAATTGACACGTACAACACGCGTTAACATTTACCCCATAACCGTTATCGGCTACTATGTGTTCTTCTTCTAGTAATGGCAATTCGCAGTGATGGCAGTTTATCATAATGGTAACTCTGAAACCCCACCACTATAACTTGCTCGGTATTATCCAATATGTCTGATAGGATTAGGAAAAACAATCGTAAAGGAATTCTCTTCTTTCTCTTTCTTCCTTTCTTTCTTTCTCTTATTATATTTTTCTATTAATAATAATAATAACTACTGTTTAACATCTATAACTGACATACATATTACCGGATTTCGGAATCATCGTAAAGGAATGGAAAAGGAATCGTAAAGGAAATTTATTGCTGGCAATCCATTCTTCTTTATAAGCCTAAATACACCTAAACGCTAGACTGCTAAGCACATCGTAAAGGAATTGATGACTTTTCCTTTACGGATTCGTAAAGGAAAAATACCACTCAAAAATTACCGAGCATACGAGCAGTACAGCGATTTCGTAAAAGTCGGCAATATACCGTGTTATAAAGAAACGGGACTTTTCCTTTACGATTGTAATTTCTCAGTTGTATGGTGTCAAGGAAATCTCAACCCCTAATACCGAACAAATCTCCTTGTATCTGTTACGGATTGTGACTTCGGTTGTATTACTTGCCTCAGATATTTCACGTTGCGTCCGGTGGAAACCTTCCACTGATGCCGCAATATAAACACAAGCGGCTGCCACTCCACAAGGGGACTTACCGTCGGTCAAACCTTTCTCTTCAGCATCATTCACAATTTGTCTAGTTCGAGTCTTAACTATTGTAGGCAAACCTAACTCACTACAAAAGCGGTCTATGTATACCAAAGGCGTAGGTGCTGGAGTCCTAATTTTTAATTCCCTCTTTATACTGCGATAAACCCTACCAATTTCCTTGTTAGGAATCTTACTTGCCTTTGCGAAGTCTTCAACCGTTCTCCCGGTTTTGAATAATTGATTAGCAATATACAGTGAAGCGACTGAACACGTAGCAATACTCCTCCCTCTGATAGCACCTTCTGCTTGCGCTTTACGATAGATATTGGCGGCACGTTCACTACAAGTCTTGGGGAGTGACATTTTCGAGGCAATATTTTCTATAATTCGAAAACCTTCTGAAAGAGCCCGCTCTTTCGCTCCACTATGTCTACTCCTTTTCTGCCACTTCCGCATACGGTAAAACTGACTCTTAGACTTACCACTAATCGGAACACCCGAATAATCCACATTTCTCCAATCTAATTCAGTGGATAGACCACCATCAAACAATAGGGCATTAGTAGGTTTACCGACCCGAGTCCGGTCAGTACTCTGACCTACATGGTTCACCCATTCGGGACCGGGGTCCACCATCCTCTCCTCTATCATTATACCACAACCAGTGCAATATCGCTCACCCTTACTTTCATCAAGGATTAAATCGCGACACCCGCATTCTTGGCATTTAACAACAGTAGTATCCATCACTAACGTCCATCTCTGTAACTCACCCTCTATTTAACTGTAATCAGAAAGCCAATTATTATAGACTAGATGTATTCTCGGAAGAATCCGGAAGGAATTAGAATGAGCAAGGATTATGACAAGATAATGGGTATTATGCCTAGGTTGACTAGAGAAGAACTAAATTTAGTTAGAAAACGTGCAGATGAATTGAGGAAAACGAGGACCAGTCACACGCGAGCAGTATCCCTAGTCAAAAATAGACTAGAACAAACTGGGATAATTACTGCTAGAGAAGCAAACGATTTAGGTTATACTGACACCTTACTACCAACAACTACTTTCAAGAGATGTATAATAGAGAAGACCGGTTTGGATATAGCGGTAGAGAAAATCAGTAGAGACACCGGCGGTGTAGAGAATCTATACTATGTCCGAGGTATGAGAGACGGTATTGAAGCATTAGTGTCAATGAGTTCGGTGGCAAGGGACATAGTCTCTAATTTAGATAAGGCCGTACCAACACATGACCTCTCAACACATCTAGACAAAAGGAAATACCCGATACTCGCTAAAAAGCCCGACTTACCAAAGTTAAGGGATGAGTTAATCAAATTAATGTCCGAAGATGGTTATGAAATAACTACTAGCCGACTAGACTTCAGGAGGTATGCTTGATGGTTATGATGGACACGAATGAAGTCGAGGATATCAGCGATACCGCTCGCACACTGATGAGGATAGATGAAAATGAGAGAAACATTAGGAGGTCTGTTGTTGCGTATCTAATGCACCATTCGGGGCAAGTTTTCGCATCCGATACTTCTCTAGACGCAGATTACAGGGCAAGCCTAGTTGATGATATGGCGATAGAGGCATCTAGTAGGATGGCTACCATGAATATACCATCCAACTCTTCAACTCTCCATGCCATCGGCTCATTGAAAGGTCAGTCGGATGCAAGTACTAATCCGAACATACCAATATTTCACATAGATGCTAACGCCTTATCATCCGAGTTAATCCTACCTGTAATAGAACCAAGTGGATATAGTATCACACCACCTGAGAGTGTCACTATCGTAGGTATTCAGTTCGATAATTATGCAGCCTTTAGGTCTTCATACAATAACATGGCCACTCATGTTATCACTACACCCAAGAGCGTCTTATTTTGGATTCAAAGATTCGAAAGGGAGTTCATTTACATAGCAGACCCCATGATAGAACAGCGAGAAATATATCACCGAATTAGACCTGAGTGGAGAATTGGTAATCTACCGGAGCATTCGTTTAGAGACTTTCAAGCATTAGAGTATGGACTAGATGTAGGTAGACTAGTGAAATCGATAGGTCAAGTTACTGAAGTCGGTGAAATCAAAATGGTAATGACACACATAGCATTCAGATGTACTTCGAAGAATGATTTCGACGCAGAGTGTGGTAACATCATCTTACACGAACAAGATGAAGAGATGGGTCTAATATCCACTCCACAAAGTTGCCCGATTTGTAGTGGTAGCAAATTCATCAAACTATCTAGTAAAGAATCTAGAAGTGAACCGATGCAAAGGCTGACCCTACAAGAAGAAGAGATAGGTGGTGAGGCTAGAAGTAAGATGGTTGAATTGAGGTCCACTCTATGTAACACCGATTTGGCTGGTAGGTCTATCGAGGTAACAGGCGCTTTGAATCTAGAACCTATAACTAAGAATAGTCTAATAGGTAGTAGTTATTTATTGGCTACTAATTATAGAGTATTAGATGATACAAGTACCGAAGTTCATGTATCTCCCGAGGATGAAGAAGAGATTCAAGGTTACATAGACGGGTTCGACTTAGAAGAAAGGATGGAGTTATTCATACATTCGTGGGCTGGACACATTTACGCAGCCAGTGACATCAAGAAAGCGATTGTCTTACAACACTGTCGTTCACCAGCAGAAGAAAGATTTGGCCATCGGTCAGGTATTCACATCCTAATAGTGGGAGACCCCGGCACTGCTAAGTCAAAGTTCCTAGGCCTATCTACTAAGTTAACACCGGGTAGTAGGTATGTTTCAGCCGATAACGCTACACAAGCAGGACTAACAGGTGCTTGTTCTCAGGTAGAGGATTTGTATTCTAGCAAGAAAAGATGGGCAGTTCTCCCCGGTGACTTAGGTCTAACTAGCGCTGATGGAGTATGTTCTGTTGATGAGTTCAACCTCTACAAGGGTGATTTCGGTGATTTCAACAACGCTATGGAAAGTGGAGAAGTCACTATATCCAAGATTGTAAAGGCTAAGATTCCTACTAGATGTTCTGTTCTAGCAGGGGCTAATCCAAAGGGTAAGGATTCTGATAGGAAGAAATTCAATAAGAATAACCAAACACCATACTCTTCTCAGATTGGACTAGAGTTTACTATACTACAACGGTTTGATGCAATATTCGTATTAGAAGATATAGCGAATAAGGACAACGACGAGAAGGTAGCCCTTTCGATGCTACAAGGATTGGTTTCGTCGGATGGAGTAGACCCCGATTCTGACAAACTATCGTTAGATTTCATGAAGAAATACCTAGCGGTTTGTAGGAGTAGGCCTGTTACGCTCTCTAATGAAGCCGCTCGATACATAGCATCTACTCACTCTTCTAAGAGAAGTGAAAATGCACAAGACGATAATATGCGCTCACATAGGCAAGTAGCATCATTAGCAAGATTTTCACTAGCATCGGCTAGATTCGACGGAGTAGAAGAGGCGACTCTAAAGCACGTCAAGTTTGCAGAAGACATTCTAAAGGAAACCCTACAAGAGAAAGACCCCGGAATAATAGACGGTGGATTATCACAAGACGCTAGAGAAATCAGACAGAAAGTAGCAGAAACATTTGTTATTCTGATACAAGATAACTTTTGGTTGATTGACCACCCAATAGACGAAATCTATTCAGAAATGAGTAAACACTGGGAAGACATACCGAACATGGGTCAAATTGAGAACATATTGAAAGAGTTCACAAGGAATAAGGATATAACCCAGTTCTATAAGAAGGGTAATCAGTACACATACGACGGGGTCACAAATCCTGCTGTGGGGGTGTGGTAATGAAGTCAAAGGAAATAATTGAGATACTAAATACGATAGACGAACTAAGAACGATTACAGATGTGGATATTGATGTTGGGGACATTTCAATATCAGTGAAGAGGACTTTGTCTTCTTCCGATTCGGTAGAAGAACCAATTCTACCGGTCTTTACCAAAGCATCAGCCCCAGCCGCTTTGGCAGTACCAATGACTACCGACCACAGCATAGCAACTGCTGGTCAGATTAAGTTCGCTAGAGATTTAGTTGGTAAGGTATTTGCAGGAGACGATAGAGCAGCGATGGAGTTCCTAGCACACGCTTTACAACTACCACTTTCAGAAGTACCGGATATAAACGAATGGGATAACAATCTAAGTAAAGATATGGTCAGTGAAATCCTAGACAGGTTAGAACCATTATGGAAGAGCAATAGAAGACAGGATGGTAGGTGATATGATGGAAGAGATTCAAGAATCGATATACAAGGGAAAGTTGGGTTATAGGGACTTACTTAGGGAATACTATACTACCTCTACTCTACATATAGATGATATACAACGTAGAGAGATATCTATTAATGCTAATATAAGGAATATATATTGTAATACAGTAGATGAGTTAGTAAAGAAACTAATACTACAACAGAAAGCACCACATGGAGTATATGCTTCTACCGGTTACTACCTAGACCCGCACGATTGTAAAGACTTGATTAACTACGAACTAGTATTCGACCTAGATACAGATAAGGCGTTTGAGAACAGATGGGACCAAATAGAGGACTCTAGAAAGATTACTCTAAGACTGATAGACACCGTTCTAAAGGACCTAGGATTTGAAAAAGAAGACATGGTAATCGACTACTCAGGTAACAAGGGATTCCACGTTACTATCACAGACCCATACTATCGAAACCTAGACGCTAGTGATAGAAGACAATTACTAGACTACATTCAGGGTAAAGGGGTAGACAAGAAGAACATCATAGTAGACGGTAAACTAAGACCCTACGGATGGGGTAGACAGGTAGGACACTTCATCAACGAGGTAATCCTATCACCCGACTTCGATAAAGAAGTTCTTAGCACATACTTCGGTAAGAACGTAGTAAAAAAAATAAGCGCCCTACTAGAGAATCCTCAGAAAATAGAGGACCTCAAAGCAGGACGCTTCAAAGAGTTCACCGGTTTACTACCAGCGACATTTAGATACACAAAAGAACTATCTGATTACGTTGACCGTAAAGTTACCACAGACCGTAGAAGGATTCTACGAGTACCCGGAAGTATTCATGGTAAGAGTGGATTACCATCTGTTCGTCTAGATTATGACGAACTAGCATTCACTGAGATAATAGTAGAGAAACTAATGACTACGGTGGGGTTGGATGATGTAACCATCCTACTAGAGGAAGACGTGACAATAGATTTCCCACATAAGAAAACCATTTCAGCAGGGGAACACACCCTACCTAGGTATGAAGCATTGTGCGTTTTGAGCAAAGTTTAAGCAAAAAAAAAGAGGAGAGAACTTTCATTCTCTCCTCTTCTTTGTACTTCGCTATCTAGTTGCCTCACTCGGAGGCGTTTCTCTTATTCTTCGAGAAGGTTTGTCTGTGGGCCGAATACCAACCGGTATCGTCCACACCATCGTAGGGAAGTCCCCCACGCATTTTTTCATATTGCACTTTCCATGCTTCTTGGTCAACCTCTTTCAGTTGGCTCAACAAGTATTCTTCACTAAGCAAGTAGTGCAATCTAGTGTCTATGTTAAAGCCACTTAGGGCATACATCATCACTATGTTCAATATATCGAAACGATAATCGTTGCTTGTAGACATCAGCGGTCGTAGGCTATTGAAAAACGTTCTCAAGTTTTCTACTAACCGGATGTTACTGTCGGCTGAGCCGCTTTCATAACGAGAATAATCTGCAAACCTTCGCCTGAAATCTTTTTCAGTTTGTTGGTACATTCTATCTCGTTCCGCTCTCGTCAAGCCTGCGATTTTCATCATTTTTTCTAAGTTTTGTTTTCTAGTCTCTTCTATACTCATCTAGTGGGGAGACGGGGTTCGGATGAATAAGAACCTAATACCCGTTTTAACGCAATGACTACAACTCCCCTAGTAGGCCTCAGCCTGTTTATAAGATATCAGATAACTCGTCCCAAGCATGGTCGTTCATAGTGAAACTTTCTTTTGTGAAGACAGAGTTTCGGCTTCTTATAGCCGAGTACCATGTCAACATCAAAATGGAAATCTCAGTTCCGTTTTCATACTTGTTCCTTATTTTATCTGATGTTTCCTTATCTGTTTTAGACATTAGTTCGATTGTCTCGTCATCGACTGTTATGACCTTCCGGTCCATGATGACATCAGCATCTAACCAAGGTCTCACGTCAACTAAGACAACATGGTTGCGAAAGTCGCCACCATTTTTTTCTTTAACTTCCAACAACTGATTCATGCACCATGTGCCGAATCCTATACCTTGGTCGTGTCCTCTGATATCCGACGGGTTATTGTCGTATTCTATCAGAACATCTTCCCAAGATATATGGCTGTGAAAATCAATCTCATCAACATCTCTGAAATTATCTTTCAATCTAAAATCCATTCTAGTAGCCTCATAGAGGCATTATAGGGTTAATTTTATCCCTAGGTACAAACTATCGTTCATACCAACTTTTTCCATTATAGAGTTCGCCATAACCACTGCACAAAGTGCAGCGTATCCTGTTTCATCTTCCCCTGATAGGGGAACATTAACGGATTCTATATACTCGTCTACGCATTGTTGTTGCATTTTATCGAGCACATTTTGGAAATGGCGATTCTTTTTGATTCCAAGCCAAGCATTCACTAAGTGCGGTAGGTCAATTTTCCCACCTTCACCGTAAATGTTTTTCTCGAAACCACGGAACCCTATGTCAGTTTCCTGACCCCAGTAGTTGACTTCCTTTGCAGGAATGTTTTTCCATATCCTTTTCGATTCAACCGGAATGCAGTCTGCACTGATTTCCGGCCAAATGTCAAGGAACATGAAGTCCACTTCGTCAACTTCTAAGTCATCTAACCCAGTATCGAAAATATCTCCTTCGTGAATAGTAAATGGTATTTTTTTACCATTCACCATCCTAGGAAACATCTCTATTAGTTTAGCATCGTTTTCGATAACAATCACTTTATTCACAGAATCTTTCAAAGCGCACTTCCATGCAACCCATCCCATACCAAGTCCACCGATAATCACGGTTCCTTTGGCACGATAAATCGCATATTCCATACTCTCCAATTCTCTTGGTGAATTCGACATCCATACTTGTCCATCTCTTTTCAAAACCCATAAGGGCTCATCGAGAGATATCGGACCCCAAGAGAAGTAGCCAACCGCTGCTGGAACTATAACTTTAGTTAGTTCCCAACCGTTGGCCGTAAATTCCACATATGGTGGTTCTTCACTTGGAATGCTTTCCTTTATTTTTGTCGTAAGTTCATTATATCTTTCAATATATATCATCTAGTAGAGTGTTCACTCTGTGACTTGCATCACATGAACACTCGTTGTTTTGACTCTAAGCATCCAGTTTTCCGGATTCTTCAAAGTCGGTTTAAGGTAATCTGCAACAGTGGGTACGAACCCACAGTCTTCCTCGACGTGCCTCTCGGCAATCATCTTCACAGGGATTTCTTTACCATCCGAGTTTTCAATCGAATGACCGAACTTCTCGATGGCCCATTGGATTCCCGCAGCGTGGTGCCGCAGAACCCTGTGGGTCCAGTCTCCTGTGTACTGTTTCGTCTCATCGAACCAATCATGGATTTCGATGTAGTCTTCGGGCTTTCCGCCCCATTTGTTTACAGATGATTCAGCATGTTTCCATGGTGTCAAAATTTTCGCCTCCATGGATTTCCTCAGTCCACCAAGTCTCGGTGCTTACGGTTCCTTCTTTCAAGTTGTAGCGAATAATATCGCCGTAACTTCTTCCGTCGCCAGCACCGTTGTAACTCATGGTGTCGTAAACCCATTCCTCGATTTCAGTTCGAAAGTTTGTTATTCCTTCGTCCGTAGAACCGTATATGGGCTTCCTATCCTCATTTCTGAGGTCGATGTACAAGTGTCCTTCATCACTCCCACCACTCCAGTTTAGTTGTATTCCACTAATACCCAAAGTGAGTGCTCGTGTCATAAATTTCAACGGTAATGGTGGTGGTGTAATTTCGGAGGAGTTGATAGGACCGGCGTCTTTCTTCAGCGCTCGGTATATCTTCGCCACAATATATGGTGCTTCGTTTCTGAGGTAATCTGCTATTTCTTTGTCAGTCAGGGACTTCATTCCCTCACTATTTGCAGCAGCCTCATTCATGGCTTTCACCACATTCTCTTGTAACTGTCCCATCATCTCCTCAATCGAAATCAATGTCGTAATGTCACTGACTATCTCTTTATCCAATTCACTTTCTTCACTTTCTTCACTCATGCTTTCACCTTAATTCCTTCAATATTTCTCAATATCATCTAGTAGGGCGTTAGCCCTTGGTGGTCATTCAAATAGTTGTTTCACTTTATCACTGTCATGATGTAAGTTCAATAGTTTTTGGATTTCCACTCGTTGGAGATAACTCAACTGGATTGACCGAGAATGGTCACATCCTAGCCACACTAGGCGCTCTCCCACAGTCTTCCTAATATTATCAATAGGGAGATTGAGAGACCAAAGCAGGTTGATTCTCCTATCTGAATTAATTTTACCTCGGTACTGCTTACAAGTCATACACTCGTAAGGGGACTTGTAAAATCTATGTTTATCAGTATCGTTAATCGTTAGGATTAGAAAATCTTTACCGCGATTTTTAATTTCACGCATATTTTCAATCACTATCGACGTATACCTCTCATATTCTTCATTCATCTAGTAGGGCGTTAGCCCCTTACTCATGGTATTCATGAGTTTCTTTAGTCAGTGAAAGGACATCCAAGGTAGGAGTCCAATTTACTGTCTCTCTTATTCTCGACCCGATGAAGTCCTGACTGCTTCTCCTTATTCCTTCTTCTGTCAAATCGCCAGTATAATGGTCTTGATTTTCAATGAAGAAGACTAGGTCTTCAATCAGGCTTCTAAGTTTTTTTACTTCATTCATCTAGTAGGGCGGTTAGCCCCTTCACTCTTCCTCGAAGTCTACGAGGTCGAGCGCATCGTCAACCAACTGGTTGGTTAGTAGTAGGAATCTACTAGAGGACATACTTTCAGATACGCAAGTCTTTGCGTATTCTGTGCTTATGTCATATTCTCTAGCCACATACTGACAGAACTCCGAGACTACAAATTGTCTCATTATACTGTGGTTATTGTGGTTCCTACGAACAAAATCGCAGTTGCGTCGATAATGCTGTTCGCCATTGTAAGAGCCATCCAGCCAACACCGGAAGTATCTCCTCACTGGATGATTTACATCATCTGTGAGTTGAGTTCCTCCATGGTCGTGGATGATTTTCTCTCTAGCGTTCATCTCTTGATATAATTTCATCATCTAGTAGGAGAATCACTTCTCCTTGTTTGCGTGATAGCGTGCGCGTGCTTGCGCACGTATCTTCTCACGATTCTTATCGCGGTACTTTTTTTCTCTCGCATTTATCTTCTCACGATTCTTTTTGTTGTACTTGCGTTGTTGCGCTAATATCTTTTCACGATTCTCTTCGCGATACTTGCGTCGTTTCGCTAGTATCTTATCACGATTCTCTTCGTGGTACTTGCGTCGTTTCGCTAGTATCTTATCACGATTTATTTCGTACCACTTGCGTGCGTACACTGCTCGTTTTTCACGATTCTCTTCGCGATACTTGCGGTGATACGCTAGTATCTTCTCACGATTCTTTTTGTTGTACTTGCGTGCGTACACTGCTCGTTTTTCACGATTCTCTTCGCGATACTTGCGGTGATACGCTCGTTTCTTACGCTTGTCTTCGTCATCATCTTCAAAAATTGGTGTTATTTTTGTCATCTAGTAGAGGATTATTCTTCTTCCACGCTTTGAAACGTGTTGTTTGGAACAATTGTTTGCGGGTACAGTGCATTCATATCCACTATACAGTCATCAGA
>Ga0209630_10003745_pt1 | contig 13745 bp, 11 predicted proteins | sample COG_01_FD_184745 | JGI IMG/M metagenome (GOLD analysis project Ga0209630, IMG submission 184745) | Pelagic Microbial community sample from North Sea - COGITO 998_met_01 (SPAdes) (version 2) | ecosystem: Environmental > Aquatic > Marine > Neritic zone/Coastal water | place: Helgoland, sampling... | reverse complement strand
TGAAGTCAGACACAGCGACCCGCCTTGGAATAAAAAACGAGCCTGATCAGTGGGAGATAAACAACCTGATAGCTATTGCTCAGAACGTGTTTCAACCTATGCGAGATCACTTCGGTATACCTATCGGGGTAACCTCTGGCTATAGATGTAAAGCATTAAATACAGCTATCGGGGGAAGTAAATACTCTCAGCATATGATTGGGGAGGCACTCGATATAGACGCGCATATGTGTGGTGGGGTTACAAATAAGGAGCTCTTTAATTACATCAAAGACAACCTTGATTGGGACCAAATGATCTGGGAGTTCGGAGACGAAGAAGAGCCAGACTGGATCCACGTCTCGTACAAAGAAGCAGGCAAGAATAGGAAACAGCTTAGAAGCGCTCACCGAGACGAAAAAGGAGTCTATTATAAGAATATGTAATGGCGAAGCAAGTAAACAACTTTGCTCCAGCGGCCAACAAGGTTAGCCGACCAGGAGTACACGCTAAGACTAAGACTTCAAAAAACAAACGTAGCAAAAACTACAGAAAGGCTTATAAAGGTCAAGGCAAATAAATTGTTATCTTTGCTGCATGAAGTACTATATTACTACTACAGCAGAGGCCCAGCAGATAAGCGAAGACAAAGCCCTGGAGATGGGTTGTGGCCCCATAACGAAATACTGGTGGGGTTGGATTACAGACGATAGAGATGCCGAGCAGTCTGCGCTATGCTTTCAAGACGACGAAGTTGTAACCTACACCACCGTAGATAGCCTTCCTGAAGGTTTCCTACCTCCTGAACCTGAGTTGTAATGCTGGGTTTAGGGTCTGGCATAAATAGATTGTCCGCTGCTGAGGCAGCCGCCATAGCTGGTAGGATTCCTGGGTTTACTGGATTGCTAGATGAGAGCTACGGCGCTTCAGCTGAAGCTGCGTACAGCGTCAGAAAGCTCACTAATCGCGTTAGCGTTGCTATGACCATCAGAAGGGATAGCGACAGCACTGAAGCTGATATAGGCTTTGATTCTAACGGAAATCTCGACGAGGGTGCTATCACAGCATTCTGCACTGGAACTACGTGCAGGGTGGCTAGTTGGAAGGATCAGTCAGGAAATGACAACCATGCCGTTCAAGCAGTAGCATCGAATCAACCGACGATATACACGGGTGGGGCGTTGGTGAAGGAGCAAGGCCGCGTGGCGTTGCAAGGTACTTCAACGAGTAAGCTACCTTTAAGCTCTACGGTTGCTCTGTCAAATGAAGCTTCAATTTTCACGCTATGCACAACAAAAGCAACAGCCAACCCTTGGGGCGGTGATTCAAGCGGTACGGGGCAATTGACTTGGATTTATTTTGCTAACGTAAACACGAACTGGAGATTGATTACAAACTCAGGGACTGCCTATTACGATGTTCCGTTTACTGTTGAAGGTACACGCCTACTGCAAACACACAACAGAAATTCGAGCAATAGCGTTCCGTTGACGCTAAACGGAACTTTAGCAAACACACAATCTCTTTCAGGCGATATACCCGTCAAGGTGGTTATGGGTGGTAATTGGTTCAATTACGCTGGTATCGGTCAGGAAATGATTTTTTACAATTCCGAAAAATCAGCATCCGACCAAACGAGCATCGAAGAAAACGTAGGCGACTACTTCACCCAAAACACGCCACTCCTCGACACGTATACAGGAGCGGCGGCGGCCTACTCACTACGCAAGCTCTCAAGCTCGTATTCTGGCCCTGCTATTAGAGTACGAAGAGACAATGACAACCTCGAAACTGACATAAATTTCAATGTATTTGGAGAGCTCGACACGGTATCCTTGGTTGCTCACTGTGGGTCAAACAACGGCTACGTGGCGAACTGGTATGATCAGTCATCGAATTCAAATACGGCTAGACAAACAACAGCAGCGAGTCAACCTAAGATTTATGACAGCGTTACGGGTGTTGCCACGGATGGTAACAAACCGTGTTTAGAATTGAATCCAAGCCAGCAAGTAGGCACCTCATTAACTTTAAATAATGACCCTATTTTCGTGGCTTGTGTGGGTTCTGCAACCATTGATAAAAAAGGCCTTGTTGGTTTAGGAGGCGCAGACGCTTATCGCAGGTTCTCAATAGAAGCTTGGCCTGGTTATAATCGTGGATTTGCTCAATGGATTGGAAATGGCTCAACGTATGCTTCTGCTGTACAGTCAGGTGTGAACGCAAACCAAAGCGTAATAATCAGCCATAAATTAAGCGATGACACGAAAATGTATCGAAACGGAAGTTTAATACATACGCTTACAGACAATTTAGATTCAAGCGGAGTATTAGGGTTTGGTTATAGAGAAGCTGTTGGAACTGGGAAAATAAGTGAAGCAGTAATTTATACCTCCGACCAAACCACCAACCGCACGAACATCGAGAGCAACATCACCACTTTTTACGGCATCTAACAATGTTAGGACTAGGAACAGGTATAAACAAGTTGTCTTCTGCTGAAGCAGCTTCTATAGCCTCAAGAAGCGGGGGGTATCTCTTGGATACTTATTCTGGGGCTGCTGCTGCATACTCTTTAAGGCAGCTCTCTAGTTCTTACTCTGGTAATGCAGTGAAGGTTAGAAGATCCAGCGATAACACCGAAACAGATATCGGCTTCGTTGGTGGTGAGCTAGATACGGCTTCGCTATCTTCTTTCGCAGGTGCTGGAGATGCGTTCGTGGTTTCTTGGTTTGATCAATCAGGCGGTACACTTGGCGATTTAGTACAAATTTCATCGGCTCAGCAGCGTAAGATATACGATGGTTCTAGCGGGTATGTAGGATACTTAGAACGTGTTTCAAACGGTGGACTTTATAGACCTGCAACAAAAACCACAATATCGCAGCCGTTTTCTTTTTTTGGCGTTTACGATCATGGAGGACTGTCAGGTAGTTATTTCTTTGATGCATACGGAAGTAACAACAGAGCAGGCGTTATTGACAATTCAGGTCAAAACGCAACGCAAGTCTTTGGCGGGGGAAGTATTTATGGCGCAAGGAATATAACAGGCACGACAATAACCTCTGCGGTTTTCAACGGTGCAAGCTCTACTGTTTCCGTTAATGGAGAAACCGCTGTAACAGGAACGCTAACAGGTTCTTTTGATTTTATAACGCTTGGAGCTAGATATACGGGCACATCAACCTCCACTAACGACAAAATCTTCGAGCTTGTTATATACGAGGACGCAAAAAACGACACCGACCGCGTAGGAATACAAAACAATTTAAATGGTTTTTACCAAGCATACTAATGAACGGATATATTATAGTGAGTTATAGAAACGCTGCACCGCTAACCTACCTTTCTGCGACATCGCATAGCGAACTCTGTAATTATATTTTGTTTCATCACGGAACAGATGATCCTCTAGAGTCTGAGAAGGTGTAAGCTTATCAAAGTGTTTATACAGGTAGCCAGAGGCCACCAGCGGGTATATCATCCTGTCGGCTAGGTTCTTTTTGTACATACCGTAATTTTCTGCCACCCACGATATAGTAAAGAACTCTAGATCATACAAGAACAGCATTAAGTTAAGATACGACCTGGTGAGGTCTGGATTGCTATCTAGAAAATCATTAGTAGCCGACCGAAGATTCTTTAAAAAGTTCTGTTTGATGAAACGAGAAGGCATCTTAGATACCTCTCGGAACATACTGGTTTTTTTAATAGTTGATTTGGGCATGCTAATTCTTTTGTATCTTTGAGTTAAACAAATTTACATCATGAACCCAAAAGACACCCTCTTCTTTGCCGAAATGTACTCTCTCGTCAAAAAGATGGAGGAGACTATCGAGGAGTTCGAAATGCAAGACCGCACCCTAGCGTCTATAGTTGTTGGAGTTATAGATTTAGATGCAATAGAGTCAGGAGACGAAAGCGCTGAAATGAAAACCATGTATAGTTTTAACCTGGATAGCCGCCACGAGCTTGAAACGGTTAAAGACGTTATGGATAAGGCTTACAGTCCTGATGACGGCTCGCTCGACGACCTCCTTGGCGACTTGGGCATATCCTTAAACTAATGGAAGGTCTTATTAGAAAGATTGTGGTCGGAAAAGACCCTAAAAACGGCATGGCTTATTATGTCGGAATGCGTGCAGGAGACGGAGAAGTATCGGCTATAGTCGAAGATGAAAAACACCTGAGCGAATACGGAAAACAACGATATTTGATCTACATTGAAAACAAAGAAGGTTTATCTTTGTGGAAGGCAATAGAAGAAGCTTCATGCGTTCTAGAGTTCGACCTTAACTTTTAATTAATGAAAACATTTGATTTGTTCGTTGTTGAGTTAGAAAAAACACACAACGACACTATCGTGACTAATAGCGGTTTAGAATTATACATCAGCACTAAATATGACGAATTCGAAAACAGAGTTACAGAAGGGCCAGTCGTTGCGGTCCCGTTTAAATACCATCATGGAGTCGAAGTGGGTGACACTCTTTATTTCCATCATCATGTTGTTATTGACCGTGGTCAGCCTCTTACTGGTGAAGATAATCACTATATTGTTCAGTATAATCCTACTTACACCGCTGGCAATCAGGCTATTGGTTACAAGTCTGCGAAGACTGGTCTCATATCTCCGCTGGCGGGCTGGTCACTTCTCGAAGGAGTTGAGGAACCAAAAGAAGAACAATCTAGTTTTATTGAAGTTGTCAAGCTTAATGACGATCCTGTCACTAAAGGGCGCGTCGCATTTGAAGCTCCTTGGTTGGAAGAGCTAGGGCTCAGCAAGGGCGATGTAGTAGGCTTCAAAGAGAATAGAGACTACAGGATAAGCATTGACGGGAAGGAATACTATCGTACTCGCGCAGAAGATTTGATGTATGTCGAGAGGTAAAAAGTTTACTACAATAAGCGCCGCCGAGAGGCTTATGAATAGCATGGAGATCGCTATTGATAACATGATTGAAGAGATTAAAAAGCCAGTTGACCCAGAAGCTGGTGGCTCTTCCAGAAAGGCTGAGCTCCAGTCTATAAAGCAAACCGCTATTGACTGTAAAGAACTCCTGGTGGAGCGCCAGAGGCTAGAGCAAATGGTTAAAGAACTAAAGAATAATGGAGAAATCGAACAACAAAAAGACTACTCAGGTGGATTCGCAGAACGCTTCTCTAAATAAGCCTAGCGGGCTTATCTACTGGGACGACTATAACTTTGATAATCAAGACAATACAGCGGGTTATCTAAAGGTAAATATATGCACCCGTAGCTCAGCTGGATAGAGCATCTGCCTTCTAAGCAGACGGTCACAGGTTCGAATCCTGTCGGGTGTACGAATTAAATTAAAAAAAATGCCAGATCTAATTTGCAAAAAATGCAAGGCTGAAAAGTCGGTTCAGACCTTGACCATGAAGTTTAAGGATGGGGAGGTCTATTACCCTGAAGGTCAGTGTGATTGCGGAAAGCAAATGGAACTCAAGAACCCTAAAAAGGGAGTTCCATCATTAGGAAGGATGAACAGACATGGGCAGAGCTACTGATGTCCAGCTTAATAGACATAAAGGGGTATGAAACTAAAGGCATTAAAATCGACCCTAACGGTACAGAAGGAGAGGTTATTGAGCTCCACGGGTTACTCGTTGTTTTACCGAAAAAACCAAAGCGATCTGAAATTCTCTTCCATGACCTCCCAAAGGCAATGCAAATGTGGAAGCGCACAGCTATGCCTGAAGAGCTGCTTAGGGTTCGCAGTATGGATGAGTGGCTCGAAAAACCTTCCGAGTTTCGAAAACGATTTCGTTCTTACGTCGAGCAAGAGTTTCAGCGTCGGCGCGACGGTGTGTGGTTTTACAATAATGGGGAACCTACGTATATTACAGGGCGACACTATATGTTTCTTCAATGGTCTAAAATTGATATCGGATATCCATCATACCTTGCTTTCCAGAAAGAAATCTTTCTCCACATGGCTGCGTGCGAAGCTGATCCTCGTTGTTTCGGTCAGCTATATACTAAGTGTCGTCGTTCTGGCTACACTAATATATGCTCTGCTGTCCTTGTGGACGAAGCTAGTCAAGTTAAAGAGAAGCTTCTCGGCATTCAGTCAAAGACAGGTAAAGACGCTCAGGAAAATATTTTTATGAAGAAAGTGGTTGCGATTTTTCGCGGCTACCCATTTTTCTTTAAGCCTATCCAGGACGGCACGACGAACCCACGAATGGAACTGGCTTTTCGTGAACCCTCAAAACGAATAACAAAAAACAATAAGACGTCGCACAGCGGAGACGCACTAAACACCGTTATTAACTGGAAAAACACCACCAACAATGCGTATGACGGTGAAAAGCTGCACATACTGTACCTCGACGAGGCTGGAAAGTGGGAAAAGCCCACGGACATACGTGAAGCCTGGCGCATTGAACGTACATGCTTGATCGTCGGTAAGCGCGTAGTAGGAAAAGCTTTAGTTGGCAGCACGGTAAACCCCATGAATAAGGGGGGAGAGGAGTACAAAGGTTTGTGGTACGATTCTGATCCTAACGATAGAAACAACAACGATAGAACAAGGTCTGGATTGTATCGCATATTCATTCCTGCATACGAAGCGCTAGAGGGGTTTTTTGATCAGTATGGAAGCCCTGTTGTTGAGGACCCCTCCCAAACCGTACACACACATGGTATTGTAAAAGGTATCGACGGAGAAGATATCTTTACGGGGAGTAAGTCTTACCTTAAGAACGAGCGAAGATCCTTTAAGGACAACCCTTCCGAGTTAAACGAGGTGACCCGTCAGTTCCCCTTCACTGAAGACGAAGCCTTCAGGGACAGTATTGAAGGGAGCTTATTCAACATTGGTAAGATCTACCAACAGATTGAACACAACGAAGAACTATACCCCAACCCCGTAGTGGTGGGTAATTTTACATGGAGGGAAAAGGACAAAGAAGCTGTGTTTTCTCCTACCCCTAACGGCAGGTTTAGAGTTAGCTGGATGCCAGATCCAAACGAAAGAAATGTAATTAAACAAGAGAGGGGCAAGAGAGTTGCTCCGTTTGATAGCTACGGATGCGGAGGTGTTGACTCCTACGATCTTGACGCTACAGTGGACGGAAGAGGGTCGAAAGGTGCGCTACACATGTACAACAAATTCAGTGTAAATCGCCCGTCAAAAATGTTTGTAGTGGAGTACGCTTCTCGTCCAGATCTAGCTAGTATCTTTTATGAGGATGTATTGATGTGCGCTTTTTTTTACGGCTACCCACTACTTATAGAGAACAACAAGTATGGTATCGCAAGGTACTTTGAGTCAAGAGGTTACGACGGCTACTTAATGGATCGTCCAAAGCACCTAATGAGCTCTTCCTCTCATGTCAATGTAAAAACAAAGGGTATTCCATCAAACTCTCAAGATGTTATTCAGGCTCATGCTCACGCTATAGAAAAGTATATACATGAAAGCGTTGGAGTCAATCACGAGACTGGCGAGGTAGGCAACATGTACTTCAACAAAACCTTGGAGGATTGGATAGGCTTCAAGATCGACAAAAGAACCAAGTTTGACTTGACCATTAGTTCTGGATTAGCATTGCTTGCAGCGCAAAAAGCAAAAGAAAAACCCAGGACCGACTTCAAAGAAAAGGTGTTTTTTAGAAAATACAAGGTCTAGAATGGATTTGCTATATTTGCAGAATATGCGTAGAGCTCCATTAGACACATGAATAATACAAATAACAAACGTAAAGGCTCTTTTCCTGACCCGCTTGCAGATACGGAAACAAAAAAGACTAAAGACTACGGGCTTAAGTACGCTAAAGCTATTGAGTCTCAGTGGGGTAAGATTACCAGTGCTACGTCTTTGTACGGAAAGCGCAATGTTGTTTTTGATCGAAACCGAGACTATGCTAACGGCACTCAGGATACGAACATTTACAAGAAGTTGCTGCGGTCCCTTAATCCAAATGACGGCGATGGCAGCCTTATGAATCTAGACTACACTCCAGTCCCTATCCTTCCGAAGTTTGTTCGGGTGGTAGTAAATAAAATTCTTTCTCGTAACCCGTACCCAAACCTAGAGGCTGTAGATCCGCTTTCTTCTTCTGAAAAGAATAACAAGAAGAGAAAAATAGAAATTCAAATAGAAGCCAAGAAGCAACTACAGCAACTCAAAAAGGAAACAGGCATGGTCATCGGGACCAACCCAGATGAATTACCCGACTCTCTAGAGGAAGCCGAAATCCTTTTAGGCACTAACGTGAAGACCGACGCAGAGATCGCCGCTCAAATCGGTACAAACATGACCCTTTCGTGGAATGACTTCAACGACAATACCCTGCGGAGGTGTGTCAACGATTTGGTTTCTCTTGGTATGGCGGTCGTAAAAAGAAGCAACGACCCAAATGAGGGGATTAAGACAGATTATGTGGATCCAGCTAGATTTATTCATAGCTATACGGAAGACCCTGGTTTTAACGATATGGTTTACGCGGGACACATTAAGACTATAACGATTCAGGAGCTAAAGAGAATCGCGGGCCACGAGCTCCAAGAGGAGGATTTCGAGAAAATAGCCAATTCAGTAAAAAACAAGGAAGGTAATAACTCCAGCGTTTTTAACAAGCATTCGTACAACCAGCGCATGATGCGACAAGAGTATGGCTACGACGAGTACATGGTAGACGTCCTAGACTTTGAATTTATTTCCGTTGATTGTATTTACTTCGAAGAAAAAGAAAACCGATTCGGCAACACGAATTTCTTTATGAAGGGATTCGATTACGAAGAAAAGCAAGGAAGCGTCTTTGACAGAAAACCCCATAAAATGGAGATCGCAACAGTCTATGGCGGGAGCTTCATAATGGACGGGTGTGACTTAATGTTCAACTACGGCATGCTGAGAAACATCCCTAAGAATATTCACGACATCTCAAAGGCTAGGCTTTCTTACTCTGTTGCCGCCACTAATATTCGGGATATGATGCCGAAGTCTATGGTGGATGGCTGTACTGGATTTGCTGATATGCTTCAGCTTACGCATCTTAAGATTCAGCAGGCAATCGCAAAAGCTAAACCAGATGGGTTGATTATTGATATTGAGGGGTTGGAAAACGTCCAGCTAGGAAAAGGGGGAGAGCTGCAACCTTTGGACTTGCATGACATCTACGAGCAGACAGGTGTATTTTATTATAGGAGCAAAAACCCAGAAGGTGGCTTCCAGAATCCCCCTGTTCGAGAGATCGGAAATAGCATCCGAAACATCAATGAGTTGATCGGGCTGTATAACCACTATCTACGTATGATTCGTGACGCTACGGGAATCAACGAGATGATGGATGCTTCTACACCGAAAGGTGACACTCTTGTTGGTGTTCAGCAAAACGCTATCGCCGCTGGAAACAACGCTATTTATGACATTACGAACGCCTCTATGGTTTTGTATAAGCGAGTTTGTGAAGACATCGTAAAGTGCGTTCAGATTTTACCTCCTGACTCTGTTTTATACAGGATGTACGAAAACGCCATCGGAAAAGAAAATATGTCGGTTCTTTCTTCATTTAAGGATCTCCCTATGTACAATTTCGGGGTGCAGATAGTAAAGGAAATGGAGGACCAAGACAAAGCTTACCTGGAGCAGAACATTCAGATGTCTTTGCAGCAAAAAGAAATCGATATCGAAGACTCGATTGCGATCCGAAACATGAAGGACGTTAATCAGGCGGAGCGCCTTTTGGTCGTTCGCCGCAAGAAACGCATGGCAAAGCAGCAAGAAATGGCTATGCAGAACTCTCAGGCACAGGCTCAGTCAGCTCAACAGGCTGCTCAAATGGCTGCTCAAGCGAAAATGCAGGAAATGCAAATGGAGGCTCAGTTAGAGGCCCAGCAACTTCAGCTTAAAAACCAGCTTGAAGCCCAATTGGAGCAAGTCAAGCATCAATTCAGGAAGGAAATCGAGCTCATTAAAGCGCAGGCCACTCTTGGCTTTAGAACAGAGGAGCAAGAATTTAAGGAAAAACTCGAAGTACTTAAAGAAGACAGAAAAGACGAAAGGGTCAAAAAACAATCTTCAGAGCAAAGCAAGCTTCTCTCTCAACGACAAGGAAAGAGGGGTGAGCTTCCAGAGTCTGAAAGCAGCGTAGACAATATTGTAAACTCACTACTAGGTTAAAATGGCAAACAAGGTAAACTTAGACGTATCAGAAAAGTTAGACATCACCTGCCGTCGTGGTGACACCTTTTCTATTACGCTTACCCTTAAGGATTCAAGCGGAACCTTGATTCAATTAGATACACTTGGGTATGAATTCTTAATGGACGTAAAAACTAATCCGCCTCAAAACAGGTCTGGCTCCTCTCAAAGAGAGGTTGTTGCTTCTAGCGCGCTTTCTAAGTCTCAATCTAAGGTTTCTGAAAAGCTTAGTAACGGATTTGAGTTTGTGGATATTTCCGACAGTGGAACCGTAAAGGTTACCGCTTCTTCCGACGTTATGGCTGACTTTCCTGTCGGTGTTTACGTGTATGACATTCAGCAAAAAGTAGGAGACGAGGTAACCACAATTCTTAAGGGGTCATTTAGGGTAAACGAAGATATATCAAACTAGCATGGCGATTACAGTAACGGCTGACGGTTCAACTACAGTAACGGTAACTGCCCCCGCTTCAACTTCATTAACGGTTACTGAGAAGGGTGTTAAGGGCGATCAAGGTGTTCAAGGGATACAAGGGATACAGGGCGAGACTGGAGCTGTTGGCCCAGAAGGGCCTCAGGGTATTCAAGGCGTTCAAGGTATTCAGGGTATTCAAGGCCCTGTTGGTGAGGGTTTCCCTGCGGGAGGTACAGAAAACCAGGTAATAGTTAAGCAAAGCGCCACCGACTACGATACTGCGTGGGATTACGTAGAGTCTGTATACCTCCAAATCCAAAACGACGAAGGCAGCACACTTTCTGCTGGTGCGCCAGTGTACGCTAAAGGCATATCAGGTGGCAGCATCTTAGTGGGTAAGGCGGATGCTAACGACTCCACTAAGATGCCATCGATCGGCGTGTTGCTTGAGGAAACCACTAGTGGGTCTTCTGGCGAAATCATTACTGCTGGCCTCTTCAATAAGACTGTAAGCGGTCTCACTGGAGTGAGTGTAGGAGACACCGTGTTTGTAAGCAATACAGGTACGCTTACTACGACAAAGCCAACAGCTTCTACTGATCTCCTTCAGAACATAGGCATCGTCCTTCAGACTAATGGAAGCAATATCCAGAAGATGAAGGTGTCTGCTATCGATAGAACAAACGATATCCCCAACTTAGATGGCGGTAAGTTTTTTATCGGCGGGACTACAGGTCAGGTATCTACTTACACCCTTCCTACTGCTGACGGCACAACAGGACAGCTTTTACAAACAGATGGTGCTGGTGCCGTTACGTTCGTAGACTTCTCAGGCTCCCCTTGGACTACTACAGGTAGCGACATCTACTACAACACAGGCAACGTAGGAGTAGGCACCTCATCTCCAGTTTATAAAATACACGGGTCAGCAGACGGTCAGGCAATAGCAAGTGGATTGCAATCAGGAACTGTACCCACGATTGCAGTTACAGGTTCTTCGCAAAACGTTATAAATTCAGCTATAGTTGGTTCGGCTACAGCGGCGCACAGACCCGTACAACAATTTAGAAGAGCAAGAGGTACATTATCGAGTCCTTCGGCAGTTGTCAATAACGACGCTTTAGGTTCGCTATCTACAGGCGGATATGATGGAACATCAGTTCAGTTTGGTGCAGCTGTAGACTTTTTTGTAGATGGAACAGTAACAACAGGTACTGTACCGATGAGGGTGTCTATTGTGACGGGTGGTAATTCAGGTAATAGAGCTGAAAGATTAGTGGTAAAATCCGATGGCAACGTAGGCATCGGAACTACGACACCTGCTGAGGCGTTGGATGTTAGCGGTAAGGCCAACATTAATGATGGCAGTAACAACGTACTTATCTCCACAGGTAACAGCACCATTACCGCATCCAACACAGTAGCAGTAGGCTACCAGGCTTTGACAGCTTTGACTACAGGAGCGGGTAATACAGCTGTTGGGTATCAGGCAAACGTAACTCAAACTACGGGATCTAACAACACAGCCTTAGGTTACCAAGCTAATGCTGGGGGTGTTTCTACAAGCGATTCCGTTGCGATTGGTCACAACGCTATTGCATCAAACAATAGGTCTATAGCTATAGGTAAAGATGCATACGCCCCTACGTATGACATTATAGCTATAGGAAATGAAGCAGGACCTCACGGTGGGGGCAATCCAGCACAATCTGTATGGATAGGCAAATTTGCTGGATATAGCAATGGAGGGAACGGCAACGGAAACAACGTAGGTGTAGGCCATTCGACAGGAAGGTTTAGTAACTCTATGTATAATGTTTACCTAGGGACAACTGTTGGCTATCATGGCGGTCAAGGATTCAACACCTGGGTTGGCGCTACGGCAGGCTCTATAAGCGGCAACACATCTGTAGTTACCGAAAGCGTCGCTATTGGTTACCAAGCCTCGTCTGGTAACGCTGTAGGAGGAGTTGCTATTGGACGCCAAGCTGGAAATGGATCAGCTACAGCTGACTACACAGTAGCTGTAGGCTACCAAGCTTTAACTGCTTTAACTACTGGAGCGAGTAATACGGCAGTTGGGTATCAGGCTGGGGCAGCTTTGACCACTGGAGCAAATAATGTACTTGTAGGGTATTTAGCAGGTTCAAATATAACAACAGGGAATAGTCACACAGTCTTGGGTGAAGGAGCAGGAGCAGGATTGACAACCACAAGGGATTCTGTTGCGATAGGAAAAGGGGCAATGTCAACCGCAAACTCCGAAAGAGCTGTTGCAGTGGGGTATAATGCTGGAAATACCTGTGGAGAAAAGGGGGTTCACGTTGGACACTTAGCTGGATTGAATAACAGTGGAGCCCATTGTGTCAATTTAGGGGCTTCGGCAGGGTCTACGAACACAACTACTAATAGCACCGTCTCTATTGGAAGCTCCGCCAACTCTAACAAAGGTGGAACAATATCAAATGCGGTAGCAATTGGGGTAAATTCAACCTCTAGAAACAACACTGTAACCATAGGTTACTCAGCTGGCAACAACACCAGTACTGACAGTGTGTTTATAGGTAACGCTGCTGGAAGCCAAGAAACAAACAGCAATCGCCTCTACATAGAGAACAGCAACTCCACCACCCCACTTGTCTACGGGGAGTTCGATAATGATATCCTTAGAGTAAACGGTACGCTACAAGTCAATGACCCAGCCTCTACAGGATACGCCTTACCAGCGGCTACAGGTACGCTTGGTCAGGTGCTTGAAGTAGACGCTAGTGGCGATCTCGTGTTTGCAACGCCTTCTGGAGGTGGAGGAGGAGGATTAGGCGGTGCAGATCAGACTCTCACAGCTGACAGAACCATCGACACTAACGGCTTTAATCTCGATATCGAGCTCGACCCAACAGGCACTGCGGATACGTTTACAATCCACGACGGTACACACGATCTCTTCCAAGTAGATACGTCAACTACTGGTGTACTCTTTAGCGTTAACGATGTATCAGGACTCCCTAAACTAGAGGTAGACGAGGATCAAGGGGTTATTGCTAAGAGTGTTAAGGCAGACGACGGGGCATTAACCGCTGCTGGACAATATGGTAAGGGTGCAGAAATTTGGTATCAAGGTACTGGTGCAACACAAGCAGGGTCTGCATGTTATTTAAATAGCTCTGGGAACTGGA
>Ga0209630_10003741_pt1 | contig 13749 bp, 9 predicted proteins | sample COG_01_FD_184745 | JGI IMG/M metagenome (GOLD analysis project Ga0209630, IMG submission 184745) | Pelagic Microbial community sample from North Sea - COGITO 998_met_01 (SPAdes) (version 2) | ecosystem: Environmental > Aquatic > Marine > Neritic zone/Coastal water | place: Helgoland, sampling... | reverse complement strand
TCCTTTTTTTTGGAAATAAAACGAATAATATCTTCATTTAATCCCTTCGGGGCTTGATCCGCTTCAATATCTGTTACAAAGCCAAACTTATATTTCTCCACCGTTTGTACCTGATCAAGTGTTTCTTTAACTGCTACCATTTTAATTTCTCTTTTTTATTCTGCTGCGTTTATAAAAATAGAACGTCTACTATCACGTATTTTTCTTACTTCCTCAATTAAGCGATCTCCCGCATAGTTTATTTGATCATCACTAGTAAATCTCCCCAGTCCAATTCTCATACTGCTTTCAATCTCTGAATTAGAAAGACCTATTTCTTTTAAAACGTATGAAGAATCTGAATTTGACGAACACGCTGAGCCTGTAGAGAATGCGAGATCTGGGAGCGATGCTATCAAAGTTTCGGCATCCACCCTATCAATACTTAGGTTTAGATTTCCTGCTACTCGATGCTTCATACAACCGTTAACATGAACACCAGATAATTCTGAAGTTAGTTTTTCCAATAATAAATCCCTTTTTTTCCCTATCGATATGGATTCAGCAGCAAGCAAGTTAATTGCTAGTTCGCAAGTTTTACCAAAACCAACACATAAAGGTGTTGGCAAGGTTCCTGATCGAATACCTCTTTCTTGACCACCTCCACTGAACAGAGGCATTAATTTTACTTTGGGCGTCTTGCCTACATACAAAGCGCCACAGCCCATTGGTCCATACACTTTGTGTCCCGTAATGCTCATCATATCAATATTCATTTTTTTTACGTCAATAGGGATTTTACCCAGTGCTTGCGCACCATCTGAGTGAAAGTATACTTTATTGCGATGACAAATCTCTCCTATTTCGGAGAGTGGTTGTATAACCCCAATTTCATTTTGAACCGCCATCACAGATACCAGCAATGTGTCCTCAGTAATTGCCTGTTCCAATTCCGAAATATCAATTAGGCCTTCTTGATTCACCTTAAGAAAGGTAGCCCTCATTCCCTCATCGACTAAGCTCCTCACACTCTCTAACACACAGGGGTGCTCTGTCACACAAGTAATAATATGGCCCTTCTTTTTTCCGTATAATCGGGCAATGCCCTTCAAAGCTAAATTGTTTGCTTCGGTTGCTCCAGAGGTAAAAACTATTTCATCAGCGTTTGCACCAATAGAACTAGCTATTTGCTCTCTAGATACACTCACCGCTTCTGAAGCTTCCCAACCAAAGTAATGGCTGTCCGAATGCGGATTGCCAAATTTATCAGAGAAGTAGGGCAACATCGCGTCTATTACACGTTGATCCACTTGTGTCGTAGCGTGGTTGTCTAGGTAAACTGGTCTGCGGTCAAGTTTTCTCATCAAGCCACTGCTCTTAGCTTTCCAGAACCAACAACATCAGAAATTTTTTTCCATTGCTTTACGAAGTAGTCAATTTCATCAATTGTATTATCACATCCCAAACTAATCCTAATTGCCGAGAATGCCTCTGATTCTTTAACTCCCATAGCTTTCAGAACGTGTGAATTATGAATTTTTCCAGAGGAACATGCAGAGCCTGCGCTAACCATAATACCAGCTAGATCAAACTTCATAATCTGGGTTTCCGCAAGAACCCCAGGCATTGATATACATGAAGTATTTGGGATTCGTTGAGCTTGTTGACCATGAATGACAGCATTTGGTGCAATTCTTAATATCTTATATTCCAGTTCATTTCGAAGTGATTCAATACCTTTATTTCTATGTAAGTCGGCAGCGAGCTCTGCAGCTAAACCAAATCCAACAATTCCGGGAACATTCTCTGTACCTGGACGGTAATTACGCTCTTGCCCTCCGCCAAAAAAGTGGGAATCAAGATCAAATGATTTATTCAAGATTAAGGCACCCACTCCTTGAGGGCCCCCTATTTTATGGGCTGAGAGGCTTATTGCATCAACCCCCAAGATATTCCAGTCGAGATTAATTTTTCCACAAGCCTGAATAGCATCTGTATGAACAAATGTGTCAAAAGGCTCAGATAATTTCACAATTTCCTCAACTGGTTGAATGACGCCAGTCTCATTGTTCGCAAGCATGACCGAGACAATATTAGAAGAATCTGTGCCCTGCAGTAATTTCTCTAGAGCCCCCAGTTCAACCAATCCACTTTCATTAACCGATATTTTTTGATGCGATTTGTCTGTTTGCAGAATCGAATCATGTTCAATCGCCGACATGATACAATAGTCACGATTAATACCACTGATAACCAAATTATTTGCCTCGGTTCCGCCGCTTGTGAAAATTACTTGCTCGGGAGAGACTTTAATTAATTTTGCAACCTTATCTCTCGATTGCTCTATTAATTTTCGCGCGTTACGTCCAGACGAATGGATTGATGAAGCGTTACCGCACATCTTCAATGCACCCATCATCGCGTCTATGACAGGTTTTTTTACTGGAGTCGTTGCGTTATGATCAAAGTATATTTTTTTCTTCATATCTTTTTTACGCTAATCCAACGCCCTTAGTTCAGAACTTCGGGATGAAAGTCCGGAAGTTTCTAAGGAACAATTATTGATCGCAAAAGATCCTTTATTTAAACCCTTCACCTTTCGGTTAACCACGTCGTCAAGAGAAACAGAGCTTAAAAATTGTGAAATTTGATTTCCAAGCTCTGACCATAGGTCGTGGGTGAGGCATCTTGTATTATTAACACCACAGCCATGAGAAGAATTATCCTTGCAACGAGTGGTTTTTATTGGCTCATCAACCGCTAGTATTATATCAAGAACTTTTATCTTCTTCGCCGCGCGAGCAAGGATATATCCACCGCCTGGACCTCGAACCGATTTTACTTGAGATCCTTTACGTAACTTTCCAAAGAGTTGCTCAAGATACGAAACAGAAATATTCTGCCTCAAAGAAATATCCAAGATACTGACGGGCTTGGTGGTTCCAGATTGTGCCAGATCAACCATGGCCATTACCGCATATCTGCCTTTAGTTCCTAATTTCAATAAACGTACTCCCTAAATTACTCACTGGCCTGATAACTATAATGCCTTCCTATCCTTGGGCCTTTTTACATCAACATTTAAACCTAAGAGTCTTTTATTTTCGGCGACCTCTCCCTCGAGCTGTATTATTTTCTCACCAAGAAAGTTAAGCTGATTACGGAGGCTTTCAAAACTTCTTGCAATAGGGTCGGGCAAACCTTCGGTGGGTGTACCATAGGCACAGAATTCATCATCTAGAGATTTATCGCGGCCCATAACAATTTTTGCAGGTATCCCAACAACCGTCGCTCCTTTAGGTACATCTTCCAACACCACTGCATTAGCGCCAACCCTCGCAGAATCTGAGATTATTATTGGCCCTAAAATCTGAGCCCCTGAACCCACAATTACTCCATTACCAAGGGTTGGATGACGTTTACCCGTTTCAAGGGATGTACCGCCCAATGTAACTCCTTGGTAAAGTGTAACGTCATCACCAACTTCGGAAGTTTCACCGAGCACAACCCCCATTCCATGATCGATAAAAAAACGCCTCCCAATGGTCGCCCCGGGATGAATTTCTATACCAGTTATAAATCTGCTGAAATTTGATATAAATCGGCCCAAAAGAAAATAATTTCTCCGCCAAGAAGCATTTGCAACACGATGCAGCACCAATGCATGATATCCAGAATAGCACAATATTACCTCAATTTTCGAGCGTGCAGATGGATCTCTTTGCATAAATGACTCGACGTCCTCTAAAAGTCTTATAAAAAATTTGTATATCATCGCTTAAAATCCGTGCATTATTCAAAATTTAGTATTACAAACTGATCCAAATTTATTTAACCAATTAAACAAACCGATTTATTATAATATTTACACCATAATCCCAAATATAGTATTCGCAGTAAATTAGTCAAGTATTCTTAGCAACAACAAATACAAGGGTAAAAATGCCAAATATAATTTTTAATGGGCCGGATGGTAGATTAGAGGGACGCTATCACCAGAGCAAGAAATCCGATGCTCCCATTGCTATTGTCTTACACCCTCATCCACTTCATGGTGGCAATATGAATAATCGAATAATTTACAATATGTTTCATGCGTTTGTAGAGCAGGGGTTTTCTGTCTTACGGTTCAATTTTAGAGGAGTTGGAAGGTCACAAGGAACTTTTGACGGTGGTATTGGTGAGTTGAGTGATGCTGCCTACGCATTTGACTGGATGCAACAATTCAATAAAAATAGTCCCTACTGTTGGATTGGTGGTTATTCTTTTGGGGCATTAATATCAATGCAATTAATGATGAGACGACCAGAAATAATGGGCTTTATATCCATATCACCACCCGCTAACACCGAAGATTTTTCTTTCCTAGCGCCCTGTCCCTCATCGGGTTTAATTGTACATGGTGAGATTGATGATTTAATTCCAATTGAAACAACTTCAAAACTAGCAAAGAAGTTAAATACACAAAAAAATATAGAGGTTGAATTCGCGGCTATAAAAGGCGCTAATCATTTTTACATAAATAAAATTGATGTGCTCAAAAATGAGGTAGTAAACTACTTAGATGCCTCTCTTTCCAAAACGTTATCAGAGCCGAAGAAAAAAATAACATCAAGGAAAAGAAAATAACTTTCTAAGCGAGAGGATTATTAACGACACCACCTGTCATTGCCTCTGAAACCCCGGTGGTATTTGGAAAGCTAATTGGGAGGTCAAGTATGGACCTAACTGCAAGAAAAGCAAACGCTTGAGCTTCCAGAGCATCAGCATTCCAACCCAGTCTATTCACAGGCAATACATCACAATTTAGGGCTTCTGAAATCGCTCTAATTAAAACTGTATTATGACTTCCACCACCCGATACATACCATTTATCCACTGACTGGGGGAAATGCTCTCGGGATTTAGAGATAGACTTCGCAATAAACTCAACAACTGTAGCCAGCGCATCTTCAACTTTGCACTTTATCAGATCTCCATAATCAAAATTATTACGATCAAGTGTCTTTGGAGGCGGACTCTCAAAAAAGGAATGAGCCAGAAATTGTTCAAGGATTGATCTATTTATAACGCCGGATTGAGCTATCTTGCCACCATTATCAAAGCTCAGACCTAATCGTTGAAAAACAATATCATCAAGCGGCGCATTCCCCGGCCCTGTATCAAAAGCTATTAGCTCTTGATCATCTATGTAAGTAACATTTGAGACGCCTCCAATATTGATTATAGCCACTGGTTTTTTGATATCTTTCGCCATAGTCTGATGGTAAATAGGAACCAAGGGTGCACCCTGTCCGCCATTCTCAACATCAGCAACTCTAAAATTATTAACAACTATACGATCAAGTAATTTAGCTAGCAGATATCCATCTCCAATTTGAAAAGTTAATTTTTCCTTTGGATTGTGGTAGATAGTTTGACCATGAAAACCAATCACATCAATATCTGACTTTGATATATTGTTAGCCTTCAAAAAATTAAATATAACATTTGCGTGAATAACAGTAAGCTCCTCTTCCAACGCCTTAGGAACGGATGTCTTGCCCAATTGATCAAAGAGACGTTGTTTAAATTGGGCCTGATACGGAACTGAACCAAATGGACCTGTCGAGATTATCGAAAAGCCATCACTCGTTACAAGAGCTATATCAACTCCATCTAGTGACGTCCCACTCATTAATCCAATTGCTGTAAAAATTTTATCTTCTGTCATTTCACTAAGCCAGTTTAATTTTCAACACTTTAAGCATAAAGAATAGATATTAATTTTTTGTTCTAAAGAAAGGTATTAATATTTTTTGCTAAAGCTCTAAATTAGCGGCTTTATGCTAAAAAAGCTTGATTTAGCTCTAATGCATTAGTAGTGGTTTGGGTATGACTGAATATACATCTGACTTTCTGAATGAAATTACGAGACGTGGTTTTTTTCATCAATGCACTGATATTGAGGCTCTAGACCAAAGGGCAAGTCGTCAAATCATTTCAGCTTATATTGGCTTTGATTGCACAGCTGAAAGCCTACATGTTGGCTCCCTTTTACCCATAATGTTGCTTCGCTGGCTTCAAAGAACAGGCCATAAACCAATTGTTCTTATGGGTGGGGGCACTACAAAAGTGGGGGACCCCTCAGGAAAAGATGAAAGCCGACCACTTTTAACAGATGAGTTAATAAATAAAAATTTAGAGAGTATAAAAGAAATATTTTCAAAATATTTAAAATTTGGAAATGCACCAACTGATGCAATTATGGTGAATAATGATGATTGGTTAAACAATTTAGATTATATTGATTTCCTAAGAGAATATGGCCCTCATTTCACAATTAATCGAATGTTGGCATTTGATAGTGTAAAACTTCGACTCGAGAGAGAGCAGCCTCTTACTTTCCTAGAATTTAATTATATGATCCTGCAAGCATACGACTTTCTCGAACTATCTAGGCGTTCAAACTGTGTGATGCAAATGGGAGGGTCAGATCAATGGGGTAACATCATTAACGGTGTTGAGCTTGGTCGGAGAACCGATGGGAAACAGCTATTTGGTCTAACAACTCCACTTATGACTACATCTTCAGGTGCAAAAATGGGCAAAACGGCAGAGGGAGCTATTTGGCTTGATAATAAATTACTGCCGGCCTACGACTTTTGGCAATACTGGAGGAATACAGAAGATGAAGATATTGGAAAATTCTTGCGCCTTTTTACTGAATTGCCCATAAAAGAAATCGAGAGCTTGGAGAAACTCAAAGGCACTGACGCAAACGAGGCCAAGAAGGTGCTAGCCAATGAGGTAACGAAATTATGCCATGGGCAAGACGCCGCAACACTCTCAGCAAAAACAGCCATTGACACATTTGAAGGAGTTGGAACGAGCCAAGATTTACCAGCGTTTAAAATTCATAAAAATAAACTTCAAGCTGGAATGCCCGCTTTTGAACTTTTCAAATTGGCCTTTGATATATCGGGGGGTGAAGCAAGACGCTTAATAAAAGGAAAAGGTGGAAAAGTAAACGATAATATAATTGATGATGAACTAAAAATAATATCAAATCACGATTTAGCTGATGATGAGGTATTAAAATTATCAATCGGTAAAAAACGGCATATACTCATTCGCCCCATAGATTAGTTTTGTGAAGGAGCACTCTCAGGGTTATCAAATATTCGGAAAAGGTTCCTCAATAATCCGGGAGCAACCACAGATAATGGATTACTGGAAATTTGAGGCTCTTTTGGACTACCCCTCATAGTATAATTTGCGGCAAATATCCCGCCATCTTTCTCTCCACCAGAGAATAATGTTCCAATTATTGGAATTCTAGTTAAAGCAGTATTTAATGCATACATTGGTACTATTGTGCCTCGTAAATCCATATTCTCGGTATAGGTGTTAAGCGTTCCTGTCGCAGTAAGACCCAACGACAATCCAGAAACAGATGCACCTTTTATTTTTATAATTTCATCCTGGCTTACAAACGGTGCATATAGTTTTGCAAAGCCTAATCCAATCCCCTGAAGGTTCTCCAATATTCCCGTGATTGATGCAACATTGAGTAACTCAGCCAAAATAGGAGCATTAATTACACGAAAATCATCAATCCTAACATGGCCAGAGAACTTACTGTAAGGGGACATATCATTATATTTACCGTTAAGAGAAAAAGTTCCTCCTATCAAATCATCGTAATAATCAAAAACTTTTAACAATGACCCCGCATCATTAGATGATATGTACAAATATCTTTTCCCATCCTTTGGGGTTAAGGATACTTTTAGCTTCTTTGCACCATCTAAACGGGCCTCAAGATTAATATCAGTCCAAACCAAACCATCAAAAGACAGGACTCCATTTACGTTCTCCAATCTCTTACCATCATAAATTTCAGCGTTATCAATGTTAAGCGACAAAGTATACATGCCCTTTCTTTTGTTTGTATTTTGCTCATCTTTAGTTGCCAACCACTGGATTAAATCAATACTTTTACCAGAAATATCTATATCCCAACCACCTTTTAAATTGATCCGCTTGGGAGCCATTATTGCTCTAATATTCGTTCTACCAAAAACTAATCGATTTATTGATATCTTTTTTATACCACCATCATTCTTAAATAATAATTTTCCGTTGAAGTCTAATCCCCCACCTTGGACTAAAATACTAGGAATACTAATAAACTTGTTACCTTTGAAAGAGGCTAATAAAGTGCCATTAGCTTGAACTTTTCGTGATTTCCTCCAATTAAATCTGGGCAAATACATATCAGTATCTTTTAAGTCGAAGTAGGCCGTTAGCTCGCCATATCCAGATCTTTTTTCCATAACATTAAGCCTTACCCCAACTTTTCCTGTTATAAATTCGTCAGTAAAAGGAATAAAGTCTAGCCCTAGATTTTTTGCCCATATTTTATCTACAAGTTCAGAAATAAAGGAATATTTTCGAGCATAAGCATTATTATCATGAAAATTTTCCTCCCATACGATATCTGTTTTAGCCCCCCCAAGATTACCAGAACCCGTAATTTTCATCGACTTGTTATCGGCAATCAAATTAAGATTACCCTCTAGAAACTCTAGGTTGAACGGTAGTTTGTGTATTTCAACATTCTTCAATTTTGCACTAAGGAAACCCGTGACCATTTGAGTGGTCGTTTTTGTCTCAACAAGAAAGTTAAGTTTTAATTTAGCATTTAAGTCAGCTTTTATATTCCTTTTGGATAGTTCCAATAAGCGATTTGAACTTGGCAAGTTCTTGCTTAAGACTTTAATTGTTGGGCCTAATGGCCCCTCTAGGTTGATATCCACATCTGCATATTGATCAAAATTATTTAATCCAGAAAAAACGATGCGGCCTGCTTTAATATTTAAGCTTCCTGATTTTCCCTTAGATATAAAAACTTCAAATTTATTCTCATTAAATTTAATATGCCCAACTCCATGAGTTGCTCTCGGCATTGAGTCTAAATAGTCAATGGACATATTTTTATAACTCATTGAGCCGAGACTTGTTTTTATTTTAATACCTTTTTGTACATTGTATGTACCAGAAAACCTAGCTTGAGCGTCATCTATCACTCCATCATTTAAATTTTCAATAAGCCACGTTCGAATAACTCGATGCCAACTCTCCGGCCATACATCAGACATGTTATTCACTAATAGATTGCTCGCCTTAACGCCTATTTCAAACGAAAACTCATCATCAAACTCCTGAATGGTCGCGGTCGTGTCAAACGTTGAGTCTTTATCCTTAAATTGAAAAGCATCAATTTCTATTAATCCGTTGTTAAGGTAGTAACTACCTATCACAGAAAGTTGTCGAATTTTCCAATCATGGAAAATTGGTTTTCTTATTTTTAATATTCCATCATCACCTAGGTTTATTTGAAAATTATCAACACGCAATATTCCTGTATTTTGATTAAAATTACCTCGAAATTTTGCACTCTCTACTGCCGTTGAAATGTTTATATTTTTATCAATTCCAAATTTTCCTGCCTCGCCTTCAAAATTAAAATCGAACCCTGGAACTTCTCCATTTTTCAATATAACTGCATCTATAGTTCCATTTAGAGGCAAATCAAAAAATTTAAGAGGCTTTAGTTTTTGGGAAAAAAGGGCAAAATTTCTAGGGTTCAAATTATTAAAACCTAACGTGATTTTGGCTTTTTTAGTGTTTATACTATAATTTCCTACTAAATTTATCGCGGTAGGCTCTTGGGTCGTGGCATTATCAGATTTCAGCATTAAATCTGCAATGATTGATAAGGTATCGCTATCGCGACTAAGTCTGATATCTGTATCCGGAGCATTCCATTTAACCTCAAGTTTCTGATCATCAAAGAAAACATTTCCGCGAATAATATTTACATATTTTAAATGACTTAATGGCTTTGCTGGATCTTGTTTTACTAATAAATCACCAATTAACCCCTCAAATAAATTTAATTCTTTACTTATTAAACCATCAGAGTCTTTATGATAATTAACTGGCCCTACTTCAATCTTCCCAGAAGAATTCCGCAGTATATTTAACCTAAGGTCAAAAATACTTATGCTCTGAGGCGCCAACTTGCCTTCGACTAATGCAATGGGGCTTAGTGTTACAGCGAGCTCAGGGATCTGAGCTACTATCTTCCCCAAAACATCAATAGCTTTGGTACCGCGCAAACGAATATCAATATTATTTTCCCAGCCACCCCAAACTAAAACTGTTTCATCTAACTCTATTTCTAGTTTATTGTTTAATGCCTCATTCAGACCCTTTTCAAAATAAGGAGTTAGGAAGGTAAGTGAAATTGGACCAGTTGTTAACTTCCAAAAAAGAATACCCGTCAATAAAAAAATACCTAAAAAAGCAAAAATTAAAATATTTAAAATGGCACGAAGACTAGGTAAAAACAAAAAATTAACTCCATTTAAAAACAAATTTAAATATACAAAACTAATCCTAGTTTAAGAACGTTAATTCCTTAATTTGGTCATAAGATTATGTAAGTTAGAGATAATTGATATTATCTCGGGGCACAAATCTAACCAACTAAAAATATATCTATGCTTTTTTATTACTTAATATCAAGAGACCAAACTTAACTATTAATTAAAATTTCAATCATAAATTTTTATTCACCAACCTTGGCCGCAAGAGCTGCAGACATAAACAAATCCAAATTACCATCCAAAACACTTTGGGTATCAGACGTTTCAATTTCTGTACGCAAATCTTTTACTAATTGATAGGGCTGAAGAACATAAGAGCGTATTTGATGGCCCCAACCAATATCGGTTTTAGAATCATGTTCTGCCTGAATACTCTCTTCTCTTTTGCTCAATTCTATCTCGTATAATCGCGCCCTTAACATATCATAAGCGGAGGCGCGATTACGATGTTGAGACCGATCATTCTGACATTGAACAACTACACCAGTTGGGATGTGTGTTATTCGAATTGCCGAATCAGTTTTATTTATGTGTTGCCCACCCGCACCCGAGGCCCGATATGTGTCAACTCGAATTTCCTTTTCATCAATATCAACAATAATATCATTGTCGATTACTGGGTAAACCCAAACCGAGGCAAAACTAGTATGTCTCCGAGCGCCTGAGTCAAATGGCGAAATCCGAACAAGGCGGTGGACCCCGCTCTCTGTTTTAAGCCAGCCATATGCATCCGAGCCCGTAATTCTGATTGTTGCAGATTTTAATCCGGCCTCTTCTCCTGAACTTTGTTCAAGGTATTCGATTTTAAACCCCCGATAATCTGCCCAACGCGTATACATACGCAATAACATTTGTGCCCAATCTTGAGCTTCAGTGCCGCCAGCACCAGAATGAATTTCTAAGTAGCTATCATTGACATCAACTTCACCAGATAATAGCGCTTGGATTCTTGCTTTCTCAACTTTATCACTTAAACTAATTATTGCCGACTCGACTTCATGCAATAGATTTTCATCATCGTCAATTTCAGTAAGGGATAAAAGATCACTATTATATTCTAGATCGTTACTGATTTCAGTAATTGAAGAGATACTATTCTTTAACTTATTATACTCTCGCATCAGGCCTTGAGCCTTTTCCGGAGATTGCCAAAAATCTTGACTCTCAATTATTGAGTTTAATTCTTCAACTCTTCTAATAGCGTTATCATAGTCAAAGATGCCTCCTGAGTAATTGGACTGCCTGTTCTATTTCAATAATCATTACTTGCACTTCTGGACGCATGTGACACACCTTTGTTATGTAAAATAGTTTTACTGGCTCATAACTATAAAAAAACCTCTTTTAAATTTTCTATACAATTTTGCTTTTAATATAAAGTCCCTAATCCGATTTTATTAGACTTTTCGAGCATTTCCTCTGATCCATCAAACTGTTGCTCGGAACCCACTGGAGCCGTGCCGGGTTTAAAAGCCTCTAGTATCACTTCCTCATCGCCTAGCTCAGCCAATTCTCCTGTATTGGCATTAACACGCACAAGACTTACTTCCGATGGTATTCGAAAAGGAATTGCCGATTTATCTGATAATATACTCCGCATAAATTCTTTAAAAATTGGAGCTGCCACACTTGCACCTTGTTCTCTTTTTCCAAGAGAGCGCGGTTTATCAAAACCAACAAAAACACCGACCGACAGATTTGGAGAGAATCCGATAAACCATGTATCCAGAGACTTATTAGTGGTACCTGTCTTTCCAGCCAAAGGAATTCCTAAATCTCGGATTATTCTTCCAGTACCACGTTGCACTGCACCCTCTAACATTGACACCATCTGAAAAGCACTAGTCGGGCTTATTATTTGCTTTCTTTCATTTGTTAAGTTAGGAATATCTTGGTTTGTCCAGAAATCAGTTCGACATTTATCACATTTTCTCCTGTCATGCCTAAAAATAGTATTACCGTGCTTATCCTGAATTCTATCAATTAACGTTGTTTCTATTTTTTTTCCACCATTAACAATCATTGCATATGCGCTTGTTAAATTGAGAAGAGTAGTTTCTCCAGCACCCAACGCCATAGACAACTGCATTGGTAAATTTTCAAATACGCCAAAATCTTTTGCATATTTTGATATAACCTCCATTCCAACAGTTTGAGCTAATCTCACAGTCATTAAATTTCTCGATTTCTCAATACCAAGACGCATAGTGCTAAGGCCATAAAATTTACCTGTATAGTTTCCAGGCCGCCACTTTGGCTTACCGTAACCTTGTTCAATTACAAACGGTGCGTCCAAAATTAATGAAGACGGCGTAAACCCATTATCCAACGCTGCTAAATAAACAAAAGGTTTAAACGCTGAACCGGGTTGTCGTCTAGCTTGCAGCGCTCGATTAAATTGGCTGCGTTCATAAGAGAAGCCTCCAGATAGTGCCAAAACACGTCCTGTATGTGCATCAATAACAACCAGTGCTCCCTCTATTTCGGGCATTTGAACTAGCCGATATTTAAGAGCAGAATTCATTACCTCACCAACTATAATTGGCTCAACAATTATAACATCCCCAATTTTCAAAACATCTTTTGGCGAGCCAATCTTTGGCCCTAGCCGTTCGCCTTTGATCGACTTACGCGCCCATTTTAATTCATTCAATGGTATCGATCCCACAGATCCATCATCTACAGTTATTGAAACCTCAATATTAGTCATATTTGTTACTACCGCTAAACGCCAATTACCTAATGCTTTCGGGTGCGGTATTTTGGACAATGCCCGCAACCAATCTTTTGGAATACCTATGTTCAGGATTGGTCCACGCCAACCATGGCGTCTATCATATTTAATCAATCCATTTCTGAGCGATATATCAGAGAAACGCTGATATTCTGGTAAGATCGTACTTCGAACGACCAAGCCACCTCGATAAACGGCCTTGTTACCATATTTTGATGTTATTTCACGTCGGACCTCCTCAGCAAAATATTCCGCCTTAACGTACTCAGTCTCTTTACGTTTTCTAGTGATCAATGGCAATGAAATCGCTATATTTGCACTCTTATGCGAAATGAGCTTATCTTCAAGCATTCGACCGATAACCCAATCTCTCCGAGACTTAGCAGCTTGAGGGTAATTAAACGGATTATAGTTATTAGGCGCTTTGGGCAAAGCTGCTAGAAAAGCAGCCTCTGAAACTGTTAAATTATTTAGAGATTTATTGAAATAGTTCAATGCAGCGGTCGCGATACCATATGATCCAAAACCTAGATAAATTTCATTCAAATAAAGTTCAAGTATTCGATTCTTAGTTAAAGCCCTCTCAATCCTAAATGCCAA
>Ga0209630_10003738_pt1 | contig 13759 bp, 25 predicted proteins | sample COG_01_FD_184745 | JGI IMG/M metagenome (GOLD analysis project Ga0209630, IMG submission 184745) | Pelagic Microbial community sample from North Sea - COGITO 998_met_01 (SPAdes) (version 2) | ecosystem: Environmental > Aquatic > Marine > Neritic zone/Coastal water | place: Helgoland, sampling... | reverse complement strand
TGTTTTTAGTTTAGCTCCTGCTGGACGAACTAGAGATACATCCCACTTAGGTACTTCTCCTGCCCAGAGTAATGCTAGAACTTGTCTAAATGCTTTGGCCCAACCCTCTTTGCTATCCTTAACTATAATAGTTGTATCACTATCAAACATGGTGGGTACTTCAGGTAGTTTAGATATGTATTGCCGTTCAACACTAAACCCGACACCTGTACCGCACAGTAGTATAAACATAGCTTCATCAAAGCTTTTAGGGTCATCAACTGGAAGGTAACTGCAGTTGTACCCTGCTGTATTGTCTCGCTGCAAAGCTGGACCTGCCGTCATCATCGCTCTCATTGATGGCATTACTTGTAGTGATACTATTGCATCATATAGTTCTTCCCTAGTATCTGTGTCCATACCAGTTGTTTTGTCACATACTTCATCTATGTACCTGGACACGGTTTCATGCCAAGTTTCTCTACGGCCCTCGGTGTCTAACCACCGTGCATAGCGTGATTTGTGAATGAATGATTGATAATCTGTTGGTAAAAAAGTATTAGACATTGTTGTTTTCCCTCTATGTTCTGCCGTAAAATTCTGTTGGTGTTTTATTTTTTTGATCAAAAAGATACCAAGCGCAGTTATCCTTGCCTGTGCTAGTACTATCTTCTATCCATTTTACTCTACCTACACTTACAATGCGACTGCAATATCGTAAGAAAGGTGTAGCTTGTTTAGTGTGCATCCAATCAGCATCAAATAGTAGCCAGGACTTTCCTGATGCTATAAAGTTTTCTATGATTGGATGTAAAATTTCTCTGTCCCAAGGGGGATTTGTAATGCAATAGGTAGTTTTATTAAATACTTCCCACTTAATTGTTCGAGCATCTTCTTTCAGAATGCTACTTCCTTTAGGCTCAATGTCTGTTGCCATCTTACATACGCCATTAGTTAGCTCTGTTAGGTGTTGTATTAGTCTACCATCTCCAGCACAGGGCTCAACGTAGTAAAACCACTCAGGCAAATGCTCAAGCAAAGGAAGCACTGCAGCTTTAGGCGTAGGATAAAAATCCCTTTCAACTCTTTTAAAGTTAGATCTCTTACCCATAATCTTTTTCTTTAACCTTTATTTTTTCTATCTTAACATCATCAATATCATGTAAGGAGTTAGCAACTACGTCTTTAACATCCTCTTCGTGAGCTTCTTCTACTAGAGACAATATATTACCGTCCTCGTCAACTTTCATAGTAAAACTAATATGAAAAGATTTAAAGCTCATCCTTTGTTTGCCATACGTTCTGAATATGTAAGAAGTCTATTCATATACCAAGAGCTTTTCTTTAGATCTTCATCACCATTTTTATATTGTTCTCTCCAAGTATATTTTATCATATTACCTTTACAGTAGCCCCTAAACTCATCGGGTGTAAGTGCTGCTTCAATAGCCTCTATACACTCTATACCTGCATGATTGTAATGAGGGGGTTGATTAACCATGTCGTTACTCATGCGTTACCCTTTGTTTTAGATGTAGGACCAAACTTAATAACTTGACCTCCGCTAGTTTGAATCTCAACTTCCGCTAGTCCATTGATTTCTTCATCTGCATCCCGTTCAAACATTTCAATTACTTCATCTCTACGTTTCTCTACTACCTCCATAATATTCGGGTACTCGTGAGCAATGTCTAAAAAAGCTGATAAGAACGTGGCACATTTTATTAGATCGCTAAGTATAACTTTATCTATATTACCTTCTGGTCCCATTGCTAAACCTGTAGATATCATACCACTCCAAACGCCATCTTCATCATAGTTTATTGGTCGTAGTACTAATGCTACTTCATCATCTGATAATGTGTAACCCATTATATATCCTTCCTTTTTGTTTTTAATTTAATTACGGTAGCTTTATTGTACCTACCTTTTTCTAGTAACCATTCTAATGGTATAACTCTATGAGCCCATTTGAAGCTATTCTTTTCACACCACCCTGAGTAGCGAGTTTTAGAACCTTTATATAGTTTAGCTTGAGCATTACTAAAAACAAACCTTATATCTAATTCAGGATGTTGTTTCTGAATAGCTAAATGCTTGCGCCTATCTTCATTATCGAACAGCCCTTTAGCTTCGCATATAATGCCGTTGTCTAGTTGGAAGTCAGGAGTATAAGTTCTATACCGCAAGTCTTCCCACTGAACTTTAAGCAGTTCGTAGCGTACTTCTTTTTGGTGATGTGTTAGGTATTCAGCAAGTGTTTCTTCGAGGCCACTTCGATAGCGTCTAGAGTTGTGTCTGCGTCTAGCCTTTGTCTTTTTTACCATCGTCAAGAAGAGCCTTTAATCTAGTGGTTTGTGCGCTTCCCATTGCTTGAGTACTTTTGAGTGCATAGATTGCAGACGCAATATCCCCTTTTAATTTTTCTTCTGTTACTTGTCCTTGATGTATATTTTCAACTAAACCTTTTTGTTCATCTGTCATATTATCCGTTTCATATTCTTTTTCTTGAAAAGTTATTTTTACCATTATGCTGCCTCATTTTTATTTAAGATCTCTGATGGATCATATTTTTTTAATAATTTCCAGTATGACAAAAGACTTTTGAACATATCTAGATGTCGTTCATGTGTATCTTTATCCCACTTATGTGTTAAAATTAAATCTGGGGTTTTTCTATCTACAAAGATTGATACTCTTTCTGGCTCTTCAAATTCACATCCGTGTGCATAAGCTGACAATTGCATTCCGTGATCATCAAATACTAACCTAGATGCCTTCTTATCTTGTAACCCGTCCTTGGTTTTAAAGTCAACAAATATTCCTGACTTAGAGTACAAATCTATTTTACCACCATATCCTAATTTAGAACAAAAAGAATCTTCAGCAACCCACTCTTCACCAGGAAATGTTGTGTCCAAATATTCTTTAATTTTACGATACGGTTTTGTAAGAGTTCCTCCAGCAAAACCTTGCTCAATCATGCCATGAATAATTGTGCCTCTCTCTGCAGCTTTACGACCTACTTCTTTTGAATCTTGCTTGCAACGATAAGTAAATGCTGCAAGACTTTCATCATCTTTTTGAGTTAAGTTAATTGCTGAATTAAGAGCTTGATCTATCTTCCAGTTCTCTAACTGAGGTTTTGCTGACATTCCAATAATAGTTGTAACAGATGGTACATAACCGTGCTGACGGGCATCACGAAGAGTAGTGTTTCTCTCTTCTCCGTTTGCCCCTATTATAGTATATGTTGCTGCACCCTTTTGATCATACCAATGTCCAGCTTCACTCAACATCCACAAACTCTTCTACAAGTTCTGACTGTGCTTCACTAAGTTGTTCTACGTTGTTTTCTTTCCATAAATTTAATGTTAAACCGTCAATATATTCAATCCACTCATTAAATTTTAAAAGGTTATCAATATCTCCGTCAAGATAATCACCTTGCTGTACCTTTTCTATTGTCACAGAACTCCATATAAAACCTGTGTCGTGAATTTCAGAACCCAATGTAAATCTACTCTTTAATAAATTTTCAGCACATTTTGCTTCTAATTCTAATTTTTTAGCTTTCTTTGCTTTTCTACGAAGATCATCCTTCTTAGGAAAACCTAATTGATCTGCGGAATATTTTTCAATCTCATTAAATTTTTTATCTATTTCACTTAAACTCTTCCTATTTTTAACATCAAACAAAAAGGGTATAGGCTCTTTAATATCTATAAGGGGCATTCCAAATTCATCCAAAGCCTTTCCATTAAAATCTATTGTTCCAAACAAAAGTTTATGTCTTTTAACATCATTAATTCTTTTTTTATAATCCTCTGACCTATCTTTCCAATAATCATCAAAAAACTCAGAACAAACCTCATTAGGTATTCTACCTAGATTAGTTCCTCCAGTAGAATCTTTAAGTACCTTTCCAAAAACAGAACCCTTTGCCATCATTGATTTATTTGGTTTATTATTTTCTACATCAAACCTGCCCCACTGTTCCCTATAAGTAAGAACTCTAATGATTGGATTAATACAGTACACCTTAATTCCGTCATCTTGTTCTAATTCATACGCTCCAGCAGGAATGACTTCGAGGTTCATGTCCTTGCCTTCAATATTCTTAACTCCCATGATAGCTTTACCTGTAAGATTTAGCCTAGCTAGAGTAGAAACCTTTGATCGTTTATTATTATTATTATCACTACCTGATAGTTCGATAGAAACACCAACTAATTCAGCTAATGTTTTTTTATTCCCTTCTGGAATTACAAGTTCTGAGTTCATCTTTTTACCTTTGTTTTTTAATGTGTGAAAGAGTTACAGTTATACTATATAACGTCCTCTAAGTCAAGCCAATTAGGGCCAATTTTTGCTTCAAGTAACATAGGAACATTCATCTTTATATCGAATGCTTCTTCTATTATTTGATCCAAATCTTTATTTAAATCTGCTATGATTTGTAGTACATATTCTTTTTCGTGAGGATGTATATCTAAGACAACTGAATCATGTACTGAGTTAACTATAGATGTTTGCAATAGCTCTAATCTTTTATCGAGCTCTAATAGTACAACGGGTACAATATCTCCTGTAGCAAAGCTTTGTACTGGGAAATTTTTTATCTTAGTAAAATGACTTGGCTGACCATTCATCCTACGTTCAACATCTGGAAATGCAAACTGTCTGCCAGAAGGTGTCGCAATCTTATTGTATCTTAAAGCTTCTTCTCCTAACTTCTTATGCCAAGCAGCAATACCTTGATACTTTTCATTAAAATGCTTGTAATATTTAAACTCCGCATTGCTTCTGCCATACCCACTCGCCCCGAAAAGTGGTGCAAACGTATGTCCCTTCGCCACCTGTCTAGTTGTAGGTTGTCCTGCATCACTTATTACTTTAGCTGTGTATGAGTGAACATCAAAGCCTGTATCTATCTCTTTCATGGCTGTTTTATCTTGAGATAAATATGCAGCTACACGAAACTCAAGTTGTGCGAAGTCAGCCTCCAATATGTGACCGCCCTTCCAGCGAGATACAAATACACGTTTAACAGGAAATGTACCACCACGAGGCATGTTCTGCATGTTAGGATTACGACCACTAAATCTTCCTGTTGCAGTAATGTGTTGTGTTAAACCAACGTGCAGGAACCCTGTCTCTTTAGTATAAATTCCAATACCATCCACAAAAGAACTTAGATAAGTTGATACAGCAGACAACCTCTGAATATCAGTTAAGAATTGAAGAGCAGTCGTGTGGTTGTTTGTCTTAGCTGTAGCCATAAGTATATCTAGGTTTCCTTTGCTCGTACTAAAACCATTGTTACTAACCCATTCTTTTTTAGGAGGTTTAAACATTAGCCCAGCAATCTTTTGAGTATCTTTAAGTTGATATCCTCTAGATAAACAGTCGGAACATTTACTTGGATTCTTAAAGTTAGAACCATCTTTCTTTATCTTGTAGTGACTACCTTCCCCATTACATTTAGGACAACTAAATGCTACGGTTCTTTTTATTATCCTACTGTTAGTCTTGATAGCCTCTTCAAACTCTTTTTTATTCTTAGTAAAATTAATTATGTCTACCCATTCTTTTTTATCTATCACTGCTCTACTATAGATAACCTGGGATATTTGTTCTGGACTATTTAAATTTATAGGCGTGTCACCCATTAGTTCTCGTATCTGTATGGCTAACCTATTTTCAATAGCTATCTTTTCTTTCTCGAACTCTTCTCTTACTCCTTGAAGGGCTCGTCTATCCACCCTGAACCCTCGCATATACATTCGGGTGAGGGCTCTGCAGACTCTGAAGGTAATGTCTCGAATTCGATCCATTCCGTTGTACTCGCTTTTGGCGAAGCCTTCGGCAAGAGTAGCAAGGAACAACTCGGCAGTAGTATCAATGTCGCAGCCAAGATAATGTGTAAGCTCTTTAAGGGGAATTTCATTGGTGTTGTATCCTTCTTTAAAATATTGTTTGAGGGTATCGTCTTTTTGAAAGTTTAATTTTCTACGTTCAGCACATGCCTGTAGACTAAGGGGTTGTTTCTGTCCTCGCTGCAACAAATACTCAGCAAGCATAGTGTCATAAATCTCTCCGTCATATTTAAATCCTGTAGACCAAAGCCACATTAAATCATGTTGAGCGTTATGCATAATCAATAAAGTTGTCTTGTCTAGTATGCTTTGGAGAAGTCTACTATTATCACCACAACGGTCATTGTACTCTACATGTTCAAACGTAAATATGTTGCGTTGCTCTGGCGTATCTACATTCTTAGTTCCAACCTGTACTAAAAAGTTTGTCTCCTCAAAAGGGTCAAGTAATGTTTTACCATCTCTCTTGGTAACTGTGTTCTCTACATCAAGTACTATCCTCATTTCTTTTTTACATATCTTGCACCAAGACACTTGTAACATGTCTCAGCATTAACACTAACATTATCTGGATCTGATGGGAAAGACTCAACTTCATATATAAGTCCTCTCCCCTTACAAACAAAGCAGTAAACTTCATCTTCGTTCTTAAAAAATCTCATGCTGTATACTGCGCTATATCGCCCTGAAGATTACAAGTAATAACTCCCTGCCAACCCGTTAATTTATTCTTAGCTATATTTAAATGTCGTATTGTATCATTCATTTCATTACCTTCCATCACAGGATCTTTTCCTATTAATATAATTAGATCAGCCTCAGCCGCCTTACCAGTCTTTGAACCCTCAAGCATAGATTGATCAGGTTTCTTGCGTCCTTCAGCCTCAGCACTCAATTGCGATAGCCAAAACACAACACAATCATACTCCTTAGATATGTTCCTGGCATGGATTGCTGCATCTCTCAAGTAAACATCTGACTTATCTGATGTCCTGGGTGCAAATTTATCTCCCATATCTAGCACTAATATGTCAGGTCTATGAGATTTAACTACAGCCTCAACCCAAGACAAATCTTTGCCTGTAGAATCTTTAATCTGTATGTTTTTATTTATCTTATCATAGCGCATTGATGCCTTAGCACTGTTCTCTTTTATCTCATCTAAAGACATGGTTGTAGCAGCCGACAGGTATCTTGCACCCACCCGATGGGCAGCTTCTTCGTTACATAAAACCATACACTTCGCACCCTGTGATGCAAAGCCGTTAGGAGAAGCCACTACAGAGGCGTGGAAGCTAGTCTTTCCTGTGTTTGGCCTCGCACCGACAATAACGAAGTGACCCCCACTACAGCCCTCTACATTGCGTCTCAGGGTAGGTATGTTAAATTTCCATTGTGTCTGTGTTTCATTAGATTTTAGTAAAGTACTTATACTCATGTCCTCAAATTCCACTTTTAAGTTAGGTTTAAAATCATCTTGATAGTCTTCCATAATTTTTCGTAAGGGCTCAAGACTATCTACTGTGCCATTTACTAAGTTAAAACCACAGTTAGCTACCTCTTCCCCGACACAATGCCTAAACATTTTAGACATAACATCTTCAGCTACTTCTTTGTTTAATACTGAACTACTTTCTATTTTTCTAAATATGTCATAGAAAAGTTTCTTGTTAGCTGTAGTCATAGTTTTGTTTGAACTATAAAACAGTGCTTCTACATCAGCTAAAGAACAGGTATCATATGTTTGTACAGCTTCATCTAAAGTATGTTTGACTCTTCTGACGTTTTTAGTGAATAGTTTTTCGGGACATAGTATTCCTTGATGCGAATTATAAAATTCCTTGTCCGATATTAAAGTTTTAATTAAATTGTATTCCGTCATATTGTCTTTTTCTCCTGCCCAAAAAAGCTCCATTTCTATCCCAACTAAAGAAACGCATAGGAATAGGGTAGTAGTACCATCTTAGTGGCTTAGACTTACCTGTGTTCCAACACTCTTTAACTGCGCCCCATCTACCTATCTGTACTAAACCTACACACGCATCAAACTTGTCTGGAGGTTTTCCTGTAACTGTAACAGATAGTATCCTGTTCATTTTATTATTTACACAATGCCATTAATAAAGTCTTATCATCCTCTTCCTTGTACTTTATATCATCCTGCAAGAGCATAGCAATTGTGTCTACTCCAGTCCAAGACGCTACATCTCGTTTATATGTCAAGGTTTTCTTTGAAGCATCTCTATCTAAAGCAATTATTACCTTAGAATAATCTTGTAAATACTCCATATGCTCTTCATTCATTACTGTGCCTAGCAAGGCTACTCCTGTGACATTAGGACACACACTACATATAGTATGTGCACTAATAACATCTTCGACTACAACAGCAACACCATTAGAAGTACCCTGGCAAGTCTTGTATAGGGTAGCAGCCCCAGTATACTTATACCATTTAGGTAAAGAACCATCCAAAGACCTTCCTACAGCATCAATTAATCTATTGTCCTCATCATGGATAGGGAACACTGCCCTCTTATCTCTAACGTCATATTGTAATTGAACGTGTTCTAATCCCCAGTATGTTTTAAATCCGTTAAGGAGGTCGCTGTCATCTTTGTATACAACATAAGGGGGAACTTCCATTAAGTTTAACTTATGGCAGGTATCTTCTTGCCACTTAGTATCATTTATTTTTCCTAGCTTTTTCTTAACCTCATGGGCTTTCATACCTAAATACTTTGAACCCTTGGTCTCGCACCGAAAGCAATTCCAGATAGCTTGCCCATCAAAAACCTTTATGCCTAGGTCAGGGTCTCCAGAATTGCAATCAGGGCAAGGGAATCTTTTCTCGTATCCTTCCTCTAAGTCTAAGGTATCAAGTAATCTGTATACCCTACTCGCCATCGTAAGAATTAACCTTATCTAAAACAGTTTTAGCACCTTCGGGAGTATTGACTGTATATGCATTTAAAGATGAAATGTGTTTATGTCCTGTGACTTGCATGATTGATACGGCATCTGCTCCTGCTTTGATCGCACGGGTAACCCAAGTCCTACGAAAATCCCGTATCTGTAAATGTTTAGGTAATTTTGCTGTTTCCTTTATCTGATTAGCAAACTTACTGACCTCACCTTTACGATAATGTGTATAGTCTTGACCCCTAGCAAATATAGGTAATGGACGAGGGCATACATAAGGTTGAAAACCAAAGGTATCTTTTTGTTGTTTAAGAACTGAAAGCAAATTATCTTCAACGTGAAGGTATACTTTAGCTCCAGTTTTACTTTGCTCTATATCAATCCTACACTTATCAAAATTAACTTGATCAAAACGTAGTTTTCTTACATCCCCTACTCGTTGAGCAAGCTCTGAACAAATCTGTGCTAGAACACCCATGCTTCGCCACTTGTACTCAGAGTAGGCTGTATCTAAGAATAAGTGGCATTGCTCTTTTGTCCACATAGTATCTCTACCTGTGTTAAGTTTACTCGAAACCAATCGCATTGGGTTAGAATCTATTACCTCTTGTTGCATACAATATTGAAATACTAGGTTAAGAGAATTCTTGCGTGAGTTAGCAGTACGAGTACCTGTGATAAGCCATTTTTCGTAGGCATCATTAAGCTGTTTGCTACCTATCTTATGTATCTTGTGTTCCCCTAAAGGCTTACCACACACAACAGTCTTTCGGGAGTGATCTTGTTGATAGATATAATCTTTTTGTGTATTACCTTTTTTAGTTTTAAACGTATTTGTTTTTCGATATAATTCTATGTAATTATTTAATGTATTATTTTCTTTTAGCATTTTTTGTTTTCCTCCTTTTACCTGCACCTTTACTTATTGTATATGATGCGGCTGATGTACATACACAAAATATCATTAAGTAAATAATTAATAACATAATTATTAATGAAAAAATATTACTGACTGCCCAATTATAATCCATGTTTAATAAACTCCGAATTGTATGACACGCCATCTATCGTAAAACTAATTGTTGAATGGCTGTACTTTTGCACTGATCTTCTAATAGGTTTAGGAACTTCCTCACAGTATCTTTCAGTCCTGTATCCTACAATGTAGGGCTCTCTCTTAGCTGAAGAAGCTAAACCCCCTGCAACAGCCCCTCCCAGGGCTCCCTTATCATCGCCAGTAAGAGCTTTACCTATTATGCCACCTAGTATTACTCCACCTAGTATCTGTTGCCCTGTAGGGTTATAATTAGGCACTCTGTATATAGGAATCTGTCGGTCATCACACTTGATGTACATTTTATTAGTAAACTCAGTGATCTGATCATAATGATCTACAACTGTACCTTCTATCTTAGTATCTGCCCTAGTCATTTCAGCGTATAAGACAATAATCATAACTACAGTTACCCCTGCTATAAGTAATACATTTCTCATTCTTCTATCCCTCCTTCAATGGGTGCAAAATCATCTCTATCATACACATGATAAATTTTATAGTTAGTTTTATCAATCTTATCTACTCGCCATTGCCCAGATATCCTGTATCCAGATTTACGCAAGTTGCTGATAACCTTAGTTAGGCTACGTATCCTGTACCTATCTCTAGCTTCATCATTAGTGATCGTGCCTTTGTGAGATAGATGTCTAATTATTTTCTTATGTTGATTCATGTTAACTCCTTAATTAAAAAATATAGCGTTACTAAAGATGCTATTGCTAAAATTATTATCAGTCTTCTATATGTTAGTTTCATTCTTTATCCTCTCTTTCTATTTTACTTACTACATAATCAGAAAGTATATCTCTGACCATTTGTTCGCCATGAGCATAGATATATATCTGCACCCAATATGCATCGTTTAGTTCTACCTTATATCGTATCCACTCAGGTTTAGGAAATATCATCTTATCTATCCTTCCTAACTATATGTACTGTCTCTAGATATCGTAGCCTTGTATCAGTCTTATCATGTTTTAAGTCAGCAATATCTGCTTTGGTTCTTAACTGCTGTATTGTGTCCTCAGCATTCTTTAACCTGACTTCATAGTGTCTGAGTTCAGCAATTATCTTAACAATCTCAGTTGTATTCATTAATCCTTCTCCTCTTCATTAAAGTAATATACCTCAAGTGTTCTTAGTAATTCTTTAGCTTTATAATCACCTCGCTCTGTCATGTCTCGCAAGCATTGCCCCCGAACAGCCATTAAATGGGGCTAATACATTTATACCTTTTTCCATTGTGTTATCCTTCTCCCTCTATAACGTACCTTAACTTAAAATACCCATTGCCATCTACCCATTGAAACCAACCTTCACGCCAGTCAGACGCATTGTAGTCAGTCCAATCTTCAGAACGATCTCTATTAATCTCTCCTAAAACTTGGGGTAAAGTCCAATACAAAAATTTCCCTGTTGTAATGTCCTTTACTTTGTATAAATCCCCCATCAATCCATCCACCCATCATTATATACTGCATCAGGGAAAAACTGTTTGATATATACCAATGCTTTACCTACTGCTTGGGATGCTGAGACATTACCTTGCACCCAACCACAAGACACTACGTTGATGTCTTCAGCTATGCGCTTGCCCTTGCGTATGTAAGGTATGCTGATACCCTTACCGCCACAACAAGACCCCATATCTTCTGAGCCATTATTCTGCCACGTATCGTACCAGATTTGCTTGGCGGTATCTATCTCTAGCTTTAGCATCTTCAAGTCTTCCTCTTGATATGCCATAACTTTATTGGGGTTTTTAGTATAGTACTTAGGTGCTAACTTCATTTTACTTCCTTCCTATATTTCATTATCAGTTCTTTTTGTGAATCGTCTAATGGATAAGCGTCCGACCAGTGATGCTTTAAATCGTATAATGCTATATTCTTTATACCTAAAAGCTTTTGTGTAACTTTAGGAATAGACTTCATTGATTTAATTGGTTTATCGTTTGGATATTTTTTAGTAACATAATAATACATTTTATTTCCTTCCTATATTTTAAAACGAATCATACTTAATTATAATACTATTTAATTAGTTATTGCAAACTAAAAAATCTTAGTAGGAACAGGTATCATACTCTCATTCATTTAAAATAAAAATCTTAGTAGGAACAGGTATCATACGGTCATTCGTTTAAAATTATTTTTTTTTAGAAAATAAAAAAGCCCCGATCAAAAAAATGTCGGGGCTCAATTAGTAAAAGTTATTTTCTTTTTTTAAATTCAATTCTCAAGAGATTCCAAATTTCAATTATTAGATAAGCTGAAAATGGAATCCCTACGCACATATAAAATAATATTGTGAATACATCCATGTTATGCCGCAACTCTGGAGTCGTTACGTGCATCAATACAAAAACCAGAGTCGATAGACTCAACTAATTGTTTAGATTGTTTGGAAGCATTCGGACCAGTTTGATATTTAAGACGCAAACCGACAATATGATTTTTAGGATCTTTGAGTCTATAATCCCCGTGGTCGTTATCACCGTCAAAAATTGGGACTCTATGTTCCCCTAGTTTAAAATATTTAGGTAAAGCTTTATTGCGTTTGGTGCTAAATGGAATTGCAATATTTAAGCCGCTGTTAAAAGCTTCGATACATTTGGACTCATTATCGCCACTCCAAGAATAAGTTAAACCATATTGCTTAGGGAATGTCTTGCGGCTATGTCTATTAATACCTTTTGTGTAGTCGTAGCATTCTCCACCATTGGAAATAATATAATCAATTACGCTGACTCCTTTTGATACATAAACAGACTCCCAACGAATATCGGATGTACCATTGAGTCTGAATGCTGGAACATAATTTGCTCTATTAGCTTTCCTAATTGCTGCAAGTAATTCTATTTGTAAGAGCTGCAAAAACAATTTACGAGCTCTGAAAAAAGCTTGAGTCCTAGCTATACGTGCAAGATCTTTATTTGTTTTATAGACTGGATTCCCCGACTCCCCTAAACATAAAAGAATACAAGCTTCACTTGCATCCGCACAAACATTGAAACCGCTTTTCTTATGTTCTGCTAAATGCATTACAAAAGTCATAACACCTAGTTTTAAACCTTTTTTTATTTTAGGATTAGATTCGGGTGCGGCTAGTAATGAAGTAAATTTATAACCTAGGGATTCTAATTCTCTTTTGATTTGCGCTTTATTCATTTTATGACTCCTCTTTTAATTTATTCATAAAATCGACTAATATTCTATTCTCTTTAATATTATTCGGATGTTCTTTTTCTAATAATATATTCTTAAATTGCTCATGAACCTTTTTCTTATTACCTTTTAAACCATATTGATTTTTTATAATTGCATAGCAGCTTTTACCTCTAGATAATTTCAAACCTTTAATTTCGAGTCCAAGCCCCATTAAAAGAGTCTTGTCTCTAAAACTTAAAATATTCTTTTCGCCAGTAATTATAGTCATTAGATTTCCTTCCTATTAATTTAAAGATTTATATTTAATACTGGTGCAAAACATAAAACAAAACTTGCCTAGTTTTATGAAACGTAATCCACCAACCTTACGATAGGAGTAATTGAACATTATAAACGCCACCCATTTATATACATAAAGCTTTGTCTATTTAAACAGTATGCTTTAAATGTATTATTTAAATCTGTAATTGGTTTAATTAATATAGAACCAGTATAATGTTCAGAATTCATAATTAACTCTTTTGTATAGCCTTGCTTTATTGCGATGTTTTTGCAGAATGGTTTATTTCTTTTAAATGAAAGTCTCATATTTTTATCCTTTATAAATTACGAATCATTAAGTTATATTAGTAAGACCATTATATATTATTTTAGTTATTAGTATATATATTTTAGTTATTAATAATACACCAGGTCTTATGATGTAGATGCATAGGTGTTATGCATATAGTGCATAGATTATATCGGTAGAT
>Ga0209630_10003735_pt1 | contig 13781 bp, 20 predicted proteins | sample COG_01_FD_184745 | JGI IMG/M metagenome (GOLD analysis project Ga0209630, IMG submission 184745) | Pelagic Microbial community sample from North Sea - COGITO 998_met_01 (SPAdes) (version 2) | ecosystem: Environmental > Aquatic > Marine > Neritic zone/Coastal water | place: Helgoland, sampling... | reverse complement strand
CTACCTGCACTCGCTGGTGACTGTATCTGCTTGCCAGCGGACACGTGTCCCGTGTCTGTCATTGACACTTTTGCGTCTATGTATGATCCGTAGTTGTAGGGTATTGAGCTCATTTGTAGTATTTATTTCCACAGCACCATCTTGAAACGTTCTTTGTCTATGCCAAAGAATTCAGTTTTCCACTCGCTCTGCTCGAAAAAGCCCAGTTTATGCCACTCATCCTTGCGTTCCAGCATTGTTCTTGCCCGTTCATCCCAGTCCTGGTTCTGTAAGAACTCATCCATGATCCCTTTTTTGTCTGTTACCTCGTTGTAGTCGAATCCGTCGTACTCCCAGTGTAGCAGTTCAAACACGTTGCCATCACGGTCACAGTAGTCTATGCTGAAGTCTAACCCCCACTTGGGCCTCATGGCAGTCAGTTTGTGGAAGTGTGGCCTGTATGCGGCCCAATTTTCTAACTGATTAAGAGCATCACCTGAGTATCCTTTACGTTCAAACATGTATGCATGGTTGATGTGTGGACCATATTCTGTGTCGTCCGCAGTGAACCAATCTTGACGGAGCGTTATGTGAGAACTGTTCCTGTGTTTTGTGGTAATAGCGGCGTTGGCCACAGCATATAGTTGTTCCAACTTGGTAAGATCGTAACCGTTCTGATCAAACAGGTCGACCACGTCCTTGGGTGGACATGCGAATATGCTTTTCACACGTTCAGTCCAGTAAGGATTCGTGTTGAATTTGTTGTCGGTCAAGTGTAGTTGCATACACTTATTTAATTTTTTGGATTATTTTTTTTCTGCTGGATCTAGGTCGTTTGTGAACTTGTCTTCTGCTGGCATGTCAAGTTCTACTTCTTCGCCTTCGTCAAAGTCTTTGTCTAGCATAGGAACCTCTCCGTCATCGTCTTTCTCGTCTGACTTGTCCTCTGCTTCTTTTTCGTCGTCTTTTTCTGGTGCGTGGGGCTCTGATGTGTTCCTGTCTGTCTGCACACCGTCTACAACCTTCTCATCCACTTGCTCTTCTTTTGGTGCTTCGGCCTGTTCAGCGTCTGCTATGATTTCAGTAGTCTCTGGAGTCTTGATGAGAATGTTTGATGATTCCTCATTGTAAACTGCTTCATTGTCTGATATCGTGTTGTAAAGTTCAACCAGGGCAGTGTCTTCTGCGCCTTTGATGTACTCCGCGATATCCTTTGTGATAACTTCTCTGAATGATTTTGAGTCATAAGTTTGTTCTTCTTTTTGTTCCGTCTTCAGTTCTGCCAACTGTGCTTCTAATTCTGCTATCTTATCTAATCTATTTACTTCCTCGTTCACTTCTTTCTTGATTGAAGTCGCTATAGAGTCATCCGCGTCTGATTCTTTGATCGCTTTTGCGATACTTGATTCCAATTTTGGCTCTTTGGTTATTGATTCAACCAATGCTTCCGCTTTTTTTGAATGTTTTACAGGTTCTACGTACTCCTTGATACCTGCTAGTTTGGCTATGTCAGCCAATGAAACTTCTTTGTCATCCAGCACTTTTGGAGCCTTGCCCGCCGCTTCCATTAACTGTGCTCTTTCCTCTTCTGGGGTAACGTTGTTCATTGCGTTTAGGCGTGCTACTAGGTCTCTGAAACTTGTGTCTGTGCTCATATGAGTTATTTATATTTGTTATGTGTTTATTTAAGTTGTTGTTTTAGGTTAACTGCTAATTTTGACTCGTATGCCATGCCCTCTGTCTTCATGAACTTAGCGTATTTGTCCTGTAGATCTGCCACTGAACCTAGATCCTTGCCGGAACTTAGTCTAATTTTAGCGTCAGATAGGTCTTTCTCAATCATTTTTGCCAGTTCATCGTTGCCCGAATCCTGTGCCATTTCTAGTGCAGTGTTCATGGCCTTCACTGCTGGTACTGAATTGTCTATTGCGTTGTTGATTGAGTTCACGCCGGCCAATCCTGCCACAATGACGCCTGCCATTGCAAGACGTTTGCCCCACTCTTGGATGCCTTCGTCCAGTTCCGCTTCTCTCAATTTGTTGTAGTTCTTTGAAAGGTATGCTTTCGCCACCCTCTCGTCTGATGTTTTAAATGCTGACTTCTCGTGTTTGTCTAACACGTCATACACCATCTTGCCATCTTTGCCCCTGTACATTGAAACGTAAGGCTTGATGGTTGCTTCTTCGTTTGTTTCTTTCCTGTTCTCTTTGGCTATCTCTTTCTCTACTTCATTTACCCTCTTTTTAAGTATCCTCATCATGCCTGGTTTGGTGTCAACATCTTCCGCCCTGCATTTTCTCTCCAAGATCTCATCTAGATGTTTCTGTATTATTCCTGCGTGTCTCTGTATCAATGAACCGTCTAATTCTTCCCTGTATGGGTTTAACTTTTGGTAGTCCTCGTAGTGGTAAACTGCTTGTAGGTAGTCAGCCGCCAAATTCAATTTTGTTTGCACCCAACCCTCAAGGTCATCGCCTTTGTTGATCATGTCCAGTAATTCTATTGCCATTTTTGCAGTCTGGTACAACTGGCTTTTGCTCATGTGTCCCTCGCCTGCGTCTTCAAACTTGCCTGCGTGTGCGCCACCTGACATCTTCGCGTAGTGTTCTGCGGCCTCTTCCGGAGTCAACCCTAACTCATCAGCATGACTCATGAATTCATCCTTGCCCATGTTCTGTGCCATGTTGGCGATCTTTTCGCCTGCGTCTTCTTTCACGCCTTGCATGGTGCCTGTGCCTTTTGGCATTCTCTTCATTTCTGACATTCCGTCGTCATCGTAGGTACCTGCTTTTTGTCCTGCTGTGTAACCGTGTACACTTTTGACGTAGTTTGATGCTAGGTCAATCTTCTTGGCCACCCAAGATTCCATCTCAGCCGCATCATCTATCATGTTGTGTATCTTGATTGCGTGTGTGCCAATCTTCAACAATTGGTTCAATGCCATGCCTGCTTCGTATGTGTCCGGCTTTGGTTCCGGCTTCTGCATCATGTGTGTCAGTTCGTTGAATTTCATATTAATTAAATCCTAAGTGTGTCACTTCTGGATATTTGGTTATAATTTTTCTTGCCAGTTCATTGTGTGCTTTGACCATCTGGTTCATGTAACCTTCTGGCTTACCACCACCTATCATTGTGGCACCACCTGGATTTTGATCGATGGTTGTTGGTTCTTCCGGTGATCTTTTGCCGATGTTCTTCTGCAACCACTGTGTGGTCCTTGCTATGAATTCTTTTGCTGGCACAGGACTCTGGTCCTCGAAGTCTGGATTGTATCCTAGTGCATCCAGGAACTGTCTCATACTTGCGTTGCTCATGTACGGACTCTCTACTTCTTTGTCGTCTTGGTATGCTTTTGGGAAAGTCCACAGATTTTTCTCTGTTGGATGTTTATGGTACGCTATCATTTCAGCGCCTTCTCTGATGAATTCTTGTGCTCTCATATCAATATTTATGCGGCACAGGCCTCACACCTGCACTGCTTACAAACTTCTATTTCGTGCGTTTTTGAACCCTCTGTGGGGTATCCCGTCTCCGTCCTGTCACAGGTCTTGCCACAATGGCTGTCGCAACCACAGTTGTGGCACTTGATCGGATCTGCGAGAACTAAAGGTTCCATTATCTTTTGACTGCTGGTCCGCCAAATAGGCTAACACCTGGCAATCTATGTGCGCCTTTGGCTGTGCCATCTGGATTTTTTGGTTGTGTGATTTTTGGTAATCTAGGTGCTCTTGTTCCTGATCTTCCTGGTGATCCTGTGTAGGCTTTCGTGAACCTGTCTTTACCTATCGCTATGTGTGGACTTGTCACAGTGGCTATATTACCCGCACTAGTGGCACCTGCTGTTGCCTGCTCTTGCACCCTACGTATTATCACTTCATTGATCTTCATTGCAGATATTTATTAGAAATTTACCTGCCACGGGTAAATCGTACCAGTCTGCAAAATACACCAACCCAACTTCTCGCCTTGCCCAGGATCCGATATATCTGGTTCTGTGTTTTTGCCTTATAGGAAATTCCGCAGTAAAGTTGCCACCAATACGCCATCTAGAATGTCTGACTGCATCTCTTTCATGTTTTTCGTTTTCTCGTCGGACTAGGAACAGTCCTGCAAGTGGCCAATTGTGGCGAGAACGATGATATGTCCACTTGTGGTTTTTGGGGTATGTCCAATGGTCCTCGTCCAGTTTATCCGCAATTACCAAAAGTTTTTCTTGTATTCCCTCCGGAGAATTTTTTACCCAGACTGGGGTACTTTTTAAGCCAAGACGATTGCAATACTTCGCTTCGACTCGCTTCAACCTAGCAATTGCCTCAATAAATTTCGTGCCATTATCTTGCAATAACCTACTAGGGATAAGACCCACGAGTGTAAATGTCATCCACGAACTGTTTTTCATGAAACCATTCGTATAATCACTGTTTGAGTTTTCAACCTTAATGTTGATTGCGCCTTCGACATACTTCTCATCTATTTCGTAAATTTTGTAAAATGTTGGAAGATCGATCTCCCGATCCAAAAGCTCATCCAGTATCCACTGTGAGTCAAATGATTTACTTGGTTCGTATAACCGATCTCTTTCTGTGTCTGAAAAGGAGACCGTTGTCTTTTTAAGCGGATAATCTCTTTCCAATGCAAAGGTATCAACGAAGGTGTTGCCGATGTGTACAGTTATTGTGGCAGGTCTCTTGAATTTCTTATATTCTAAACCTAAGATTAAGGTGTACTTCATACAGAAGTAATTATTATTTCTTCTTACGTCCGCTCTTCATGTTGGCACACCAGTGATACATCTTTGCACGTTCACCTGATGCCTTTTTTGCTTTTGTTCTTAGGCTAGTAACAGAACCTTTACAACTTGCACCTGCACGTTTTACACGACCTGGCCTGCTCTTGCCTTTCTTCTTGCCGTCTGCAAAGTTTTCCTTAAATTCTTCCCACTCTTCACCTATTGTCTTTGGCTTTCCTTTTCCTAGACTTAATTTTTTAATGTTCATGTACTCACCACCAACAGGCACGTCCATGGTGGCGTTCTGTTTGGTGACTATGCCAACACCAGCGGCCTCTTCTTCCAATTCGGGGTGATATTCCCAACGCACATTCTTTGCGTCCTTGGAGACAGACTCGCCATCTATTTTAACCTCAATGGGCATCGGCTTGCCTGGATTGTCATACCAATAATAAGAATCATAACTTCCATCCTCATTACTTGTTATCACTAATCCTCTTGAATGTTTGTCGTCATCTGCTTGTAATATCATTTTTTTACCAGTTGGTAGTTTAAGATCAACACCGTGTTGCTCTTCGTTAGTTTGTGTAACCGGCGGTACTTTTGACCTCTGTGAATCTTTCGGATCCGTCTCTCTTGCGCCTTTCTCTTTTGCGGCTTTTGTTAGTCTACCCTTTACGAGGTTGCCTGTCTTTGTGAAGTATGTTCCTGGAGGTGCTTCTTTGGTCTCATTGCCTCTGTTGTTACCAACGTTTTTAAAACCAAATCTGTTGTTAGGCCCAGTTCCGGGTTTGTGTATAAGACCCATAGCATCTATGCTTGATGGTATTATGATGAATTCTTTTATCTTCATTTCTTTTTCTTCCTACCTGCACAATGAGCCTTTTGTGAAAACCCTTTTGGGTTGTTACAATTTATGGACTTCTTGTATTTCTTTGACCAACCCTCTACCCTGTATGGGTATGCCAGCATTGAATGGTATCCCATTCTTGATCTACCTTTGGCTTGTTTTTCGTACTTTTTAAGAAATTTGTTTACGTCAGGATGAACGTACTTTGTAGCAAGTATTTCTTTAATTCTCATTGATGTCTACAGAACCATGCCTAGCATCTTTTGTGGGATTGCCGTCTTTGAGGATCCTTGCCCATGTTATCATGTTTATTGTGCAGTTCTTGACCTGCTGTACTGTGTCATCATCTTGTGTGATCTCATCTATGCCTTGTGCTTTTGATTCTATGTTGCACTGTGGTGGTATAGTAAAACCAAAATTACTAGCCGCCGAGTATAGCACACCGTGAATGTGTTGGAATCCATCTCCACCACCTGAAACTAGTGTACCAAAAACTTTGTTATAGAAAGGTTGATGTTTGTTGTCCTTCGCCCAACTGTAAATGAAATCTAATCTTTCAAGCATGGCCTGTATGTGGCAACTGTGTGTCCCCCACCAAATAGGTGTTGCGAATATCACACCGTCAACATTAAACATTTTCATGATGTGTGGCTTCAATTCGTCATTTACATCATCTGTTGATCCTTCGTAGTCCAGTTCACGCAAGGTCACTATTTCGCAACTGTGTCCTAATTTTTCAAAGGCCAACTGTGCCATTTTACAAACTGAAAATGTGTTTGACTCTGCGTCTGGTTTTAAACTGCCATTGAATATTAAAAATTTCATTATTTCATTGCCTGTTTTGTTGCTGTGGCATACATCACTGCTTCTGCGTCTTTGCCATATCTCTTCTTGAATCCTGCTTTGTCTTTCTTCATGCCCTTAACGATTTTTTCTCTTTTGCCTTTTTCACTTTTGGTCATGCTACGTCCGGACGTGCTGTGTTCACCACCGTGTGCTTCTGTGACTTCTTCTGACCTTAATGTTATAACTCCACATGCAAGTCTGTCACCTGCGTTGCCTGTTTTCAAACTTTCTGCATCGCCGCCTTTGCCTAGATCATCTCTGTCTGAGTGTACAACGAATCCTCTGCCTATTACTGACCTGTCACCCAACAGGTCTACTCTCTTTGCTTCTATTGTGAACTTTGCAGTGCCTGATTCGTCTGCTATGATATTACCAAGATCGCCCACGTGTCCTTCGTTGATGTTGCCGTGATCAACTCCGTCTGGGTTGTAGTGTCCGCCCATTGATTTACAACCATCTGACATGTCGCCAAACTCGTGTATGTGGAAACCGTGTTCTCCTGGTGTTAGTCCTGTGATGGTGCCTTTGACTAGTGTTGCTGTTCCTGGCGCCTGTATTAGCAGGATTGACCCCTTAACAGTGTCAGAATGCTCCAGTATGCACTGTGCCACTGTGGTTTGCTGTGCTTCGGTAATTGCGTTTACCTTGCTACAACTACACTCTTTGGCTTTGGTCCTAGGACAACTTGTTTCTGTGAATTCTATTGCTCGCATTGTGCGAGTATTTATTTGTTTTTGGGCATTGGGTTTTCACCAGTGAGTCTAGGTTGTGCGAACCATAGTTTAAACCACTCGTCTGTGCCCGGTTTGATGTTGTGTTTCTTCTGATACTGTGATTTCTGCGAACCAACGTACGATAGATTCTCGCCCATTGAGTCTTCTGTTCGATGAGGATCATCATACAATCCTGCTAACTTCTTTATCCTCTCCAGTTCGTCCACTAAATGGTCCAGTCCTTCATTTGTTGTTTCGTAGGTTTGTGTGCTTTTACTTTCTCTACCTTGCCACCCTTGGCTAGGAACTTCTTCATCTTCTCGTCAAGTTCTCTCTGAAGTTCTTGTGGCGTCTTTACTATCTCGCCTGCTTTGTATGGTCTATTGATCCCGCTGAACTTTGGCATAGTCTTCCAGTCCTTTCTGTACTTTGGTTAATTGATCCCTATTTGCTTGATATAGTATTCCATATCCGCCTGCGGCCTGCCACTTCTGTATGTTGATTGGCCTGTCGTCTATTAATATGTTTGGTGTTCCTGTTCCTTTGTTTTTGGCGTAGGTTTCTTTCCTACCTGTGACAACTATCTCGTCTGGTTGCTCTATGTTGTTTTGTATCCATAATTTTTTATACTTTGCTGAATTCTCGTGATCACCTCTCAATGGTGATGTGTTGATGCTGAAGTTTCCGCCCGTGAATTTTTTCACCATTTCTATCAGTGCGTCGGCTGTTGGAAATTTTGGTAGAACTGCGAAGAAGTCTGTGCCTGTGATCCTGTCTATTACTTCCTTTTTTAGGTCTTTTGTCTTGTCATTGGTCAGTTGTTTCCAATGTTCAACACCATAAAGGAATTCGACACCACCGAAGAAGTCTGCTAGGACTCCGTCCATGTCAAGATATACGATTGGCTGTGTGGCTGTCATATCTTCATTATACAACTTCTTGTTGTTCTCGTCAACCGTCTTACCAAACTGGTCCTGTATCTTGTCATAGAGCACTTTGCCTTTGTCTCCGCCCATGATGATCTTGCTGAATTCGTGCTCCTGTCCCTTCATGGCAAGTTCTCTGGCCTTAGATGCACTGACTCCTGTAACGTCGTCTGCGTCTGGATCTCTTTGACCAGCACTGACAACATCTATGCTGTCAAACTTGTATTCTATGTTACCAGCCTTTGTTGGTTTACCATTGTACTGGTTCAATAAATTTTTGAATTGCATAACCCTGTCGTCACCCGCTACCATTATGATTTTTGTCCTGCCCTCTTGTTCAAGCACTTTCATTACTTTTATTATCGTGTTTGCCCTGATGTCACCAAAACTCAATTTTGGATCTGACTGGAAGTGTTGTCTCAGGTAACTTAATTTTGTTGTTAAATCTATTGGGTCCTTTGCGGTACCGTCTGTGTGTGAAAGAAATATGTAAGCCTTACCATTTACTTTATCGGCGACCTGCTGTACTTTGTTGATTAATTTCTCGTGTCCTATTGTGGGAGGATTGAATCGGCCAAAGGCAAAGACTGCAGTTGAACGATCGTCCTCCTTAAGAAACAGTTCCCTTAGGTGCATCGTATTCGCCTTGTTTAATATTTTCTAATTCTCTGTCTGACAGCACTCTCGCAACCTGTTGTCTTGTCTCTTTTGGAAACATGTTGCTGACGTCATCTTGTGTTGATCCAAACTCTTTGACATATTCTTTTGCGGCATCATCCACTAGATACATCCACAGTGTCTGTGCTTTCTCATGATCATACACGTTCTTGGCTAACTTTCTCTTGATGTTTGATATGATGGGCATGAAACGTCTACGATACAGTTCCTCATTGTTCATGATGTAGGTATCCAGCTCGTTGACTGCGTCTGAGTCTATTTGTTCTGTGATAAATTGTGATGCCCTCATACAAGCATATTTATTAGTAAAGATTCTCTAATAGCCACATGTAAAACGGTGATTTGAACGACAATTGCCACTCTCCATTGTGTCCCATTTGAGTTACATTCTTAAATGATTCAGGTAATTCCGTACCGGCCGATTTTTGTTGCGAGGCCCATGGTTCGGGATATTGTGGACTGTAGACTCCTTCGTACACTAGTGCACCTAGGTCTATCTCATCAATTTCTATATTTTTAATGTGTAGCAACTGATCTTTCAGTATATCGCCTTTATCATTGATAAGTGTCTGCTTAACATTCTTCCCTGATCTTTTTATTTTAAGACTGTACTCTGTGTCCTCTTCTAGTTCATGCTCAAAAACAATTACGTCAGGTTTGTTTTCGGTGCCTATGATGTCACCGGCAAATAATAATTTGTCATTGACTAGGATTTCCACATGTGGTGGTTGATCCCACATGGTTGCATAAAGTTCTAATTTAAATTTTAGTTTTTCGGTTCCCATTCGAACTCCAATCCGGCTGTTCTGCCTGTGTACGGGATATTTACATCATCACGGAACATCTCAATGAATAACTGAGTGCCCGGTACCTGTACCTTCATGTAATTGTCTGTGCGTTCCAACACCTCCGCTTCCTTGGACCTGTCATTGTTTGTGCATGTTATTTTTATTGTTTCCATTTGTACATCCTTTCAAATTTTTCCGTGATCTCTATCCTACGTCCTCCCTGTGCCTCAAACTCGTCTATGAACCTGTCTATAAGGTTGGCCGCCAATCTCCTATACTCGGGTAAAGCATCTTCTTGCAGTTTCATTATGGATGCCTGGGGTACAGTTTCAACTATAGTACCTACGGGCATATGGTCTATCCAACTGCCTGCTAGGCACATGTCGTTCTGTATCTTGTGCAGTTCTGCAGTAGCATTGAACGTGGGTAAAATTCTCCGTGATTCATCGATTAATATACACATCAACGTTCCAAAATAACTTTCTTTAATAATGTCTTTCTGCATTATTTCTTCATACCAATGCACCCATGATTGTTGCACCTAGTAAGAAGAATAGGATGTATCTTGTGTATAATGAAAAGGGTTTGGTGATCTTGTAACCATTATCTCTCAGGCAAATAACATGGGCGTCAATCGACTCCGCTGTTATATTCACATCAACTGTGTTGATCTGTTCTAGGTCTTTGTCGTTCATGTTATTAGTATAACACGGAACGCTGATCTGTCAACTAAAGTTGATCTTGCTACAACCTAGTGTTTATGCGACTTTTTATGAATTGATCAACACGGAACTGATTGTTCCTGCTGTGACTGAAGTGGCTTTTGCCCTTACCCAAACAAAATTACCTGTGAAATTGGCAGTTGAAATCAAAGTGCTTTGGTCTGCTGTAAAAGTTGAACCTGCGATATCAAACCAATCATCTTCTGTGGGTGTGGTTGCTAATGATCCTTGCATCTTAATCGATCCGGTCATTGTGCTGTTCACTTGGTATGCCACTGTGTGTACACCATCTGGCTGTGAGTAGTATCCGTCACCTTTGGCTTTGTCACTGACAAACCCTGCGTGATCTAGTGTCACTGTGCTTGAACCATCTGATGTCTCTGTTGTCACGATCTCTTCAACAATCAATTCATTTGCAGAAGTGACTGTTTTCACTGTGAATGTTGAATTATTACTTGTTGTGCCTGTGACTGTGATAAGGTCTCGAATAGCGAATCCGTTCAAAGCAGTGCTGGTTGAAGTGATCTTGTACTCCGAACCCGTGGCAGTGAAACTGATATCCGTACCTGTCACGTTCGCAATGTGCGATTTAGACGCTAGTAGTGTGGTGCTTGTCTGTGCCATCGTTGTTATTTATTCAGTATTTTTTCTTTTGAATCTTGCTGTTTTTGGACCAAGTCCGTACACAGCGGCCAATTCGTTTGGTTCTTGTCCGTCCACTGTCAGGATGTTGATGTACTTGATCTTGTAGGCTTTGCCATCCGCTTCGCCCAGTTCCTCACAGACACAGTCGTCTTCTCTGACTTTCCTCACTCTCAACAGACTCCTTTTTATTACGGGAGACCCCATCCAGTTCTTCTCAATCATGCTCTCAACGATACTCTGATCATTGAATATGTTTTTATCTCGTAGTTTTTTTATTGCTTCCATTTTTTACCTTTCTAAATTGAATTACTTTTTCTATGGCCTGTTGTGCCAACATGTATATGGGTGTTAGGTACTTCTCTTCCTTCACGTAGAAGTAACCACCAAAGCAGTATGGGGACTTGTCTTCCAGGAAGTCTATTATGTTGTAGTTGGTGACTAAACAGTTGTCAACGTTTCTCTTTAAGAACTCCCATAGGTTCTTCTTCTGTGCGTCTGTCATCAACACCTGTGCGTCTTTTTTCAAGTACACCTGGTATTGGTACTTGCCGTGTGGCAGTCTAGTACAACCCACAGTGTCCTTGCCTAGATCCTTGAACTTGGGATCAACGGTCTCAGACCCAATCCAAAAATCCCAGAAACGTTCTATTAATTCCTGTGACTTATCTAGATTTGAATAGAATATGGTCTTCCTGTCCTGCATCCGGAACTTGACGTTCCTCCTGTTGGCCATTATGAAACTAGCAAGATGACACATATCAGGTGCGTTTTGATATTCTTTCTGTATGTGTAAAAGGTGTTCATCCGTTGTGGGATAGAACATTAGGCTACCTGGCAGTCTGAAAACTGTCTTGTGCCTGTACTTGCCGTAGTATAATTTATTGTGATTTTTTCTCATCAGACACTTTAGGTTTGAACTGTGTAAGCACTTCCTGTTGTTTTCCTACTTTGAAATTTACAACTAGTTTTTCGTCTGCTAGACTTACTTCTACCATCCCTCCTGCAGTGAGTTCACCAAACAACATCATTTTAGATAATGGTTTCTTGATCTCATCATCTATTACACGTTGTAATGGTCTTGCACCAAGTTTGGCATCAAATCCTTTTTTCATTAAGAATTCTATTGCTTCGTCTGTTGCATTGACTTCCACGTCTTTCTCTATGGTCATTGTGTTTAGTTCTTGCAAGAACTTCTTGACCACAGACTTCATGGTATCTTTGCCCAGTTTGTCAAACTTGATCACTGCGTCAAGTCTGTTCCTGAACTCTGGTGGGAAGAACTTCTTAAGTGCCTTGTCGTCCTCGCCTGATCTTTCGCTTTTCCCAAAGCCGATGTTGTTCCTCTCATTCTCTTCTGCACCTAGGTTAGATGTCATTATCAGTGTGATGTTCCTACAGTCTGCTTTCTTACCATTAGATCCAGTTACTGTACCGTAGTCCATGACTTGTAGCAACATGTTAGATACATCTCTGTGTGCTTTCTCTATCTCGTCAAACAAAACGACTGCGTGTGGATTCTTTTCCACTTCATTGATGAACATACCGCCACCCATGTTGCTGTCCTCATAACCCACATATCCTGGAGGTGATCCTATCAGTTTTGCGATAGAATGTTTCTCCTGGTATTCCGACATGTCAAATCTGATCAGTTCAACACCTAGTGTTTTAGCCAGTTGTCTTGCAGTCTCAGTCTTACCACAACCTGTTGGTCCTAGGAATAGGAATGATCCAACTGGTTTAGTTAGACTTTTCAGTCCTGCTCTAGCAACCAGTATCTTGTCTGTGATGGTGTTGATTGCTTTGTCCTGTCCATAAACCTGCAGTTTCATTTTCTCTTCTAGGGTTTTTAAATTACTTGCTTGTTTCTGACTCAATTGCTCGATGCTTATACCTGTCATCACTGATATTTCGTGTATGATCTCATCATGATCTATCTTACCGTTTTTTACATTATTCAATCTCAATCTAGCACAGGCAACATCAATGACATCGATTGCCTTGTCCGGCAGTTTCTTGTCAGCGATGAATTTAGTTGAATAATCCACTGCGTCCTCGCAGGCCTCGTCTGTGATTGTACATTCGTGAAACTTCTCGTAGTACTGTTTCACACCTTTCAGTATCTTGACTGCTGTCTCTTTGCTAGGTTCTCCCACTTGTAGTCTCTGGAATCTTCTCATCAACGCTCTGTCCTTCTCGAAATACTTCCTGTATTCTTCCCATGTTGTTGATGCCAGTACTTTGATTGATCCTTTCAGCAGTGCGGGTTTCAACATGTTCGCCATGTCCATATTGTTGCCCTGTCCTGTTGCACCAGCACCTACTATCATGTGTGCTTCGTCTATGAACAGTATGCTCTTGCCCTTCTGGTCAAGTGCGTTCACGATCAGTTTCAATCTCTCCTCGAAGTCACCTCTGAATTTACTGCCTGCGATTAGGCTGTTCACGTCCAGGCTCCATACTATGTGATCCTTTAAGTATTCAGGAATGTCGTCTTTGTTCTTTGCGATCCTCCTAGCAAGTCCTTCCACTACTGCTGTCTTACCAACACCTGGATCACCCACTATTAACACATTGTTCTTGTTCCTTCTCGCAAGGATCTGTTTCAAATCTTCTGTCTCTTGTTCTCTTCCTATCACGGGATCTATCTTCTTGTCGAAGTACTTCTGGTTCAAGTTCTCACAGTAGCTCTTCAGTATCCTGTCTGCTTGGTTTGGTCTAAGTTTTTGTTCAGGTCCTGCTTCTCCCGGACCGCCCATGCCTGCCATGCCCTCGTCCAGTATGGTCTCTGTTGACACAAGGTCTATGAGGTCCTGTTTGTTGACTTGGTGCTTCTTTAGGAAGAATGCCGCATAGCTCTTCTTCTCTGAAAATATGCTAATAAGGATGTCTACTGAACTTACATCCT
>Ga0209630_10003731_pt1 | contig 13787 bp, 13 predicted proteins | sample COG_01_FD_184745 | JGI IMG/M metagenome (GOLD analysis project Ga0209630, IMG submission 184745) | Pelagic Microbial community sample from North Sea - COGITO 998_met_01 (SPAdes) (version 2) | ecosystem: Environmental > Aquatic > Marine > Neritic zone/Coastal water | place: Helgoland, sampling... | reverse complement strand
ATATAAAATAATAATTTTACTACTGAAAGAATGACACAGAATTCAACAATTCTAAGACCTAAAATTGCACTTTATGAGCCAGATATACCTCAAAATACAGCAGCAATAATTAGAACATGCGCTTGTTTAGGGGCGAAACTTGAAATTATTGAACCGTGTGGTTTTCATCTAAATGATAAAAGGTTCAAAAGAGTAGTAATGGATTACATGGATTTAGATAAGATTAAGATATATCAAAGTGCAAATAAATTTTTTGAGGCAAAAAAGAATCATAGAATAATACTAATGACAACAAAAGCTTCTATATCATACTTAAAGTTTAAATTTGAAAAAGATGATACAATACTATTCGGTAGAGAAAGTGCTGGTGTACCAGAAAACATTCACCAGTTAATTAGTGATCGACTAACAATACCTATGAACAAAAATGCTAGGTCTTTAAATATTGCTTCTTCTGTAGCGATTGTTTTGTCAGAAAGCTTAAGACAAACTAAATTATTATAAAATGGATATTGAAATTAAAAAAGACTTGGTAAGTAATTGGTTTAAGTTACTTCAAAATGCAATCTGTGATGACATTAGCAGATTAGAAAAAAATAAAATAAAATTTAAATCAACCTTATGGCGAAGAAACAAAGAAAAAGATGAGGGTGGTGGTGAATATAGGATTATTACAAATGGAAAAATTTTTGAAAAAGTAGGAGTAAATTTTTCAAAAGTTTATGGAAAATTTCCAAAAAAATTCCAAAAAAATATTCCTGGAGCTAGTAAAGATCCAAGATTCTGGGCTTCTGGGATTTCGATAGTAATGCATATGCAAAATCCTCATATTCCTGCAATGCATTTTAATACTAGATATATTTGTACAACTCAAAATTGGTTTGGTGGTGGGATGGATGCAACACCGTCAATTAAAGATAAAAAAGAAGAAAGTAATTTTCATCTATCATTAAGAAAATTGTGTGATCGTCATAATAAGACTTATTATAAAAAATATAAAGAATGGTGTGATAGATATTTCTATCTACCACATAGAAATGAAGCAAGAGGAATCGGCGGAATTTTTTTTGATTATAAGAAAGATAATTTTGAAAGAGACTTTAAATTTGTAAGAGATGTTGGAATAACATTTCAAGTGATATTCAATAATATTATTGAAAAAAAAATTAAAAAAAAATGGACTTTAAAAGATAAAGAGATGCAGTATATTAAAAGAGGAAGATACGCTGAATTTAATTTATTATATGATAGGGGTACAAAATTTGGTTTACAAACAGGTGGAAACGTAGAAGGTATATTAATGTCGTTACCACCAATAGCTAAGTGGAAATAAAAATGGATAAAGAGCCAATAACATTAAATGGTTTGAACAAACTAAAAGAAGAATTAGTTTTTTTAAAAGAAAAAAAAAGACCAGAAATAGTGGCTGCAATTGCAGAAGCAAGATCACATGGAGATCTCAAAGAAAATGCAGAATATCATGCCGCTAAAGAAGAGCAGTCTCACAGCGAAGGACGAATAACAGAAATCAATGATATTATTGCAAGAGCTAATGTCATAGATGTTACAAAATTAAATAATGAGGGCAAAATAATCTTTGGATCTACTGTATTTTTAGAAAACTTAGATAATGGTGAAAAAATTAGCTACAAAATTGTTGGAAAAGACGAAGCTGATTTAAAACAAAAACTAATTTTTTTTCAATCGCCGATTGGCAAAGGTTTAATTGGGAAAAATAAAAATGATCTAGTCGAGATTACAACTCCTGCTGGAGTTAAAAATTTTGAAATAAAAGACGTTAAATATATTTAACTTTTAATAATTTTTTGGATTTGTTTTTCTGAAATTTGGAAACTATTTTGAACCCATGTTTCCTCTATCAACTTTAGTTTACTACCCAACATTTTCCCCTCAGCGATATTATATTTAGTCATAAGTATGCTTGCATCAATTGGAAGAGTTGGAGTAACTTTATCTTTATAAATTTCTATTAATTTAAGTAATTTTTTTTCAACTTTTGAGGATGTAAATAGTTTGTAATTGATAATATCAATTACAGATTGCTTGCCATTGTAATAAAAAATTTTATTAAAATTCTTTTCATTAAAATTTTTTATACTTACATTTTCTTTATAGAAAAAATCAATTGATTTTAATCTTTTTTGATCTTTTTTAGAGATATTAAATTTATAAAGAAAATAATCAGTATTATCTGACCCATCAACTATCAATAGTGATAATAGAAAAATAAAATCTACCTTAACAAGATTGTGAATTGCATGAGAATTTAATTTCTTAAAATTTTCTAAATTTTTTAGCTGAGGAAAGATAATCTCTATAAGCTCCAAACTAATCTTATCATTAAATATTTTTAAGAAAGCATTAGATTTTGTAAGTTTTTTAAATTCATCTAACAACCTCTCTGATGATAATTTTGAAACACCACCAATATTTTTTTTTATTTTTCTAATTATATTAAGGTCATGGCCATGATTTGAATAATTTATAAAAAAACGGACATATCTAAGAATACGTAAATAATCTTCTTTAATTCTATTTTCTGATTCTCCTATAAAATTAATATTTCCACTCTCAAGATCTTTTTTACCATTGTAAGGATCAAACAAATTTCCATTTTTGTCTGAATATATTGAATTTATTGAAAAATCTCTTCTTGCCGCATCTTCCTTCCAATCAGAGGAAAATTCTACTTTTGCATGCCTTCCGTCTGTTGATACATCTTTTCTTAAAGAAGTAATTTCATACTTATGGTCGTCAATTATAGCAGTAATAGTTCCATGCTGAATACCAGTCTCATAAAAATTAATATTTTGTTTCTTTAGAGCATCACAAACTTCACTGGGTACTAAATTTGTAGCTAAATCAATATCATCGACTGTTTCTTTTTTAATAACTTTTCTAACACAGCCACCAACATATCTTACCTCGCTACTCTCCGAATAAGTATTAAGTGCTTCAAATATTCTTTTAGCAGGTGTTTGGGTTGTTAAATTTATAAGATTTTGACTTATGTAATCAAGATTACGGGATCTAAAAAAAATTTTATCTAAAAAGTTATCCATATATGGCTGGGGCGCTAGGATTCGAACCTAGGATGCCGGTACCAAAAACCAGTGCCTTACCACTTGGCTACGCCCCAATATTGTTTTCATATAACACAAAAAAATAAAATTTATATAGTTTTTGATGCATTACACCAATAATTTTTAAATTTTCTTTTAAATCTAACTTTTGCTAATTCACAATCTTGTTTTTTTTGGTAATAAGCAACTAATACTGAACCAGACCCAGTCATTCTTACAAATAAAGGTTGGTTTAAATTTTCTAAATAAGATTTTAATATTTTTAGTTTTGGGTACTTTGAAAATGCAACTTTTTCTAGATCATTTTCATATTTCAATAAAGATTTTAAATTCATCATTTTTTTTTTAGAATTATCAAATACAGGTTTACTAAATTTTTTTACTCCTGAATAAATTTTTTTTGTAGAACATCCAAAATTTGGACGAACAAGCAAAATATTGAAGTTTGAAGTTTTTATAAATTTTTTAATAGTGCCATTTGATGATAAAATTGTGCTCTTTGGATTAATACCCAAAATTACATCAGAGCCAATTAATTTTGTAATTTGTAAAATTTTTTTTTGATTAATCTGAATAAAGTTTTTTTTAATCAAAAAATTTAAAATTGTAGCAGCATTCATAGATCCCCCTCCAAGGCCAGCTTCCTGTGGGATATTTTTTTTTATCTTAATTTCAAATTTTTTATTATTTAATATTTTTTTTTCCTCTAAAATTTCAAATAATTTATTAACTGTATTATCTTTTTTTATATTCTTAGAAAAATTACCATTAAAAGAAATCTTGTGTTTATTGCTTTTAATTTTTTTTATAAAGATTGTGTCATGCAACTCTATAAACTTAATAACACTCTCAATTTTGTGTAGGATGGTTAACTTGCCAGTTACATGTAAAGCTAAATTAATTTTAGCAAATGATTTTACTTTATTAGTTTTCATTAAGAATTATTGAGACCTTCTAAAATTTTTATGTTTATATTTTTCTTAATGTCTTCATCTGTATCATCTAAACTTAAGACGTAGTTCCAAAAATATCTTGCTTGAATATTTCTATTTAATTTCCATAAAATATCACCATAGTGATCATTAACTGTTGGATCTTCAGGCATTAATTCAACAGCTTTTTTTATATATTTTTCTGCCTCAGTATAATTTTCTATTAAATAATATGCCCACCCTATCGAGTCTGTAATATAAGGATCATTACTTCTTAAAGCATATGCTTTTTCTAACATTTTCATTGCTTCATCTATTTTATAATCACGTTCTAACCATGAATATGCTAAGTAATTTAAAACATAAGCATCATCTGGATTAATTCGCAGTGAATATTTTAAATCTTCATCTGCTCTTTGAAAATTACCTAGTCGTTCATAACTTCCACCTCGTCTATAAAGTAAATCAGATTTAATTTCTGAATTATCATCCAAAGATGAGATGATTTCAGTATAATACTCAATCGCTTTTTTGTAATTTTTTGAGTTTTTATAAAAATTTGCGATATCAAAAACCATCTTAACATTTGGGTTTTTAATTTTACTAAATTTTAAGCTTAAATAATTGATGCCCTCATCATAGCCTTTATCTTTAATAATTATTTGAGCTTCTTTTTTTACTCTAAACCAATAATAAAATTCATATTTCTTGTCGAAATTTTTTAATATTTTTTTAGCCTTCTCGTATTCCTCATTTAGATAAAAATTTTCAGCTACAAGTGTTGAATTTAAAATAAATTTTGGATTTAAATAATTTGAAAGGTTTAAATAAAAATTGGATTTTTTAATATCATCTTGAGATGAGTATAAGTTAGAGATCAAAAATAAAAACTCACTGACAATATTGTTATGATTATTACATGAGAAGATTTTACTAAATTCTTTAAAGTTATTATTTTCTAGCCAGCTTTTGCTTTGAGATAATAGAAGTGTAGAATTTATGTATTCAAGCTGATCAGAAACTGCCTTGGCCTCATCAATTTGATCATTTTCAATTAAATAATTAATATAAAAAAATATGTATCTTGAATAATCTCCTTCAGGATTATTTATTAAGTTTAGAAAAGATGATCTGGTATTTTCTTTTTTCAGATAACATCTTTGAAATGCTTGATTTATGATAGAGATATTGCCAAAATTTTTTTTGTTAAATAAAATTTTTTTATTTTTAAAAGTGTAAAGATATTGTCTTAATGTTTCAAATATTACTAAATTAAATCTATTTTCATTTTGAAATTGTAAACTTAAATTCAAGTATTTCTCTGCTTGATTTAAATTATTCTTTTTTAAATTATCTACTATTAAAAGTAGATAAGCCTCAAAAAAATCTAAATTTTCATCCTTACTATTATTTTTGATAACATTAATAGCCTGGGCAACTTTATTCTCTAGAACTAAAGAGAAAGTATATCGTTTTAAATATGCATCATGCTTGTTAAGAAGCACCTTAGATGTATTAAAAAATTTTAATGCATCAGAATTATCCTTATTTTCAAACGCAATTATTCCTGAAAAATAATTTGATAAATCTCTTGAATTAAATTCGTTAAAACTAGCACTTTTAGAATATAGAGGGGTCTGATAGAATAATCCAAAAACAACTATTACTTTTATTAGTTTGTTAAACATTAAATCATTGTATGATTAAAAAATTGATAAATCAAAAAGGCAAATTAGACGAACAATTAATAGATACTATAGAGCCAAATTTTGTATTTAATAATAAGCCAATAAATAGATTTAATATCATTGAAAAAAGTAATAATAACGATCAAACTAATAAAGCTGAACTCCTAGAAAAGTTAAAAAAACAAATTAATTCAATCGAAAATTGTAATTTAAAAGATAATTCACAAAATCTTATCCTCGGAGATGGAAACATAAACAGTTCAATTATGTTGATTGGAGAAGCGCCGGGAGCTGAAGAAGATAAAACCAGCACAACATTTAAGGGTGAGGTAGGAGAACTATTAAATAAAATGTTACTTGCGATTGAAATAAAAAGACAAAATATTTATTGCTGTTATGCAATAAATTTTAGACCTCCTGAAGATCGCAAACCTACTACTCAAGAAATTAGAAGATACTCAGTTTTTTTAAAAGAACATATTTCAATTATTGATCCAAAAATTATTATTTTAATGGGTAGTTCAGCTATGGAAGCTGTAACGGGAATTAATAGTAAAATATCATCTGAAAGAGGAAAATGGAAAGAAACAATACTAAAGAATAAATCCTATCCCTTAATAATATCATATAATCCATCTTATCTAATGAGATTTCCAGAAAATAAAAAATATTCTTGGGAAGATTTAAAAAAAATTAAACAGAAAATTAATGAAATGAAAATTGTCACTTGATTTTACATGATTGAACAACATAAAAATTTAATTTCATGGTGTAAAAAGATATTTAATATTTCTAATTATGGTTTGCTTTGGATATCTTTTATAAAAGGAGTTTTGGTTGGGTTTTTAATTTATCACTTTATAATAATTTAGATGAAAATTATAGCTGGTGTCGATGAAGTTGGAAGAGGAAGTTTAATAGGTCCAGTATATGCGGCAGCAGTAATATTAAATGAAAAAATAGATAGAAAATTACTAAAAGACTCCAAAACTATTTCAAAAGATAAAAGAGAATTATTATCAAAATATATCAAAAAAAATTCTATCTGGGTTATTGGCAAAGCATCAGTTAAAGAAATAGATAAAATCAATATTTTGCGAGCAAGTTTACTTGCTATGAAAAGAGCAATTAAAAAACTTAAAAAAAAACCAACGCAAGTTTTAATAGATGGAAATAAAGTTCCTGATTTAAAAAATTACAATTTAAAAGCTGTAATTAAAGGAGATCAAAAAGTTGCTTCTATCTCTGCAGCATCCATTATAGCCAAGGTCGCTAGAGATAAATTTATAACTACACTAGCAATCAATAATAATGGATATGGTTGGGAGCAAAATTTTGGGTATGGAACTAAACAACATTTAAAGGCAATTAAAAAACTCGGTATTAATAAGCACCATAGAAAAACGTTCTCTCCTATTTCTAAGCTCAGGACACACAATATCTAGTTAGCTATTTTTTATTTAGCACAAATCGAATCCAAATAATTCAATCTCAGGTTGACCCCAGAATCCATTTGGAGTCTAATAATTTTATACAAATGACAACTGATTTTAAGAATAAAATTATTAATGGAAATAGTCTTGAGGAATTGAAAAAAATTCCGAGCGAAACTTTTGATTTGGTTTTTGCTGACCCTCCTTACAATTTGCAGTTAAAAGGTGTGCTGACAAGGCCTGATCGATCTAAAGTAAGTGCTGTGAATGATAAATGGGATCATTTTGAAAATTTTAAAAAATATGACGAATTTACCTATGCATGGTTAGCTGAGTGCAAAAGAATTTTGAAAAAAGATGGAGCTATTTGGGTCATAGGTAGTTATCACAATATTTTTAGAGTAGGAACTGCAATTCAAAATTTAGGATTTTGGATTTTAAATGATGTTATTTGGAATAAGAATAACCCAATGCCTAATTTTAGAGGAACACGATTTACAAATGCTCATGAAACTTTAATTTGGGCTTCAAAGAGTGAAAAATCAAAATATACTTTCAACTATCAATCATTAAAATGTTTAAATGATGATCTGCAAATGAGATCTAATTGGAATCTACCAATCTGCAGTGGTTCTGAAAGACTTAAAAGAAATGGTAAAAAAATACATTCAACACAAAAACCAGAGTCTCTACTACACAGAGTTTTATTAGCATCATCAAATAAGAATGACATGATTTTAGATCCATTTTTAGGTTCTGGCACTACAGCAACTGTAGCAAAAAAATTGGGTAGAAACTATTGTGGTATAGAGAAAGAAAAAAGTTATTTTAAAGTAGCAGAACAAAGGTTAAAAAATACAAAGCCGATAGAGAATGAATTACTTGATACGCTTAAGAATAATAGATCAAAACCAAGAATTCCTTTTGGCTCTTTAGTGGAACTTGGAATAATCAAGCCAGGTACTAGCATTTTTGATAATAAGAAAAAAATCTCTGCAAGAATTATGGCTGATGGTAGCATTAAGCATGAACAAACAGAAGGATCTATTCATAAAGTTGCGGCAACTATTCTAGGTGCTGAAAGTTGTAATGGTTGGACTTATTGGCATTGTGATATTAATGGAAGAACACATCCTATTGACTACTTGAGACAAAGATTAATTGCTAAAAATTAATTTTTATAAATTTTACCCAAATAACTTGATAGAAAAAATTTATTTTTTGTTAAAATTTTTAAAATAACATTCCTAAAAAATACAATTATTGGATTTGATAAATGAAAGGTGAAATGATTAAGCTTTGATCTATTATTTATCATTTTAACTTTTACAAGTCTGTTATTGTAAAAATCGTTCTTATTATTTACAATATCATTGAATAATTCATAACCACCCTCAATAGATTGAGAGGCTCCTTGTGCAAATGAAGGCGGAAAGGCAAAAAAAGCATCTCCAATTAACGAGATATTGTTGCCTGGTTTAAGGTAGCCTTTGCTAACAAAAACTGGAAAGCATTTGATATCATTAAGATTATCCAAAATATTTGCAGAAATTTTATTTTGTAATTTATCTTTAATACCTTGAATAAAACCTTTCTCTTTTAAAAGTCCATAATTATCAAGCTCATTTGCTGTTAATTTATATTTTAAAACTCCAATAAAATTAAAAGCTTCACTATCGTTATTTGTTGGATAAATCACATAATGAAAATTGTTCCCCATAAATAAAGAAATATTTTTTTCATTTAAATTATTAATGTTTTTTCTTGAAATATTGCCCCTAATAGCAATTGAATTATTATAGGCAGGTTTTATTTTATTATTAGAAATAAGAGATTTACCTTTGGAAAATACACCATCAGAAATAATTAGGTGATCACAAATTACTTTAATGCTTTCGTTAAAAGTTAAAATTATTTGATTATTATTTTTTTCAATTTTTTCAATATTATGGTCATACTTAATTATATTGTCTTCCAATCTATCTTTTAAAAATTCAACTAATTTAGGTCTTTTGAGAGTTGTGTACTTACAATTTTCAGAGTTAAACTCTGAAATATTTAGGTCACATATTTTTTTTTCCTGTTTAATTTCATAAAAATCAATTTTTTCAGGGTTAAATCTATCTTTACTTTCTAGAGTATTAAATCCAATTCTATTAAGAAGTTTGATGCTGTTTGTTGATAGCTGTATTCCATATCCATCATCTAGATTGATTAATGTATTTTTTTCATAAATGGTTACCTGGTAATCAAGATTTTCTTTAAATAAGTTTGCAACAAATAGACCTGAAATACCCGCTCCTATAATTACAATTTTTTTCATTTATGATTTTCCAAATATGTGAAAATTTTTTTTGTAAAAGTCGGCAATGTATGGTTTTTTAATTTTTTAGGATCAATCCAATAAGAAAACGGAATTGGTTTAATCACTTTATTATTTTTAATTTTAATATTCATATTCATATTTGACATTTTAAAATTTAAATTTTGGTTAAAATTTTTAGGTCTAATTAATTCTTCCATTGGAAAAATGTTGAAATTTTTTAAAAAATTAAAATTTCTATTTTTAACCAATAAATATTTATTATTTTTTTTATAAATTTTAAGTAAAAAGTATTTATCTTTGCTATCTTTTTTAATTTTCTTTAAAACAAAATCTTGTTTAGCAAGGGATTTACAATTTTTTGAAATAGGACATTTTTGACAAAGGGGCTTTTTTGGTTTGCAAATTATTGCACCTAATTCCATTAGCGCCTGAGCATAATCACTTGATCTAATTGAGGTTCCTAAAATTTTTTTACTTTCAATTAAATTATTTTTTTGTATTTGATTTTCTTTCTTTAAGTATAGATATCTTTTTAAAACTCTTTCCACATTCCCATCTAATGGAATAAAAGGTTTGTTAAATGCAATAGCTAATATTGCACTTGCAGTATAGTCTCCAATACCAGGTAGTGATTTTAAATCTAAAAAATTTTCAGGTAATTTTTTGTTAAAATCTTTAATTACAATTTTAGCAGCTTTTTTTAAATTTCTAACTCTTGAATAATAACCAAGACCCTCCCAAAGCTTAATAAGTTTTCGATTTTCAAAATTGGCTAAAGTTTCTAGATCTGGAATATTTTTAATAAACCGATTAAAATACGGTATTACTGTTACAACTTGTGTTTGCTGGAGCATAAACTCACTAACTAAGGTGTAATATTGCTTTTTTTTTAAAGAAGTTTTTTTTCTCCAAGGTAATGTTCTTTTGTGAATATCATACCAATTAAGAATTTTATTTGTTATTATTAATTCTTTCATATGCAATTTAAAGATAATACTAAGCAGAGAAATAAAACCATTCAAGGCTTAAGATCATTTAAAGACACTTTGCCAAAGAATGTAAAAAAAATTATAAATAAAAAAGGACATATTTATTCTGAAACTTTAAATAATTGGAAATATATAGTTGGTGGGGATTTATTTAAAGTTTGTTACCCAAAAACATTTAAAAATTCAAATAAGTTTGGTGTTAGTACTTTATTAATAATGGTTAAAAGGGGCCATGAGGTTGATATGGAATATTCAAAAAAAGACATAATGGATAAGATGAATAGCTTTTTTGGTTATGGGGTGGTTGAAAAACTTAAATTTATAAGTTTTGATGATAAACAAAATAATTTTACCCAATCTGAAATTAAACAAGAAAATGTCACAATTAATAAATATCAAGATAAGATCAATAATGTTAAAAATGATAAAATAAAAAAATCACTTATCGAACTAACCAAGGTATTTAGAAAAAAATGAAAAAAATTTCAGCTTTTATACTTATATTTTTAAGCACTATCTCAAGTATTAATGCGGAGGAAATAAAAAGAATATTTGTTGGCAACAAAGATGCAAAAATAACTATAATCGCATTTGAATCTTTAACCTGTAGCCACTGTGCGAGTTTTCACAAAGATGTGTATCCTCAATTAAAAAAAGAATACCTTGATACAGGTGTAGCTAAAATTGAATTCAGACACTTTCCTCTAGATGTTGCGGCTTTTAATGCCTCTAAAGTTTCACAATGTAAAAATGATGGTGATTCGTCTATTTTGAATAGTTTATATGCCAACCAGCAAAAATGGGTAAGGGGTAGTTCGGTAGAAGAAGCAAATGAAAATCTTCAAAAATTTCTAATTAGTGAAGGCTTTGATCTAAATTTTGAAAAATGCATAAATAACAAAGAAATAGAAGATTTTGTTTTAAATGACCGAATAGATGGAGTTAAAAAATTTAAAGTAAATGCTACTCCTACGATAATAATCAATAATCAAAAATTTGAAAAAACTCTAAATTATAAAAATATAAAAAAAGCGCTAGAAAAACTGATATAAGTTAATGCATGGAGTTTAAAAAAATCCAATTAAATGGATTTAAATCTTTTGCAGATAAAACCAATTTTCTAATTGAAGAAGGTCTTACAGGAATTGTGGGTCCAAACGGATGTGGAAAATCTAATATTGTAGAATCCTTGAGATGGGTAATGGGAGAAACATCTGCAAAGAGTATGCGTGGCTCTGGAATGGAAGATGTAATATTTAATGGCACTTCTAATAAAGCTTCAAAAAATATTGCAGAAGTTTCAATTAATGTAGAAAACAAAAATAACGAAGGACCCGTTCAATACCGTGATCTAGATCAAATAAATGTCAGAAGAAAAATAGAAAAGGATAAAGGTTCCAAATTTTATATTAATGACAAAGAGGTAAGAGCAAGAGATGCTCAAATGTTTTTTGCAGATTTATCAACTGGCGCTCACTCGCCCTCTATGATTAGTCAAGGACGTATCGGAGCTTTAGTTACTGCAAAACCAACCGATCGAAGAGCTATTTTAGAAGAGGCAGCAGGAATTTCTGGGTTGCATGTTCGAAGACATGAAGCCGAACTAAGATTGGGAGCTGCAGAAAATAACCTTAAAAGAGCAGATGAATTAAGAAGACAACAAGAAAAACAGTTAGCCAACCTTCAAAAACAAGCAGAGGAAGCTACAAAATATAAATTAATATCTGAAGAAATTAAAAAGATTGAAGCTGGGTTGTATTACTTAAAACTATTAGAAATTGATAAAGAGATAAAAATTGAAAATGAGATTAATAATGAAGCAGGAGGAGAAGTAGAGGGATTTAATAACAAAATAGCTGAGCTTGAAAATTTAATTAAAACAGCTACGGAAAAAGTATCTCCTTTAAGAGAAAAAAATATTGAAAATTTGTCTAGAATACAAAGGCTGAACCTTGAACTACAAAGCTTAGATGAAGAAAATACTAGAATACAAGATGAAATAGAGTCTATTAATAAATCAATAATAACTCTGGATGAAGATATAAATAGAGAAAGAGGAATAATTATAGACGCAAATTCAAATGAAAAAAGACTTAAAGAAGAAAAAGCAGATTTAATAGAAATAGATTCTAAATATTTTGAAACTGAAAAACTATCTAATGAAGATTTAGAAAATGCAAAAAAAGAACTTAAAAAAGAACAGGAATCTGTAGATGAAGTCGTAAATAATATCGCTGAAGGAACTGTTAGTATAAGTATAGGTCCAATTACAAACGTTCAAAACTCAATTAATAGAGCTAAAGAATTAATTGATAGTAATGAAATTAATCAAGCAGTTACATTACTAGACAGATGCAATATTGAGCTTGATAATTTTTTAAATGATTTAAAAAATGAGAAAAGTAGAAAAGAACTATTAAGTGTAAATGAGAAATCAAAAAATATAAAACAACTTCAAGAGAAATATGCTGACGCTTATAGTAAAAATCAATCAATCAAAAATGAGTCAATTAAGCGTAATGAAAGAATAAAAACTATTGAAACTGAAATTGAAAGTTGGAAAAACTTGCTATCAAATTCCGAAAAAATGGTCGCTGAATTAATTGAGCGAAAAAATAAACTTTCAGCTCAATTAAAAGAGCTTGATAATCAACCAAGAGTTCAAGCAGAAAGAAAAGGTCAAATTTCTGAGAATTTAAGAATTTCTGATAAAGAAAAAATTGATAATGATGTAATTATTGAAGAGACTGATAATAAAATTGAAACGTTAAGAAATGAGTTAAATGAAATTCAAGAACAATCTATTCAAATTAGAGAAAGAAAAGCAAGTTCAGGGGCAACCATAGAGGGTCTCCAAAAAAGAAAAAATGATTTATTGGATAGAATAAATTCTGAATTGAGTTTATCTGAAGATAATATTTTAGAAAATTCTAACCTATTTGGGGCTGAAGAATTGCCAGTGACGATTGATCAAGAAGATGCTTTAGACAAAAAAAAGCAAGAAAGAGAAAGTTTGGGATCTGTTAATTTAAAAGCTGATGAAGAAACTAGTAAATATGAAGATGAAATTAAAAAAATGGAACAAGATCGTTCTGATTTAGTGACAGCAATAATGAAATTAAAAGATAGTATCAATGAACTGAATCAAAAAGGAAGAGAAAGATTAATTGAGGCTTTTGAAAAAGTTAATAGAAAGTTTAACGAAGTTTACACAAAACTTTTTAATGGAGGAAATGCTAAATTAGAATTAGTTGATTCGGATGATCCACTAGAAGCAGGACTAGAAATGTTAGTCAGTCCTCCAGGCAAAAGACT
>Ga0209630_10003730_pt1 | contig 13789 bp, 12 predicted proteins | sample COG_01_FD_184745 | JGI IMG/M metagenome (GOLD analysis project Ga0209630, IMG submission 184745) | Pelagic Microbial community sample from North Sea - COGITO 998_met_01 (SPAdes) (version 2) | ecosystem: Environmental > Aquatic > Marine > Neritic zone/Coastal water | place: Helgoland, sampling... | reverse complement strand
GGATTTTGAAACGCGGATTGCTTAGCAGCTGGATCAAATTAATCGCGGTTTCACTGCCGCCGAACAGGACGACGCGGGAGCTGTCGACTTTGTGCTTGGGGTTGAATCTTTCGCGCAACTTAAACAGGGCTTCCGGGTGTCCGAAGTGGGTGACCAGATCGCCTTCTTCCATGGTCGTCTCGGCGCTCGCGATCTCACTCTTTTGATCGCGCTGAATGTAGCCGATCCGCACGCCTGGGTCCAATTTGAGGTCTTGTAAACGGCGTCCAATCAAACGGGAGCCGGCGGCGACACGCTGTTGTTGCACCTCGATTTGTCCGCGGGCGAAATTTTCCACCGCCACGCGACTGGCACCGCGGATCTCCTTGGCCAGCTCAACCGCACAAATCGCTTCGGGGTTGACCAGCAGGTCGATGCCAAAGTGAAGCTGGTAATTAATCACCGAGGTGTCGCTGTAAGTTTCGTCGTGAATACGGGCGATGGTATTTTTTGCGCCGAGCCCCTTGGCCAACGAACAGGAAATGACATTGGTGCGGTCGTCACTCGTCATGGCGAGGAAGGCGTCGCATTCCGCCACATCGACTTCGATCAATTGGCGGGCGGAGCTGCCGTTGCCGTGGATGATGCGTGCATTTTGCTCTTCATCGAGCTTCTCGCAGCATAGCTGAGAGCGCTCGATCAGGGTAACGTCGTGCCCCGCGGCAGAGAGTGTGGCGCACAGATTGTGGCCGACTTCGCCGGCTCCAATGATAATAGTCTTCATAACTGAAACGTCTAAATGACTTTAAACTTGCGGCGCAGTGTGACGGTCCCGCTCGTTATTTCCAGCCCTATCTTCGATGGGAAATTGAGTCGATTTAAAGCCTAGCACAGGGCGACCTCGACGCCGAAAGTGGCGCTCTCAAACGGGTTGACAGCGAAAAAGCCTTTGCCGTGTTCGGCGCTGTTGGGCGGGCTAGAAAAGTCGAAGGCCCGCAATTTCTGCTCAGTGCTTGCTTTCCACCCGTGGGCTTCCATCTTGAGGCTGATATTGTGATGAAGTGCATTTCCCTTATTGTTCTGGCATGTTGGCTGTCCTGTGTAAATGGGCTGCGGGCCCAGGAGGTCGACCAGCCCGATTCAGCTGGTAGTGCCGCGGTGGATGTCTATGTAATCCCGATTAACGATGCGATCAGCACGCCCAATCTTTACATCCTGCGCCGTGGGCTGAAAGAGGCGATCGCCAACGATGTCGAGATGGTGATCCTCGATATGGACACCCCGGGGGGGCGGGTCGATATTACGCTCGATATGATGGAGATGTTGGATCGCTTTGAGGGCATCACCGCAACTTATGTGAACGACGACGCCATTTCGGCTGGGTCCTTCATCGCCGCCGCCACCCAAGAGATCTACTTTTCGCCGCGTGGAAAGATGGGCGCGTCCGCGGTCATTCAAGGCTCGGGTGAGGATGTCGCAGAAACCGCGAAGCAAAAAATCGAGAGTTACCTGCGCGCAAATATTAGAGTGATGACGGAACAGTATCCGTATCGTTCGGATGTGGTGCGTGCGATGTTGGACGCCGATTTTGAGCTCAAGATCGGCGATGAAGTGCTCAAACCCGCTGGCGAGTTGTTGACCCTCACCGCCACCGAAGCCATGCGGGAGTACGGCGATCCGCCACGCAAGCTTTTGGCGGAGGGTATTTATGAGTCGATCGAAGAACTACTCGATGCACGTTTCGGAACGGGGCAATATGTGATTCGGGACTTTGAGCTCAGCTATTCGGAAGAAGTCGCTAAGTGGATGACTACCATCGCCCCGCTGTTGATGGGACTGGGTGTGTTGTTGCTTTTTATCGAATTCAAGACCCCGGGCTTTGGCATTTTTGGCATTGGTGGGCTGGTGTTGCTCGCGGTGTTCTTTGCCAGTCATTACATCGCTGGCTTGGCGGGTAACGAACCGGTCTTTGTCTTTGTGCTGGGCGTGGTTCTAGTGTTGGTCGAATTGTTTTTCTTCCCCGGGGCGGTGGTGTTTGCGCTGACCGGTCTATGCCTGATGTTTGGCTCGTTGCTGTGGACAATGGTCGATTTTTGGCCCTCTCAAGTGGAGGGCATCAACTGGTCGCCCGAGATGTTTGCCCAACCGCTGGTGAATCTCATCCTCGGGATGGCCGTTGCCAGCTTGGGTGTATTGCTGGTATCGCGCTGGTTGCCCGGTTCCTGGTTTGAGCGGCAATTGGTGCTGGCGAATGCAGTTGGCGGTGGCCAAGCGGTACGTGCCGAGCGCGAGTCGCATCTGCCTTCACCCGGTTCAGAGGGGGTCGCGCTCACGCCGCTGCATCCGGCTGGTCGCATTGAAATCGACGGGATGCGTTATGACGCGCGTTGTGCGGTGAGTCTGATTGAGCGTGGCGCCAAGGTGCGGGTGGTGCGCAGCACTGACTTCGAAATGGTTGTTGAGGAGGTTGAGTCGTGAGTGCGATTCTCGGCTTTGTGTTGGCGGCCCTCGTGTTGGTCTTTTTTGAGGTGATCCTCCCCGGTGGCATTCTTGGCGGCCTCGGTGCGCTCTGTATTCTCGTCGCGACGTGGTTCGGGTTTGATACTTATGGCCTGTTGGGCGGATTGACAGTGTTGCTTGGCTCGTTGCTCGGCGTGGGCTGTCTGGTGTTTGTCGAATTTAAATTGCTGGCCCGCACCCCCCTCGGGCAACGGTTTTTCCTCAATGCTGCGGTCCACGGGCACACGCGTGCGGCCCCGGCGTCGGATTCTATTATCGGCAGAGAGGGCACCGCAGTTACGCGCTTGAGTCCGAGCGGTATGATCGAAATAGATAGCAAGCAGTTTGAAGCCTATTCGCAAGACGGCTATATTGAGCGCGGTCACAAGGTCGCGGTGGTTTCCAAAGACAATTTCAAATTAATTATTAAAAAACTATGAATGCATCCATCCTCTCTCTCGGTCTTATGAGCTGGCAACTAGGCGTTGCCGCAATCCTCGGCCTGATCCTGCTAGTGCTTGGATTTGTCCTAATTAGCTTTTTTAGCATTTGGCTGCGCGCCTTGCTCGCTGGCGCTGCGGTTGGCTTTCCGACGCTGATCGCCATGCGCTTGCGTGGTGTGCCGGCATCCTTGATCGTCGATGCGCGCGTTACAGCGGTCAAAGCTGGCATCGAAGTAAGTGCCAACGACCTCGAGGCGCACTATCTCGCCGAAGGTAATGTAATACAAACCGTCCAGGCTATCATCGCTGCGGACAAGGCGACCATCAGTTTGGACTGGCAACGTGCCTGCGCTATCGATCTCGCAACCAAGGGCACCGGCAAGTCGGTGTTGGAAGCGGTGCGCACTTCGATCAACCCCAAGGTTATCGAGTGCCCGAACCCGCAGAGTGGCCGTACGACCATCGACGGCGTGGCCAAGGACGGGATTCAGGTTAAAGCCCGCGCACGCGTGACCGTGCGTTCCAATCTGGACAATTACGTCGGCAGTGCGCTGGAAGATACGATTATCGCTCGTGTGGGCGAGGGCATTGTAACCACCATCGGCTCCTCTGATTCGTATAAATCCGTGCTCGAGTCGCCCGATAGTATTTCCAAGGTAGTGTTGGAACGAGGCCTCGATGTCGGTACCGCATTTGAAATTTTATCGATCGATATCGCCGACGTGGACGTGGGCGAAAATATCGGTGCCAAGTTGCAGGAGTCGCAAGCCGAGGCGGATAAGAACGTCGCGCAGGCGAAAGCCGAAATGCGCCGTGCCGCGGCGGTGGCGCTGGAGCAGGAAATGAAGGCGCGTGTTGAGGAAATGCAGGCGAAGGTCGTCGAAGCAGAGGCGCAGGTGCCGCTTGCGCTCGCCGAAGCATTTCGTTCCGGCAATATGGGGGTGATGGATTACTATCGTTTGAACAATATCAAGGCGGATACTGACATGCGTGATTCCATCTCCAAGGGCGACGAAAATAAATAAAGCCTATGCATAGCTGGCCCTGGTGGAATGCCGGGGCCAGCCGTCCTGACTAATGACTGATCTGTGATATGGAAAACCTTCTCGAAATACTGGTGCCGTTAATTTTTGCGGCAGTTTACTTCTTTGGTAATCTGTTATCGAATAAGTCTGGGGACGATGAAGCGAGTCCACCGAAATTGCCGCATCAGCCGGGAGGAATTGGCGAAGCTGAGAATTATGCGGAGCGCCAGCGTCAGATACAGGAAGCGATTCGCCGTAAAATAATGGAACGCCGCCAGGCCGCGGCGGCGGAGGATGAGGAGGCATCGACCTCTGAATCTCCGGTGATCGCTCGCGTGGAACGACATAAAGAGGTCAAAGAGCAGCGCAAAGAGATGCATCAGCGTAAGGCACCGCACGTTGAGCCGACACCTAGCCCCGCTGCGCCGTCTGTAGAGCCGTCGGGTGCGTTTTCCTGGGATACGTCGGATAATGCTTACGAGCAGCAGATGCAGGTGCGTCTGCAACAGATTGAGGCCTCTAAGCGAAGTGCTGAAGCACTTCGTCGTCAGGCTGGAATGAAGCCGGCTGCCAAACCCACGCCTCGTGGTGCGGGGGTGGCTGAGCGTGCACGGCGCACCAGCGGTGGGTTGCTGTCAGGGCCGGTTCGCAAGGTGTTGAGGGATCCCGTGGCTGCGCGTGTCGGGTTTATATACGGCGAGGTGCTGGGTAAGCCAGTCAGTCTGCGTAAATCCGGCAGTGGCGTGGCAGACTAGGCAATCGTTTGCGATTACCGCTTTCGTCCAAGCAGACAGATGTAAGCGGCGTATGGCAGGTTAAATAAGTGCCGGCCGCGACCTATTACAGCGTAGCACGAGCGCGCGAGTGGTTGCACGTGAACGCGCGAGTGGTTGCACGTGAACGCGCCGAGTCAGATTCAATTCAACTCATTCGCATCGACTTTAGCCGAAGTGTGACACGTAGGCTGGCGGAGACGGAGTGCCTCTGTGGCGCAGTCTCTGGTCCTCTCAATGGACCAGCGTTTCTGTTCCCCTGCTGGGCATCACTGCAGAAGGCCGTTCGTTGTGGCCTCTGAAATCGGCGATGTCTACGGAATCGAGATCTTCGCGGTGCCCGAACTGCTCGGCCGCAAGCGTTCGCCTGCGTGATCGATCACGATGTTTTCCCCTGCGGTAAACAGTATGTCGACCGGGCCGCTTTTGTTCAGCTGAACCGTTTCGCCCGCGCTCATTGTTTTGCGGAATAGCTCCTGCTTGTCGTCGCGTTGTTTAACCAGCACGTACACATTACCGCTGGCGATTAGCGTGATGCTGTCCTCTACCGCTGCAGGTGCGACTGGATCGGCCGCTTCCACGCTTTCGCTGATCGCCGGAGGATCGATTAGTTCAGGCGTGTCGACTACCGGATCGCTGGCCAGGATCGCCTTAATTAGGGCGAAAATGACGAAGATCAGCGCCAGAGTACCAACTGCGATCAGACCGGCTTTGATGTAAAAGATCTTATCGCTATCGTCGCTCTCATCTTCCGTGTTTGAGTCTGTCTCAGATTGGCTCGATGCACGGTTGGCTGAAATGCGGCCGTAGGAGGGCTCTGCATTGTCAGCGGTATTTGTGTTCGCATCTTTAACTGCCATGGTCCCAAATAATTCGGAACCGCTTTTTTTACCCGAGCGAGTCTGGCCCTTTTGCTCCGCGCTATATTCGCTGAGGATGTTTTCCGGATCGAGCTTCAGGTGACGCGCGTAATTTTTAAGAAAGCCGCGTTTGTAAATCTCGGGCAGTTCGAAATCGAACTGGTTTTGCTCCATCTGTCCGAGATAATCACTGCGAATTTTAGTGGCCTCGGCCGCTTCACGCAGAGAAATCCCCTTGCGCTTGCGTGCTTCTTCTAATCGTTCGCCGATACTTTGCATTATGTCTTTATTATGTGAGTGTCTTTTTTTATACCGCAAGCACCAATCAAGATGGATTATCGATCTTGCGAATGCCGAGGGCTAGGTGCTGTACGGCGACAAGTGAAGTCGACTCCCGTGCACCATGAGCGGATCGCTCTGTGGCTTGCTTACGAAAGTACGAACTGTAAATCGCCCCATTCCCCGTCCTGGCGCGAATCTAAGGTGATCGTGTCTTCGGGCCGAAGCTCGGCGAAGCGGGCTTCGTAATGAGCGCGCACTAGGTCGAGCTCTTTGACCAGAATGCCGCTGAGCGCCAGCGTGCCGCCTGGTTTGACGCCGAATACGACTGGATCCGAGTGGGGGATGAGCACGTCGGTTTGAATATTGGCGAGTAATAGATCCGCTTGGCGACCTGTGAGGCCTTTTTCTAAGTCGGCCACTTCAAAGTCGAGTTGCGCGATGTGCGGGTTCTCTTGCGAGTTGCTGCCGCACACTACGATCGCTTCGGGGTCAAAGTCGAAGCCAAGGATTTTTTGAAAGCCGAGCGCGGATGCAGACAGGGCGAGCACGCCGGATCCACAGCCTGCGTCTATTAGCTCGAGGCTGTCGAGTTGATCCGCATGGGCATCGCGATAGTCTTGCAGGCGACGAGCACAGAGGCGTGTAGTCTCGTGAGCACCGGTGCCAAACGCCATGCCAGCATCGAGGTAAACCGTTGCGGCGCCCTCGGGCGTGGTGAGGTTGTCGCGCTCCCAGAGGGGAATCCAATGCAGCTGACGATCGCTCCATGGTTTGACGAATTCCTTGTAGGCGTTTTGCCAGTCCGCGTCTTCGATGGTGCTTTCAGTAAACGTCGCAGGCAGCGTGGGGAATTCCGCGCGTAGTTCCGTCAGTGCGGCATGCGCGCTGACCGCGTCGGCAAATATCCCGAATACTTCGTAGGGATCGTTAATTTCTTTCTGCATCACACCCCAGTGGGCGGATTCGATTTCGTAGAAGTAGCCGTCGAGAAGGTCAGCCATTTCATCGGGAATGCGGGCGCGGAGTTCGAATTGTGAGCTCATAATGATGTGTGATTCGGAAGTGCAGGAGGGTGGACACTCATGTCCACGGGCGAGAATGCATTAGCGGTTGAATGACGGGACACGAGTGCCAAGCCTTCATCGTTGCCTAGCGCGATTTGATTTGTCCCTTGCTTAGGCGGGTGACTACGTCAGGAAGGAGTTGGTGTTCAATGATATGCATTTTTTTCTCGAGCATCTTGAGTGTGTCTTTTTCATCGATCCTGACTTCTTTCTGGTCGATGATCGGACCTGCATCGAGCGCGGGGGTGACCCAGTGTACGGTGCAGCCAGTAACTTTGACTCCGTGGTCAAAGGCTTGGCCGATGCCGTTCATGCCCGGAAAGCTTGGTAGCAAGCTGGGGTGTAGATTGATCATGTGACCGTTCACCGCCTCGATAAAGGAGGGCTGGATAATGCGCATGAAGCCTGCCAGTACAATAAGCTTGGGCGAGAACGATTGAATGCGCTCAATGTAGTTTTGCTCTGCCTCATCGCTCAGGCGCGCGCCCTTGCGCTGCGGATCGATGTAGATCGCGGGCACCTCGTACTTTTGTCCGAGTTCGAGGATGCCAGCGTCTTCATGGTCGCTGATGATGGCTGCGATTTTTGCAGCGCCGAGCTGCTTCTTGGCTTCCGCTTTTAACAGTGCTTCGGCGTTGGAACCGCGGCCGGAGCCGAGGATTACGATGGGATAGGCCATTTGGTAAATGCTTGGATTCTGAAAAGCAGAAGTTCTGTAGATCGATCTACTTGAAGAACTTCTTCGCTTTGGCGACGAAGGAGTCACTCATCGGGTTGGCCGGGTCGCCACAGGCTTCGGCATAGTCTTCGAGCTTCTTCTTTTGTTCGCTGGAGAGTTTGGTCGGTACTTCCACTTGAACGCGGATCAGCAGATCGCCTTTACCATTGCCGCGTAAATGCGGGATCCCTTGTCCGCGCAGGCGGAAGGTGGTGCCGGTTTGTGTGCCAGCTGGAATCTTGAGTGCACCTTGGGTGAATAGTGTCGGCACATTGATGGAGCCGCCGAGTGCAGCGAGTGTAAACTTGATCGGCACTTCGCAGTACAGATCGTGGTCGTGGCGCTCGAATAACTCGTGCTCTTTGACGTGCACAATAATGTACAGATCACCTGCTTGACCACCCATTTGTCCGGCTTCCCCTTTACCCGAAGAACGGAGCTTCGAGCCGGTTGCGACGCCCGCTGGAATGCGCACCTTGACCGTGCTGGTCTCCATCTCGCGACCCTCGCCGCGGCAGTTTGTACAAGGCTTTTCGATCGTTTGTCCCGCGCCGTGGCAACTCGGGCAGGCTTGGCGAAAACTAATGAATCCACGATTGGAAGTGACTTGGCCGGCACCGCCGCACGTTGGGCAGATTATCTTCTTGGAGCCGGGCTCAGAGCCGGAGCCATGGCACTTCTTACATTCGATCGGCCGACGATAGCGAATTTCTTTTTCGGTGCCTTTAGCCGCTTCTTCGAGGCTGATCTCGAGGTCGTAGCGCAGGTCGGAGCCGTGTGCCGCGCCGCCAGCGGATTGTCCGCCACCGCCGCCACCAAAGAATTCATCGAAGATGCCGCCGCCGCCGCCTCCGCCTCCGCCACCACCACCAAAGGCTTCGCGGAACATGTCGAAAGGATCGTGGAAACCACCACCGCCGCCTGCACCCGCACCCCCGGCACGGCCCATGCCGCCATTCTGGAAGGCGGCGTGTCCATAGCGATCATACGCTGCGCGCTTGTCAGGATCTTTCAGCGCATCATACGCTTCGGAAATCTCTTTGAACTTCGCCTCGGCAGCGGCATCGTCCGGATTTTTGTCCGGATGGTATTTCACTGCCTTTTTGCGATAAGACTTTTTGAGCTCATCGGCTGTTGCGTCGCGGGAGACCCCGAGGGTTTCGTAATAATCTGCTTTCGCCATATCGGTATCGAAGTGTTATGCTTTTTCCGGACCGCTGGAAACGATGACGTTTGCAGCACGGATCAGTCGGTCATTGAGGCGATAGCCCGCGCGGACGGTTTGAATGACTGTGTCCTCTTCGACTTCAGCGGAGGGCTGGTGCGAGATGCATTCATGGAAATTCGGGTCGAAGACTTCGCCATCGGGGATGAGTTCCTCCAAGCCTTGCTCGTTGAGGGAGCGCTTGAGCTGGTCGTCGACCATTTTGAAGCCAATCGTGACATCCTTCGCTTCGGGGTGGTTCTCGGCGGCTTGGAGTCCGAGCTTCATGTTGTCGAGTACCGGCAGCAGTGATTCAACCACGTTCGCGGCCGCGCTACGGATGATTTCCTGCTTCTCGCGGGTGATCCGCTTGCGGTAATTCTCGAGGTCCGCAACCGAGCGAAGGTAGCGGGTTTTCATTTCTAGGGCTTCCTTCTCGGCTTTTTCCAGTGCAGACGCTTCCGCTACGGGTGTCTCCACTTCGTTCGTGGTCTCTTCGACGACTTCCGCGTCTTCGAAGGAAACGGCTTCATTGTCCAGTTTCGGCTCTTCTGTGTTTTGGTCTGTCATGGTAGGAAAATTGCGTCTGCAGGCCGCTTAAGACACGGGCCTATTTCAATATGAGCGCGGGAGTGTGCTGATAACTGAATGGAATTCAAGGCAACAGTGCACACTGATTCAGCCACTGGAATGGCTTCCAATGGCTGAATCGGTGGAGTGCGGCTTTCGCCCAGCTTAGAACTGATCGGTGATCAGTAGTGTGGTGGCCGTTTCGGCCGCCAGCTTGCTGCCTGTGGCGTAGGGCTGCAGATAGTTGCTGCCGCCAACTAGCGTCTGGCCAGACACCTCGTCTTTAACGCTGCCGCTGACGATGTGGACTAAGCGGGCTTGCTCGCCGGCAGGGAGCTCGATCGCGTTTGCGCCTGGAGCGAGTTCGAATTTGCGGATGCGGAACTCACTGCAGTCTGCCAGCACTTGCTCGCCGGGGATGATGGTCAGTGGGTCTGGCTCGAAATCGTCGAAATCAATGGACTTGAGCGACTCGTCAATGTGCAACTGGCGTGGGCTGCCGTCGAGTCCGACGCGGCCCCAGTCGTACACGCGGTAGGTGGTGTCGGAGTTTTGCTGAATCTCCAAGATCAGGTTGCCCGCATCGATCGCGTGCATACGGCCGCTCTCAACGAGAATGGAGTCGCCTGCTTTGACGGGGAAGCGGTGCACGCAGTCTTCAGCTTGGTTGTTGGCCAGTGCGGTTTCAAATTGTTCACGCGAGACACCTTTTTTGAGACCGACGATCAGCGATGCGTGTGGATCGGCGTCTGCCACGTACCAGTTCTCGGTTTTCGGCTCGCCGCCGAGTGACGGTGCGATTTCGGCGGGCGGGTGGACTTGTAGGCTGAGGCGATCTTGGCAATCGAGCCATTTGACCAGAATGGGAAAGGGCTTGGCCGGATCGCTGCCGGGGCCGAGGATGTCGGCTGCCGAGCTCTCCAGCAATTCACGGATAGTTTTGCCCGCCAATGCGCCAGAGGCGACCACGGATTGCTCATCCGCGCGGTCGACGATTTCCCAGCTTTCGCCGATGACTTGTCCTTCGGGGAGGGTGCGGCCGAGTTTTGCTTCGAGGCCTCTTCCGCCCCAAACGCGTTCCATATACAGTGGTGTGAATTCTAGGAGTTGCATTTTTCTCTTCTATCTAGGAGTTTTGTGGATTGCGATACTCAATCCGAGTTAGTTACGGATCGACGCGAAGATTTTAAAAGTACTCTACATGGCCACAAAACCGAAGAAGAAAGTCGCGAGAAAAAAAGTCGTCTCGCAACCGCGTAAAGCTGGATCGCGCCCGATCCTAGCGTTAGTGTTGTTTACATTCGCCGTGCTGGTGTTTGTAGCCGTGTTTGATTATAACTCGGCGCAGTACCATGTCGATCCACCGACAGAAACCAATTTGGTCGGCAAGTTGGGCAGCTTTCTCGGCTTTTATGGCTTTCATTACTTCGGGGCGTCGATTTTTATGCTGCCGGTTTATATGGTGTGGCTTGGGGTGCGCTTCCTGATTCAGCAGCAACCGGGTAAGCGCGCTGTCACCAGTTTCGCGGCCTTGGCATCGTTGGTCTGTGCTGCGGGATTGCTGGCGATGCTCGGGGGAAACCGCGGCGGCGGGCTGTTTCAAGATCAGCTGTCGCATGGCACCGGTGGCGTGTTTGGCGAGTGGATGGCGCCGATGCTGCTCGAGCCTTATGTGGGTCCATTTGGTGCTTTTCTGGTCCTCTTTATGGGCTTCGTGATTGGTTCAGTGATTGTATTTACCGATAACCAAGAGCGTTTCTTTGAGTACATTCAAGAGCGCTACAAGCTATTCCTAGTCGGCCAAGCTGCTTCAAAGGAAGTGCGTAAGGCGCTGAAAGCCGAGCGTGCGGAAGCCAAGCGTCTCGCGAAGGAAATGGCCGCGCAAGCTGCTGCACAAGCTAAGGCAGACCGCGCCGCAGCGAAAGCCGAGCAGCAGGCCAACTCGACTACCACTGAGGAGGACGAGGCTGAAGAAGAGGGGGAGCGCCGCCCTTCGCTGTTGCCAGTATCCATGGGTGCACCAGCCGGGCTGAAGCGTGAGGCTGCGAAAAACAAACCGACTCTTAAGAAAGCTGAGCCGCTGATGGAAGAGCCCGAGCCTGCCATCGAAGCGATTGAGCCGCCGAAGCCGAAATTCGATCCTTCGATGATTAAAGTGGTTGCTGAAGAAAAGACAGAAAAAGCGGTGGCCAGCATTCCCGAGCGCCGTGGCGACTATGTCTTTCCGCCGTTGAGTTTGCTCGCTGAACCGCTCGTTGCGGGGGCGGTGGGGCAGGAAGATCATGCGGGCACGATGGAAGCGTTGGTGCGCACGCTGGAAGAGTTTGGCGTCAAGGTGATTCCCGGTGAGATTCACACTGGCCCTGTGATTACTCGTTACGAGGTCAAGCCTGCGCCGGGTGTTCGGGTTGAGAAGATCGTCAATCTGGATAAGAACATTGCGCTCGGTCTGCAGGCGCTGTCGGTGCGTATTCTCGCGCCGGTGCCGGGCAAGGGCACGGTCGGCATTGAGGTGCCCAATCAGATATCCGAAGCGGTCTGCATGCGCGACATTATCGAGTCCAAGGCGTGGGCCGAAGCCAATGCTGAGATTCCGGTTGTGTTGGGCAAGGACGTCACGGGTAAGCCGATGGTCACCGACCTCACCAAGATGCCGCACGTGCTGATCGCCGGTTCCACCGGTTCCGGTAAAACGGTCTGTATTAACGCGATCATCGCATCGTTGCTCTACCACTCCGGGCCAGACGACCTGCGCTTTATCATGGTCGACCCAAAGGTGGTGGAAATGCAGATGTACAACGCGCTGCCGCACATGTTGATCCCGGTGGTGACGGAGGCCAAGAAGGTGCCGGGCGCGTTGAAATGGCTGATCGCCGAGATGGAGCACCGCTACCAGATTTTTGCCAAGACCAATGTGCGCAACATCGCGGGCTTCAACGCCAAGCTGCTCAAGGATAAGGAAGAGCAAGCCAAGGCCGATGCGATGGAAGCGGAGATGAGCCCCGAAGAGCGCGCTGCCGTGAGCAACATGAAAGTGCCGCGTGACGACGACGCCTTTGAAATTCCAAAGAAGAAGTTGCCTTACATCGTGTGTATTATCGACGAGCTCGCCGACCTGATGATGGTTGCGCCGGCTGACATTGAGACCTGCATCGCGCGTATTGCCCAGCTCGCCCGTGCGGCAGGGATTCACCTGGTGCTCGCAACGCAACGTCCGTCTGTGAACGTCGTCACTGGCGTGATTAAAGCCAACTTGCCGAGTCGTATTTCCTTCAAAGTCGCCTCCAAGATCGACAGTCGCACGATTCTCGATGGCGGCGGCGCCGAGGCACTGATCGGTAAGGGCGACATGCTTTTCATTCCTCCGGGCACGTCCAATCTGGTGCGTGCGCAGGGTGCCTTCGTTTCCGACGACGAGATCAATGCTATCGTTGAATTCTTACAGGAGAAGAATGACCCGCCGGTGTTTGCCGCCGAAGTGCAGCAGCAAATCGAGGCGGGAGGCGACGACAGCGGCCCGACTGCTGGCACAGGCGATTCGGATGATGACGAGCTGTTGCCCGACGCAATCGACGTGCTGCGCTCGACCAAGCGCGCCTCCACCTCGATGCTACAGCGTCGCTTGCGCATCGGTTACAATCGCGCCGCCCGCCTGATGGAAGTGCTCGAAGAGCGCGGTATCGTCGGGCCTGAAAACGGCTCCAGTCCGCGCGAGATCCTTGTCGATCTGGAGGTTATGTAACGTTGGTTTCTGCTTCGGATCTGAAACTCCTAAAATGAAGTCAGTCGCTGAGGTCATTGGTAGCGAGCGGTTTTATCCCGCAGTTTTTTAAAGTCAGCTTTCCAATTCCAGGTTGGGGATGTGGGTGGACGAAATGCGCAGTTGCGCGGCTTCGCTGGAGCGCTGGGCTTGGTGCGCGTCGGCGTAGTAGAGGCTGCGGCCGCCGTGCGCTATGTTGATTGTGTCCATTGCGTGTTGGAGCTGCATGCGCTGGGGGGCGTTGTCCTCGGCAAACAGTGACGGAGTGTGGCTGTTGGCGTGTGCCGCGCCGCTGAAGGTGATGCCTGCTTTGGTGGGTTCGGGAAGGTCGGTGGGGTGTGTCTGCCAGAGGTCGTTCAGCAGCTGGCCCATGATGACGCTGTCTTGAGTGGTAAAGGTCCGCCCCGCGCTGACCTACTGGCAGATGGATCGCAGTGTCCATCCGCCTGTGGGGCAGCGGAGGCGGTGCGCTCCTGTGCCGCATGTTGCCTCGCGAATCGACGATGGTCTATGCGGTCGTTGTGTGCTCAATCGCCAGCCCGTCGCGGCGCAGCAGCGCGTCCGGATCGGGCGCGCGGTGCATGAAGTCTTTGAACAGTTTGGCGGGGTCTT
>Ga0209630_10003729_pt1 | contig 13792 bp, 17 predicted proteins | sample COG_01_FD_184745 | JGI IMG/M metagenome (GOLD analysis project Ga0209630, IMG submission 184745) | Pelagic Microbial community sample from North Sea - COGITO 998_met_01 (SPAdes) (version 2) | ecosystem: Environmental > Aquatic > Marine > Neritic zone/Coastal water | place: Helgoland, sampling... | reverse complement strand
TGTGCCTTTGAATGTTATTAAAAAATTATGATAATTTTTTGATACCGTCGATTAAGCCTGGAAAGAATTTGCTAGACCATTTTTCGTAAAGTGGTTGTGCTTTTGCTCTCATTTCAGCTATGTCTTCTTCTGACAGCGTATGAATCGTTGTTCCGTTTTCTTTAGCAGTTGCTTCGTAACTGTCTGCATCATCTTGAGACCATTTTCTTTCTAGTCTAGCCGCTTTGTTAGCCGCTTCAACGAAAAGAACCTGTTCTTTTTCAGATAATGATTTAAAGAAACTATCACTAATCAAAATATCAGTTAAAAATAAAGAGTGTTTAGTGTTAATCCAGTTTTTAGCCTGTGGTAATCTGATGTAAGTAGTATCTTTACAATCCATGTGTGATTGCAACTCACTCACTAATTCAGTTACTGGGCCTTTTCTTTTTACTGTGTTAACGCCTAAGCTCTTCCAAAACTCTTGAGTGATTGGATTTGAGTTAGATTTGATGTTGTAGCCTTTAAGGTCAGCTAATTTCTTAAACGGTAAGTCAGAACCAATTGTTCTGTATCCACCCGAGTAAGTGTATGCTAATCCTCTAACGCCAGTTTGTTTAGCAAGTCTGTCGTTCATTGCTTTGCCGATTGGTCCTTCTAGAACTCTTCTGGCATGAGCATGACTTTCAAACAACCAAGGCATGTCAAAAACGTAAAAGTTGTCGTCATTAGTTGGTATTGCTAACTCGGCAACTTCAGTTTGAGATATTTGAATTTCGCCACTTTGGATTAGTCCCCAAATTTTATCTCTTGTGAAATCTGCGTCGTATTGTGCTTTGTACTGACCGGTTGTAAGTATCTCGATCTTGTACTCCGAATTTACTTCTTCTAAGATCTTAGCAAATGCTTTCGCTGTTCTTAAAAACAAGTGTTCCGGTTGATGGCTTATAAGCCATTTGATGTTTTTCATTGCGATCTCTCCTTGTATTGCAATTTAGTTTAAAACGTATTGATATTTATTGAAATATTTACCAGATGTGTGGAGTTAGGCCTTGTAATTTTGGTAATTGCCTACTGTTCTTCGTCTGAATGGAGTTCGTTTAGCAGTTTCCTCAACTGACTGCCTTCCGCTGTGCCTTTGACTTTGACACCCATTGTATCTCCCTTTCTGGGATCTGGTAGCACACTTTCTTTTGAATTATCGCTTGTTACTTTTGAAGTCTGCCTCAATGAGTCATATATCTTGTTCTTGCCCTGCTGGTTGTAGCTCTGTGATTCTTCCTCATCTAGACTGCTGATCCTCAAGCTGTCCACATTGAATTCTAGATCGACCTTCTGTCCAACACCGGAACTTGATCTGGTCTTCATGAACTGTATCTGATATCTGCCACGTTCTTTCATTGCTCTACTTGTGAATATACCTATCACGTTATCTGCTGTTTGTATCTTGGACAGTCCGCCTGAGATGTGACTGTGATCAAATTCTATCTCTTCAACCGACGCCCTGTTCAACTGTGATGCTGTTGCCAACACACACTGTTTCTCAACGACCAAATTACGCAATTCCTCACTCACATACTTGTCTTTGATGAACAAGTCTGCTGGTGATATCCTTTTACTCTTGGGCATCATTAGATCCAGGTAGTCGATCAGTATGCAGTCTACTTTCTTCTTTGATTTGAGCTCTAGTTCTTTGAGATACGTTCTTATGTCTAGCACGTTGCTACCACTTGGCAAGTACTTGATCTGCAAGTTACCTGACTTTTTGGCCAACATCTTGACTTTCATTTCAACGTCATCTAGATTTTTCATTACATTCTTGGTTGGCACATTCGTCATCATGGCATCCAGTCTCATGGCAGTGAGTGCCTCAGATAATTCAAAAGAGATGTAACAAACGTTCAATCCAGCTGTCGCCCAGTTGACTGCGAGATTCTGCAAGAACAAACTCTTACCTGCACCCGAACCACCTGCAAAGATGTTCAGCTCGCCTCTGTTAAATCCACCAAACAGTTTCTTGTCTAGACTAGCCCAACCTGTGCTTATCTGTCCGTTGTTGTCTTTTAATGCTTGTAGTCTGCCTTTTGGATCTTCAAAATAATCTGTACCCAAGTCTCTCGTGAGTCCAACACTGACAGCTTCCTTGACCATGTCCTCAACCGGACCGTAGTCTCCCTTCTCTAAAAGATCAGCAGATGAAAGTATCGCCTGTTCCAGTGCCTTATGCCTAGAGAATGTTTCAAACTCATCTAGTAACCAGTTAAAGTGTGCCGGATCCAGATCCTTTGCTTGTTTTAATTGTATCTCGTGTGATGCATTTATTTGCTCTACCTCCGGCATCACTTTGTATTCGTCCATGTAGTCTTTGACAAACTTTGCAATAGGTTGCAACTTACGATCAAACGATTCAGGTTTGAATATGTTCTGTGCCCTCGCAAACGATTCAGCATCAGCCAACAGCATCTCGATGTACAATTTTTGCACGTCGAACGAATAGTTCTTAACCTGGTGTTGCGATTCGTTGTTATTATAGTCAGCCATTTTTTACTCCACACTGTATTTTACAACATTCGTGAGCAGAAGTAAATTGTTTTGTTGAAGCAAAGAACTCTTTTATGCTGTTATTTTCCAGTATTTGGTTTAATGTGTTGTCTTTTATGTTGAATAGTTTTTGTTTTGGTGAGAACACCGATTTATATCTGTATCTATATGTACCCATCCAACAACACGGGTAGAAGTCTCCCTCGGAATCAATGTATAAGCTATTTGATGGTATGTCGTTTTTTAGACAGGCCGGAGACATGTCTGATTTGTATTTTTCATCTACTAGTACTGCTTTTTGATGTTCGTGATAATTGTCAACATATTCCTTATCTGGCATCAACTCTTTATTGCCTAACCATCTATCACTTTGTATTAATTTAAATTCATCGAACGACAATTCCTTACTCATCTTACTGGCTTGTGCTATCTGGTGTTGATTATGTTTGAAAGGAATGAATTGCCATATCATTTTAAATTCTCTGTCCTTTAATGTTTCTATAGCTGTCATGACAGAATTCCATTTGGCATTCTTTCTATACAAGTGATTGGTATCCTCCAGTCCATCTATTGCAAACGTGATGCAATCGTCCTTTGTTAAAATTTTATTAAGCTTCTCCCACCATGCTTTAGTTTTTGCAGAACCGTTCGTGTGTACATGTAGACTACAATTATTATCCTTGAATTTCTGACAAAGCTCTAAAAATTTAGAATGATATATTGGATCACCGTTGTTGCCACACAGGCTTACACTTGCATTGACTCCTATGAATTTTATAATATTATCTACATTGATCTCATGTAAATTTCTAGTTTTAAATTTCTCATAGAACCAAGTACGATCACACAACGGACATTCCAAGGTACACTTGCTAGTAGGTTCAATATGAAAACTAACCATACATTTTCCTCTTTAGATCTATTTTTAACTTGCTGGTCTCTGTTGTTTTTAATATTGATTGTATAGTAAACAGTCTACCATATTTCATCACAGCATCAGCGACGTCGTTGATTCCTTCTCCCCACTCTGGGAACGCTACACTCCATCCAAATTCTGTTGCTTGATTAATCAGTTTTTCTCCCGGTGCATCTCTGTCTGGCACAACAATAACCTGTCTGCCCAGACCATCTATCAGCTCTCGCTGTGTATCATTTATCTCCGAACCGAGTATACTCACACCAGAAATGGTAATTGCATCAAATGGTCCTTCGGTTACAAGCACAAACTTCCTTGACCAGTCCTGTGCATCCATGTTGAACACATACCCGGGCTGTACGTCTGTGTAGTATTTTACTTTCGTAGACTGTTCAAAAATTCTTCCTGTGAACCCTACTATATCTCCTCGCCAGTAAAATGGTATCAGTAATCTTTTGTCCACGTCCCAACTCTTGTTTGTGGAATACATGAAGTCATACCAGTCAGCACCTATACCCCTACTTTCGAGATACTTCAACAGTTTGTTTATGGATTCTGATTCTTCCGATTTTAGAACTTCTTCCAACATCCTCTCCAACCAGTATTCTAATTTTCTACTTGCTATTGGCAATTCTTTTTTCTTAAATGTTACAAATTTTTTCTTTTCGTATTTAGAATCACGTTCCTCTTCACGCATGGCCTCTATGGCTAGTTTCCTGATAGTGTCATCTGTGATTCCTATGTAGCTCATAAACAATCTCATCTTTTGATTTAATTTACGTCCTATCACGTAGTTTGCCTTGAAGCCACAGTTGAAACAATGGTAAGACACTGTGCCGTCGGCACTGGTCATTATGCCTCCACGCTTCTTCTTGTCTGCAGACTCTCCGTTATGTACACAACAGGGTGCGTTGAAGCTTATCCAACCACTGGGAGTTTTCTTTCGACCTGCAGGTAGTGAAGTCAGAATTGTATTCTGTATCAAGTTCATTAACTATATTTTACTGTCTAAATAGGATTTTGTCAACTATGCCGGTGTTGTCAGGATCGTTGTCCCAGGTAAATCTCACACTTTGGTATACGCCGGTAAAGTTGAAATTGGTAACAGTAGTTGAGTTTGTGAAAGTGTTCGTGGCACTCGCCGCATCTGTCATGGTAATATCAAAATAATCAGTTGCTGATGTTGGATTAGATGACATAGTACCTTGTACTTTAAGTGAACCTGTAAAATCTTTAGTGTACACAGCAATGGTATGTAACGCTTTATTGTTGTTGATCCCAGGCCTTGCATCAATGTTACTTGATAACTTTCCAAGTGATTTGGAGTCAACCGTAGCTTGGAAATTTGTTATTGAGGTACTTGCTGTAAATTCAGGATAAGCACCATCTAATAATTCTATCGAACCAGCGGCCGCATATCCTGTGTCAGCGTATGTGATTTCTCTGCTACCATCTGACTTTACTTCACGTACCGAGAAATTGTAGAACTTGGCCTCGAGTGGTAGTAAATCACCCTCTGTGATTGTAGCACTAGCATCACCCTTGGTGCTGACAGTAGATCCGTCATCCAGTATAGTCAGTGTTTTTGTAATCACTGCTTTTTTGCTTTCAGTATCAATAACGTTTAATTCGTAGGTTTTTGCAGTGATGTCCTGAGCCTTCTGATCCTCGTTCTTGAACGTGAATGTTATGGGATTCGATACTCCCCTATGAAGCGTTAAACGTCTATCGTACACCTTTGAGTTCCTTCCGTGATAACCACTTATGTAGGCGATTACCAAGTTGTTTATTAAATACCTTTGTACTGTTTGCATAATACATATTTAACAGTATTTATAGATAGATTATGATTGAAATTTTTAACACGTTAAGAGATAAATTCCCCTTCTTGAGCCTTATACGAAAGGGAGACCTAGAATACGTAGGTATAGTTCAGAATGAAGATACCAACGTGATCAGCTTCTATGATTATGGTAGGTTGTATTCTCCACAGGACAAAATGGCATTCTTGAAATATGGTGAAACTTGGTGGCACGAGTCCAACAGGAAAATCCCTATAAACATATTTCTTAAGGGTGATTTCCGTTACTTCCGCACAACACTGGTTACACTGAACTCCAAGGATATAGAGATAGTGCATGGACCAACTGTTAGACTTTCTGATATTTCAAAGAAACGAGTAAAGAGAAGAACTATACAGTTAGTAAGAAGACCTATTTAAACTTTTCCGTCTTTATTAATATACTTCGCAAAATATATTGTCAACGGGTTGGTAGGATCGTAAGCATTCTCATGCCAATCTTTTTTGAAGGTTCTTTTCTTGCGTTTTTTTGTGGATTTTTTCCTAGTTCTTTGATGGTGCATCAAAACTATATTTAGCTTTGGTCAGCAAATTCATCTGTACAACAATAGCCTGTGCATATGCAACAGCATGTGATTTCTTGAAGAAGTAACTTCCGTCAGTTGGTTTGATCCAAACTTCTTTGACTATCTCGTCCCACCCCCTGTACATCAGTTGTCTCTTTGCTGGACGTATGATTGCTAATACAGCCGCAAGTTGTTCTATGGTCTTTGGTTCTAACTTGGAAACTATGTTATAATGACCATTCAGGTGGAAAAGGTTCTTCACCACTTTTGGATCTTTCAGCATATCCCAGTCTGGTTCTTGTATCATCAGCTCAACAAGTTCTTGTTCTGATTTTACTTCTTTGTATATGTTTACATTGAGGCAGTCGATCTTGAAGTATCCCCTGTCTTCTGCTTTCTTGTAATCCAGTGAGGCGTGTCCGGTGATCGGGTGTTCTGGTATAGCATGAAAGTATACTCCCGTCTTGTGTTTTTCTGTCTTGTCATCTTTGATCATGGACGCGGGTGTGTGCTTGAACAGTTTTAATGTTCCGTCTCTGTCAAAAAAATCTATGTCTACATCAGGCATTAGTGTATGCTTCCTCTGTCTTTCTCGTTGTGTTTGATGAACTCTTCCTTTGATCCAGGTTGTAATAGATCTATCACATCCAGTAATGCTCTATATCCTGCACTGTTTATCATAGCCGTGTCCATCTTTGGTACTAAAATTTTTCTTATGTCTCCACTCTTGCTTATAATGACACAACTGTCACCATCAACGAAATCTAATTCATCTGAATTATCAACATCTATCTTAGACAATCTTGGCCTCCTTTGCTGTGTCCTGTACAAGCATATGATCAGCTGGATAGCTTCTAAACTTGTTTGCCCAGTACTCTGGATTTATAAATCTTTGTGTCATTTGTAATTGTTCGTCGCTAAATGATTTTAACATTTTTTTTCCTGCGTTGCAACCTAGCAACAACCATGGAGTAATTTTTCCTTGCTGTATGTGTTGCACCGCCCTGTTGGTGTTAACGAGTCTGAAGTAGTCTGACCATTGTGCATTCTGCTCTACTGCCCAGTCCATCATTGTTGCGATGCTTCTCTGCAAAGCCGCTTCAACTGGTTCACCCTTCAATGCATCAATAAGGTATGCCTCATAGAGGTCATCCCTTGCCCAATGATCAAGTTTGATCTTCGAGTGTAACACATAGTCTATGTACTTGTCCGGATACAAAGGATTGATGTACATGATGTATCGACCAAACTTGACAAAAGCATTGTAGTAAGCACTAGCAACGAAATCGTCATATGTCCTAGGTTTGCTGTTGTGTTGATGTATCTGATAGAATCTTTGGAACACCATGAAAGCATTCACTACCCATTTCTCATCTCGTTGTAGATGTCTTCTCTTTGGTTCACAAAGGTGTACTTGCAGTGTTCTTTCCTTTGCAAATGTTTTGCCACAATAGGTACATTTATTTAGATTCGATGCCATGTGCCTCTATCAGTTCCTCTAGTTCTCTGTCTGTAATGATTTTATCTAGTACTTCTAGGTCAGCTTCTTTCCAGTTAGGATAAATTTTCATTAGTTTCTTTAATGATTTATTTGCCACACGTTTCATTGGTTTAATCCAAGGATGGAACTGTTGTGTTTCAGCACCACACATAGCAGTCAGTATCCATAAAAGTTTTTTGTGTTTTGATCCCAGTGTAAAGCAGTGTTTGTTGACGCATTCATTAACCATTTCAACGTAGTGTTCTACGTAGAAAGGATCCTTTGAAGATACACTAGAAGCATATCTCATCAGCATGTAGGGAGAGTACAATGACTTCTCATGTTCATCTATCCTGTCGAAATAGTCTTTGTTTCTGAAGTCTACGGCTTTGAGGCCATTACGTAATTCAAAAAATTTTCTTTTATTTTTTTCTTGCGGCATATTTTAATCCAAACATTGTACAGTCTTTTGCTGTTACAAATGTTAATTTTATTTTACTATTCATATGTTGTAAACCTGAAAGTTTGTGGTTTAATTTTGCTTTTGTTAACCAATCAAAAAAATCCATTGCCCATTCTCCCTGATCCATCCAAACGGCAATCTTATCGTTGGTCATCATTATTGGCGCATCTATTTTAATCGTTTTTCTACCAGACATCGCCATAATCCACCTGTTCGCATTGTCTCGAAATATCTTTTACAAAATAAGCACAGACAGGATTTGGACCATTGTTTAATGGAACTGCTAACATCTGTCCAGATTTAATTTTTGGGAAGTACCATTTAACCTCTGTGTATATGTCCACAACGTCTATGGGATAGAAGTCTGGTTTTGGACTTGATAACGGATTAAACGTGAATGCATCAAAGCCTCTGTCGTTCAAACTTGTTATTGGTAACACATGCATCTCTGGTTGGCCCTGCTCTCCTATTAGCATCTTCCAGTCTAACGGCATCTTAATTTTCCAGTTACCAATTTCCAGCACTGCCGCTGGTGCATTAAAGCTCTCTAAAAATATTAAAGGTATGTAGAAGAAGTCCGGATTACCTGGATCGGAATTATCAAGAACTGCAAATCGTAATTTCTCATCAACCCACTCGGGTATCTTTTCTAATTTAAATGGTTTGTTCTCAAGTGTAAGGATTTTCATAATTTACTTTCTCTATATTATACGGGTAATTGGCCTCTTTGTAAAACTTTTTCCTTGCTCCCAAGTGTCTTTTCGCAAACTTGCAACTACTGGTAATGTCCCATATCTGCACGTTCTCCTTGTCCTCTGCTTTTCTTATGCCCCTTCCTATGCTCTGGATAACCCTTACAAAAGATTTACCCGGTTCAATAAGGACAAGATTAAAAATCCTAGGAATATTAATACCCACACTGGCAACTCCATATGTGGCGATAATAATTTTATTTGTTGCAGTAGATACTTCATCATATTGTTCCTTCCTGTCTGTGTTTTTGGTTGATCCAGATACAAAAACTGAATCCTTTAGTTGTTCCTGTAATATTTGTCCAGCTGATATCCTATCAACGAGTATCAGTGTGTTACCTGATGTTGAGATATCTTTTATAGTTTTCGCCACCCAAGCCATTCTAACTTTGTCTGTTGTTAGCCATTTGAGTTCTTCTGCATATGTTTTGAACTGTGGATGATCTTGTGTCTGTAAAACATTCACATGACAGTTTGCGAGCACACCTTTATCTTGCAGTTCACTGGCTTGTATCCTGTGTGTTACATCACCTATGCTACATTTCAGTCCCATGAACTCGTAGTCTGCTTTGGGTACTGTACCTGTCAGTCCCCAACGTATGCCACAGTGTGCAAATGGTCCAGTCAACAATCTTTTAAGCACATCTGCCTTTGCCATGTGTACTTCATCTATAATCACTGTGTTGATTCCTTTTATTGCTTCTGCAAATGCTTCTGAGTGTTCGTCCTTGCTTTTCTTTTCCAACACATTTAATGATTGCCATGTTGCGATAGTGTTGAATCTCCCTAGCTCTTTTCTGTCTCCGTAGTATACACCCACGTCCAAGTTACAAGCAACAAAGTCTTCCTCGGTCTGCGTCACTAGACTTTTGTTTGGTACTATTGTCAGTGTACGTCCATAGGGCTCAACCAGTTGGCATAGTGCCGCTGTGATTATTGTCTTACCTGCTCCTGTGGCAATCTCTTGTATGCATTGAGGATTTTCTATAAATTTGTTTATGGTCTCTATTTGATAATCTCTCAATTCAATAGGCTGTCCTGCCATTGGGTGTGTGTCTGGCCATTTAATGTGTGACAGATAATTCTTGTCAACTGCTTTAAACTCGAAGTTGTGTTGCTCTCTGCGATCTTCCATGTCTACATACACCCCGCCATCTTCTAGTATGGGAAGTATTTGATCAACTAGGTTTAGATATGTTGTACCACCCAACCCAAAGAATGATACCTTGCCGTCCCACCTACCCAGCTTTACCGCTGGAAGATGCCTAGCATATGGTATCTCATATTTGAATTTATTGGATAGCCTCTTCCTCCACTCCAAGGAAAGGTTCTCGAACTTGACGTTCACCTCGTCTTTGATTACTAATTTACAACTGCTCATAATTAAAGTTTCACTATTATATGATCATGCCAATCCCAACTACTCGGCTGATGATTACTATAATACAACTTTTTTGGAAGATTCTCAAGAAGTCTTTTAAGATTATCTGTGCCAGCCGCGTAATACCCGCCACCCAATGCAACTAAAGAAGCCTTTGGTTTTATTTTACTCCTGATCATTGCTCTTGGTATCCTGTTCCTCACAAATATAACTTTGGTTTTTTTGTTTATGAACTTGAACTGTTTGCTCATTTGGTGTAGTTCGAATAGGTTTTCAAAGAACTCCCTGGACGTATTGTTGTTGATCATCATCTGTCTTTGATTGTATTCGTCGTGTAGATCCTTCATGTACACAGGTTCCTTGACATCAAATCCCCATGCACATTCTTCTAGTATATCGATACCATTTGCCTTGAATGTGTTCATCCATTCCCAGAATTCCTGTACCTCTTCTTTTGTGTTCATTTCTCCACTCACAGGCATCATGATTGGAAAGCAATTTAGTTCCAGCAAACCTTTTACAACCTCGTTTTTGTTGAATCCGTTTGAGTCCACCCACAACTTGTGATAGTTGTTGTGTGCTATCTTGTAACCTATTGTTGTCTCTGCCGGCACACTTATACCATTTGTTTTTATGCTAAAATTTTTTAATGAATCAACTTGTTCCAATACTGGTTTGTGTTTAAGATTTTCTTCCCAGTACTCGTGCAAGGAATCTGTAGCATTGTCTAAAACAACTTCACCTGCGACAAGTCTTGCTGTGGGACTCTTGTATCCTTGTATTTCCTGTTTGACTGTTTCGTAATCATCCAACAATGTCTCGTCTATAAATTTAAAATCGTAACGCACTGCAATCAACGTTAGGTAGTATGTCGTGACATCGGACTGTAGGAAAGTCCATTTCTTTGCCTCGCCATCGTACAGTGCATACCCTCCTGGCAATCCTCTTTTGTCCTTCAATAATCTGATCAATGTAATAATTTTTTTATTATATGGGAATTTGACCTCGATCTTTTTCTGGTCGTCATCATCGATGAATTTTTCTATGCTCTTGTCAAAGCTGAGCACCCTGAACTCGTCTTCGTATACGGGCTTATCCAACAACGATTTGATGTCCATACCATGTGCCTGGAACTTGGTTAGGTATCTTTTGAGTATCACTAACGCTAATCTGGCCTGCTTCTCCGTCCACACATATTGTGATTCGGCCAGTGATCTCACTGTCTCTTGATCCTTGGGGTGTGGCTTGATTACGGCTGTATTTCCTATCATTGAAGGATTAGCCCAAAAATAATCATTATATGCTAGTATTTTAAGTGCTTCGTTAATTGTTTTTGGCAAATCTGTGTGCATATTGTCCATGTGATTTTAGATAATTATTATTATAGTATAGCATAATTGGTAATACTGTCAACCATGAAAAAGTATAAAAATAAAAAGGTAAATGTTAGGAAACAACTAAAGGTCAGGTTGGAAAACACCCAGACTAGGCACAAAAATATAGTTGATTTCAGACCTACAGAACAACAGGCATATCACTGGTTCAAAGTCATGAACAATGGTCTCTTCAACAATAGATTACCAATGGTACCATTGTTGGTAAAGAGATTACACTGTGATTGGGGCAGATGTGTGGCCAATTGGGATAACAGGAAAACACCCAAAGGGAAGTTCGATCAGAGGGTAATTCCATATCATATAGAAGTTGACTACTACATTGAAATAAACAATAGGTTTCCTAAATGGAAAGACTTTATAGAAACATTAGCACACGAGATGGTACACTTATATCAGATGGCTTGGTTGCAGGATCCCTATTCTAATCACAACGCTAATTTCTTTGCTTGGAAAGAAAAATTTAGACGTGCAGGATTACGTTTAGCTAGGTGCTAATACCTTTTCAAACTCTTTGTAACTTATAATTTTACTGTTGCCTAAGTCGGTGCCTGTCTGTACGTTGTGCATATACTCCGGTGGGTTGTCGTGTACCATGATGTAGTTGACATATGGTCTTAGCTTCAACATGTCACGAAACTGTTTCAGCCAACCAGAGAACACTGTGTCGTTGTGTCTCTCGCCGTAGTTCTCTGTGCCTTGGTAGATGTTGTTCAATTGATCCTTGCCAAACTCCCTAAAGTCAAATCCCAGTAGATATATGTTCTTGTGTCCATGGACACCCGCTGTCCATATGGCCTGGTTACCACATATCCAGTGTGGATTGTTTGGGATCAGGTGTAGGTGTGATGGGCCACCCTTTGGATAACGATTGACTTCCAGCGAGGGGGTGTAGTGTATACACTTCTCATAAACTTTCTCTTTGACCATTTCTAATGTCACCGGTGAGTCTATTGAAAAAATAAAGTCAGGAATGAAATCTCTGTACAGTGCATTACATCCATACGTCTGTCCTGTTGCCTTCAATCTGTTAAGATCAAATCCTTTACGTGAAGGACCATTTCCTATGCAGTATGCATTGCCACGTGGCACTGCCTTGACTCGGTCCTCATAGTAGGCAGTCTCCTGGATCTTCTTTCCCTTACGTATTGTTAGGTGTGTGTTGACTGTCTCTCCCTCGTAGGGTTTCCATTCAATGGGATCCAACGATTGTCTTGCACCAGGCAAGTTTCTTAAAATAGTCATTATAGATATTTCTCCTCCAGTCTCTTTCTAATTCTCTTCCATGGCAGTCCCCGCTCTATTTCATCTGTCCACCATTCAGTGTATGATAGCTTGTTTGCCCAGTTTTGTCTATCAGGCATGTCAGGATTGTTGATGTTTTCAAATGTTTTATTACCAACGTCGTAGCTCAGGCTGGCCTCAGAAACATAAACAGGTATGCCTGAGAACACTGCCGTCATGGCAGGGTTGCTTGAATGGCTGACCACTGCCCATGCTGACTTCAATCTCTCTGCAAGGTCTGTGTCGTCGTATGTGTTCCTATCCCTTTTAGGTCCTACTATTTTTACATCCTTGTATTTTGTAGTGTCTATTGCAACGTGATTCCTAGGATGCGGCCTGATGATGATGGGCTTGTCCGTGTACTTCCTGATCTCCGTGATCTGTCGATCGAACCATGCCGACATCGGTGGATTGTTCCTCCATTGATGACTGTTGGTGTGTTGTCCACAAATGATTATGTCTTCGCCCGTCTGCTTCCATGGCTTCAGTTCCACATTAAATTTCCCCCAACGTTCTCCTCCCACGTTGTCATTGTGGAAGTCGGCTTCTCTGTTTATACCATTGATTCCTATCTTCCAAGTCTCATTTCTTTTTATGCCACCTACTTCTAGCACAACAACAGGTTTATTTTTTTTCCTGTAAGTGTCCCATATGTTACGATACTTGGCCATCCTGCCCTGCCACAGCACTGACCATATCACTGCCACGTCACACTGTCCGTCGTCCTTGTTCTCAAACACAGTGTCTCCGGCCTGCCTCATACTTTTTATAAACGCCTCGAACACAGGTTTGGAGTTCAGTGGTCCATGATCTGTAAAGCAACTTACTTTCATTTCTTACTCCAGTAGTCGATCTTTTGCATGTCTGGTGTCTTCCTGATGTCTTCTCCCTTGGAACTTCTAGCCCTTTTTCGATCACCCTTGAAGTGATCTATGTATTGTCCGAGCTCGCTGTTTACAAACACATGATGTCCTTTTACACCTTTTGAATATCCTATGTCGTGTACTTTTGCTGAATGCTTCTGCCTGTATTCCTTTGTCAGGTGCCAGAACACATATGAATCATGCCATTCCAACAGTTTGAATATATCAGCCGACGTGTAAAGTTGTTCCCAGTCGTTAACAAAATTTTGTATCAATTTGTGTTTCATGTTGTAACATACCAGTCCACACTCTGGATATTTGTTACTGCCACGATCATTTTCTCTGTCTAGGTATGTTACCAGTGTATCGTTA
>Ga0209630_10003728_pt1 | contig 13793 bp, 11 predicted proteins | sample COG_01_FD_184745 | JGI IMG/M metagenome (GOLD analysis project Ga0209630, IMG submission 184745) | Pelagic Microbial community sample from North Sea - COGITO 998_met_01 (SPAdes) (version 2) | ecosystem: Environmental > Aquatic > Marine > Neritic zone/Coastal water | place: Helgoland, sampling... | reverse complement strand
ATTCTATAGAAGAAATTATCAAAGCATCAAATTCTATACTTAAAAAAAAAGATACCCCGGTTTATAAAAATATAGAATTAAATAAAATTAAAAAAATTGACAATAAAAAGAAACCTTTACTTATACCAAATAAAGATTCTATAAAAAGAGTGCCGGTTATTATTCATAATGTAAATAATGATGAGTTATTAGATAAACTTTATAATTTTTTTAAGAATAAAGTAAAAAAAAATACAATCAAATTAATAATTGAATTAAAAGAAGAATTAGTTTCTTTGGGCAATAAAATTGTCGTATTAAAATTTCATGGAGAAGAAAAAGACAAATCCAATATATTGTTAAAAAGTGATATTTTGAACTTAGTAAATGAAAAAAATAAGATAAAATATGAACTTAAAAAAGAGATTATAAATACAAATTTATTACAAGTTGAAAATAAAAATTTAAAATCAAAATATTTAGACTTAGAAAGTAATTTAAAAACTCTCAAGAATGAAAAATATGAACTTAAAAAAGAAATTATAAATACAAATTTATTACAAGTTGAAAATAAAAATTTAAAATCAAAATATTTAGACTTAGAAAGTAATTTAAAAACTCTCAAGAATGAAAAATATGAACTTAAAAAAGAAACTGATGAACTACAAGTCTTAACCAATACTTTAAAATTACCCAAAAATCTTATTGAAGAAAAAAATAAACAAATAGTAAATCTTAAAAATAAAATAATTTTTTATCAAGAAGATAGTTTAAGGATTAACAATGAATTACTGAATTCTCAAAATAAATTGAAAAATATTAATTTTGAAATCAATAATTTTAAAAGTGAAAGAGTTAATTTAATTGAAAAAATCAATACAATAAATGAACTTATAAAAGGTAAAAACATAGTCATGAATGTATTTGATCAAGATGTGAATAAAGAAAATAGTACCCATGTTAATAAAATAAAGTCTACTGACAAAATAGAAATCAACGAAAAAATATCTGAAATTTTCAAAAAAAAATAAAAGATGCTAGATATATCCGTTATAATTTTGACTTATAACGAGGAAAAACATATCGAAAGATGCATTAAATCAATAAAAAAATATTCAGATAATATCTATATAATTGACTCATATTCTACGGATAATACTATAGCAATATCCAAATCTTTTAATTCAACAATTTTACAAAATAAATTTATTAACCAATCAAAACAATTTGCTTGGGCTTTAGATAATATTAATTTTAAAACAGAGTGGATATTACGAATAGATGCTGATGAATATCTTGAAGATAATTTAATAATTGAGATTAAAAATAAATTGCCAAATATTAACAAAGATATAGTTGGTATAAACTTAAAAAGAAAACATATGTTTATGGATAAATGGATAAAATTTGGGGGAAGGTACCCACTTATATTATTAAGATTGTGGAGAAATGGCCATGGTTATATCGAAGATAGATGGATGGATGAACATATTATGGTTGAGGGAGGTAAAACAATTACATTAAAAAATAGTTTTTGTGACCATAATTTAAATAATTTAAGTTTTTTTATAAATAAACATGATTGGTATGCTGGTAGAGAAGTTGTTGATATCTTATCTGATAAATTAAAAATCAAAGATGAAAAAAAAAAATTGAGTACAAAAAACACTTCGTTCAATGTTTCTCTAAAAAGATTTTTCAAAGAAAGCTTTTATAACAAATTACCAATTGGACTAGGTCCATTATTATATTTTTTATATAGATATATTTTTTTATTAGGTTTTCTAGATGGGAAAGCGGGATTAATTTATCATTTTCTACAGGGATTTTGGTACAGATTTCTTGTTGAGAGTAAATTAGTTGAATATAAAAAAGTAATTAAAGGCCTAGACAATAATGATGAAATTATAAAAAAGCTGTCTGAGTTACCAAGCATAAAATCTTAATATGAATAAAAATCGTCAAACAACACCCATTATTCTTAAAAAAATATTCAAATTATTACTTAATCCAAAAAAATTACTTTATAAATTAAGTCAAAAATATATTAGAAATTATGAGGGTTTTTCTTATGAGATAAACAAAAATGGAGAGGGTAAATTATTACATTTATTACATAATGAAAAATTAACTAATATTTTCGATATAGGTGCAAATAGAGGGGAATGGTCTATGGAATGTTTAAAATATTTTAAAAATTCAAAAATTTATACGTTCGAATTATCAGGATCTACTTTTAAAAAATTGCAGATAAATTTAAATTTAGAAAATATAAAACATAATAATTTAGCTCTCTCAGACAAAGAAGGAGAAATATCATATAAAGATTATGGAGAAAAATATGACACAATAAATACCATCATTCCAAATTCAACATTTTGGGATAACGAAACTGAATATGATGTTAAAAAAGTTTTAACTGAAACGGGTGATAATTATTGTCTTAATAATAAAATTGATTCTATCGATTTCTTAAAAATTGATGTTGAAGGTGCAGAGCTCTTAGTTTTAAAGGGTTTTTTATCTATGCTCAAACAACATAAAATAAAAGTTATTCAATTTGAATATGGTTATGTTAATGCTGATCTAAATTTTTTAATGAAGGATTTTTTTAAATTTTTTGATGACCTTGGATATGAAGTAGGTGTTTTAAAGCCTAATGGTGTCATATTTAAAAAGTTTGAATATAAGTTAAATAGTTTTGAATCAGGACCAAACTTTGTTGCAATATTGAAATCTGATAATCATTTAAAAAATTTGATTTCTGCTCAATAGATATGAAAAAAAAATATTATAAAGCTAAATCAACATTTACATTTAAAACTAATTTTATACGAATATTATGGAATGTGGTTTATTACTTATTATTTAGGTTTTCACCATTATACCTTGTAGGATATAGAAGAGCCATTCTAAGGGTTTTTGGTGCAAAAATTGATACGAAGGTGAGAATTTATCCAAGTGTAAAAATTTGGTTACCATCAAATTTATCTATAAAAAAAGGTAGTGTTTTAGGCAAAGAAGTAAATGTTTATAATCAAGGACACATCTCAATTGATAAAAATGTTATTATTAGTCAATATTCACACTTATGTTCTAGCTCTCATAATTACAGCTTTAAAAACCCGTACTTGCCACTCTATACACACCCAATTACTATTGAAAAAAATTGCTGGGTTTGTGCTGACGCATTTATAGGACCAGGTGTAAAATTATCTAAAGGTACAGTAGTAGGGGCTAGATCAGTTATATTTAAAGACACTATAATTAATGGTGTTTACATGGGTAATCCTGGAAAATTAATAAAAAAAAGAAAATATAAAAAATGATTAAGATTGGAATATTAAGTTTACCATTAAATTGGAATTATGGTGGTATATTACAGCAGTACGCATTAAGTGAATATTTAAGAAAAAAAAACTTTACACCAATTTTATTTTCAAGACGAGCTGATAGAAAATCATTTTTTAAATTATTTCTTGTTAAAACTAAATGGAACAGTATAAAAATTTTAAACAACCTAAATTGTCTAAATTTTTTACCTTTAATAGCAACAGAAAGTTTCAAAAAAAAATTCTTACCTAACAAAACTAAAGATTTTTTTAGCAGTAAAGAAATTAATTTCTTTATACAAAAAAATGAAATTAGCCATTTTATTGTAGGTAGTGATCAGATATGGAATGTTGATGCCACAGTTTCACTTCACGACTCTTTCCTTGGATTTGTAGATAAAGATAAAAATAATGTTTTAGCTTCGTATGCAGCATCTTTTGCTCACGATGATTGGAAATATTCGGTAAAGCAGACAATAGATTCAAAAATATTATTAAAAAATTTTTCATATATATCTGTTAGAGAAACACATGGTGTTGAGCTAATAAAGAAATATCTTGATAATAAATCAATAAGAGTGTTGGATCCAACTTTTTTATTGGATGCGAGTGATTATTATAAGTTATTAACAAATGTAAAAAGTAATAAAAAAAAAATAAAAACAATTTTTTGCTATATATTAAAAAATGATATTAAAATTATAAAAAGCATTAACAAATATGCAAAACAAAATAACCTAAAAAAAATATCATTTTGTGGTTTGGGTAATTTTTTTAATCTAATCAAAAATGTTACAGGAAATTATTCAGTAGAATCTTGGATTAGTTCATTAAAAGATTCAAAGTTAGTAATTACTGATTCGTTTCATGGAATGGTCTTTTCTATAATTTTTAAAAAAAATTTTTATGTTTTGTTAAATCAAAATAATGGCACATCAAGAATTTATAGCTTGTTAAAAGACCTTGGGCTTGAATCAAGGATTATCAAGTCGATTGATGACAAATTAATTGCTCAAAATGATATTAACTGGAACCCTGTAGAAATCAGATTAGCAAAACTAAAATTGGAAAGTAAAGTTTTTTTAGAAAAGTTTTTTAATAAAGTTTTGAATAAAGAAGCTGACTATAATAAAAAGCCTTTTTATAGTTCTGTTAAAGTTAATCGGGTCACATGACACTTGTAAAAAAAATTAGCACAGATATTAATAAAGTTATTTCAAATGGCTATTGTGTGGGGTGTGGATCTTGTGTTGTAAAAGCCAAAAAAAATGCCATGCAATTAAATAATTATGGTCAGTATATTCCTAAACTTTCTACAAAAGATAATATTGATAAAAATGACAAGTATTGCCCGTTCTCATCAAAATCACTTAATGAAAATGAAATATCAAAAATAGTCTTTAAGAATAAAAGTATGAAATATAACCCATATCTAGGAAAATATAAATCAGTACATGTTGGATTTGAAAAGAGCAGTTTGAATTTAAGAAAATCATCTAGTTCCGGTGGACTCACCACATGGTTATTACATGAATTGATGTTGAAAGGTGATATAGATGCTTTTATTTCTGTCGGCTGGTCATCAAAAAAAAAAATTTTTCAATATCAAATATTCGATAATCTTAAAAAAATAAAAGATTCATCAAAAACAAGATATTATCCTGTTGAATTTAGTCAGGTTATAAAAAATATAGATAAAAACAAAAAATATGCTTTTGTTGGCGTTCCTTGTTATATCAAAGCATTAAGAAACCACTCGATACATAACCCTGTAATAAAAAATAGCATTAAATACTATGTTTCTATTTTGTGTGGTCATCAAAAAAATAGATTATATTTTGATCATATTTTAAAGTCTTTAAAAGTTTTAAAAAAGGATATTTCATCTTTTGATTTTAGGCATAAAATCAAAGATAAACCTGCAAACAAATATGGAATTGAAGTTAATACTGTTTTTAAAAAAAAAATTATCACCCCAGTAAAAAATGTTTTTGCTAATGATTGGGGTCTAAATTTTTTTAAATATAAAGCATGTGATTTTTGTGATGACGTTTCTGGAGAAACTGCAGATATTTCATTTGGAGATGCATGGCTCAATAAAGAGGCTAAAGATTATAGAGGTCATAATATAGTTGTTAATAGAAATTTAAAATTAGAATCAATTCTAAAAGAGGGAATGAATAATAAATCTATATCATTAAGAAGATCTAACACTAAAGAGTTTTTTTTATCTCAAAAATCTTCATATAACCATAGAAGAGAAGGATTAATGGTAAGAATAAATGAAAAAAAAGATAATAATGATTGGTATCCAAAAAAAAGAAACTTTAAAAAAAATTTTAACTTAAAATTAAATATAATAAAAAAGTATAGACAAAGAGTAATTTTGCAAAAATTGTCTAATGTTAAATACGTCAGTAAAAAATTATACTTTAAAACTATTATTCCAATAATCAAATATCACTATTATTCAAAAAATTTATTAAAATTTTTAGTACGTGAATCACTAAGAATCTTGCTTAATTTGTTAAATAATATAAAAAAAATACTATTTATTAAGTACAAATTTTAAATATAAATTGCTTATGATTTTAGTTATAACTCACATAAATACTAATGGGAGTATTGCAAAAAATAATTCAAACTTAAAACTTAAATTAAATGAGGTTTTTTCATTTGATTAACAATATTCTTATAAGTACAGACCCAAATATGAACGGTGGAATTTCAAGGGTTAACTCTATATTAAAAAAAAATTTTGATATTAATGAATATTTGATTATTTCACAAAAAAAACCAGACAATGAAATTGAGTCAACAATTTGGCTAAGATGTTTTGGAAAATCCCCAATATTAATTTTTAATTTTTTTAAATTAATAAAAATTATGATGAAAATGGAAAAGAATTCTAAGATTGTATTAAGCGACCCTCAATATAGCTCTGTTTCATTTGTTATTCTTATATCTAATCTTCTTACAAAACATAAAATATTTTTTTTGACACATGGACTTTTATTTCATGATAAAAAATTTTTTATTATAAAAAAAATTTATTTTTTATTAATAACAAAGTTATTGTTTAGATTCTTTTCTATCACAAGCGTTAGTAGTAGCGATTCTAATACTTTAAAAAAATTTAATTTTCATAATTTCATAGAAATACAAAATGGTGTTAATATGATTAATCCATCACAAGAAAAAAAATATAAATTTTGTTTGGTTGGAAGGAATGTTGCTTCAAAAAATCTTGATAAATATTTAGAATTTCTAAATTTTTATTACAATCAGGCCAACTCTCCAAATTTAAAAAACTCAGTGTTAATTAGCGATTCTATCATTAGTTTAAAAACAGAAGAAATAAAAAAGTTGAATATTTACTCTAAACTTAATATTCAAGATTATGAAAAAATCTTATCACAGTCAGAATATATTATGTCATTTTCTGATTATGAAGGTTTTGGTCTAGCATTAATTGAAGGTATATCAGCTGGAGCTATTCCTATTTGTAAATTTAATGCCTCATTTAATGAAATATTAACAAACTGTAAAGAATTAATTTTTTTAGAAAATGATTATCAAAAAATTTTTCAGTTAATTAAAGATATTGAAAATTTAGATTATGAAAATTATAAAATTCTAGTTCAAAAATTAAAATCTATTACTACAAAATATTCAGTAGAAAATATGGTTGCTAAATTTGATAAATATGTTTTCAACTAATATCTAATTAAATAATATTTCTTTTAATTTTAAAGTTTACAAATGATAATAAGAATAAAATTAACTACAAAAATTAAAAATTTTATTAACAAGAAATTTTAAATTACAGATTTAATATTTTATTAAAATCCTTTTTCACAGCTTCTTTAGAAAATTTTTTATTGAAACACTTAATGGAGTTAATGCACATAACATTATAGTCTTTTTTATTTAAAGATAGCCATTTCTGTATGTTTTTTTGTAAACTAACAACATTATCATCTCCTACAAATCCTGCTTTATAATCTTTAATGTATTTCCAAATATTAGTTTTATTAGTAGTAATCACAGGTCTTCTACTAGACATGGCTTCAGCCAATGTAAGGCCAAAGTTTTCTTGATGTGTAGGTAAACAAAAAAATTCACTAGCATAATATGCGTCCCATTTTATTTTATTATAAAGAGGACCGGTAAAAGTTACATGATTTTTGAGATCCAAAATATCAATTAATTTTTTAATTTTACTAATGTATTCTTTTTGGTGTGGCCCAGAAATCACTAAATGTATTTCTTTATTATAAGAAAATTTTTTAAAAGCCTTCAAAAGTATATCAAGTCCTTTTTTTTCATGAATCCGTCCTAAATAAAGTAATATTCTTTTTTTTTTTAATTTAGGAAATTTTTTTAAAAAAAAGTTGTTTTTTATTTTATCAATATAAGGATTACCTTCGACTGGATGGCTAATTATATTATTTTTTATTTTGTATGGAAAAAAAGAGGCTTTACTAGCTAATCTTGCCTCTTCATTGGATGTAAATATTACAGATTTAGCATCCCTTAAAACTCTATATTGAATTAACCACCAAAAAATTAGTTTCTTTAGGTATTTTAGGATTTTTTTGTTAAACCATGGGTCCAACATTCCATGTATAACTATATGATATTTAACATTATTTTCTTTTGCAATCTTCCAAAGTGCAAAATTGGTAATTTGCCATATTCCATCATAAATTATTAAATCATAATTTTTGATATTTATATTTAACCATTTACTATAATTAAAATAATTTATGATTTGATTTTTACTGATTCCTAAAAAATTCACAAAGGGTAGCCTTTTATCTACAAGTAATTTTTTAGAAAAAATATCTAGAGTTGCTATTTCACATTTAAATTTTAACTCTTTATATAATATATTTCTTAATATTATTGACTCTATTACACCACCACTATCAGGGTTGATACTGCGGATAATATGTAAAATTTTCATTTAGTTAATTTCCTTAATTATTCTTTTTCTGTATTTTTTCCATGAGTTAGATTTGGCATATTTTATCGCTGTTTGACCAATTTTTTTTAATTCCGAAGGTTTTTTTATTAATCCATTTATATTACTAACAATTTTATCAATATTTTTAATATCTATTTTAATAAAAATATTTTTTCTTTTTAAATCACCTAAAAAGGTATTTTTTGTGGTCATTACTACTAAACCTTGTGACATAGCTTCAGATAGTGTGAGCCCAAAACCCTCAAAGAGAGTGGGGGAAATAAATATATCATTATTTCTCATCCTTCTTAACATTTGCTCATTAGAGATAGAGCCTGAAAAATTTGCAAATGGTAAATTTTCTTCAAGATAACCTTTTAATGGACCACCACCAATAATTTCTACCTCAATTTTATTCAAATCTAATTTATTAATAGTCTTTACCAGATAAGAAATACCTTTGTTTTGATTTAAACTTCCAGCATATAGAATTTTGAGCTTTCTTTTTCCATCATACCAATTTTTTTTATTAGTGGAAAATGTTTTTGGAAAGCCATAAGGTATAACTTTAATTTTTGAAAGCTTACCTTTATATAATTTAAGAGACCTTTTAGCGTAATGAGATGGAACAATAATTAGATCAGCTATAGCAAGTTCTTTATCCAATAATTTTTGTTTTGTTTTGTCTGGATAAAAATTAGTTTCAAGTAAAGCTTTTTTAAATTGAGGGTTTTTTTTAATTTCATTTTTAATAATATTGATGTGCTCTTTCCAGTAAACAGTGGGCAATTCATAAACACATTTAATTTTTTTTAGTTTAGCTTTTAAAAAAGTTTGAATTGCGCAATTTTGAAAATTATAAACATGTGTTATCTTGTAATTTATGTAGTTTGCTGAAAATCTATCAACATCATTAAAAATTTGTTCATTATTTAGATTAACTAGAATTTTACTAATGTGTAATCTTCTAAATATAATAAGTAATATTTCTTTAATCGGATTAGAGCTTATCATTTTTGTACTAAATAATGAGAAATCTCTTTTTTTAAATTCTTTTTTTAAAAATTTTGGTAAAAAGTGAAAATAAAACTTTGTAGTATCAAAATGTATAGTGGTAATATATTTTTCCAATTTTTTACTATGTAAAAATGCTAATCCTAAATTTTTTGAATTTTGATTACCTGTTGGATTAGTTAATAAAACTTTCATTTTTTATCCAGGTTATCATTAGTTTTTGATATGACAAAAAACATACATAATCCTAATATAAAAAATGCGTGCGAAGTAACCTGCCCAGTTATACTTGAAAGCATTAATTGGTACACAAGAAATATTAAGATTAAAATTGAAAAAATATATCTCTCATAAGATATCAATTTTATTTGATTGCATTTAGAAAATAATATTAAGATAAATATAGGTTTTAAGCATAGAAATAAAATTCCTAAAGTACCCCCTTCATTTAACATTCGATCTGAATCAAATTCCCCCAAATAAAAGTTTGTTGTATTTAAAAATGGTCTAGCCATGTTGCTAGCAGCTCCAAGTCCCTCACCTAAGATACTATAATTTTCCCATGTGTATTGTGCACCAAAGAACATATGTTTAATACGGCCAAAAAAATCTTCATGAGAAGCAGCAGTCTCAAATCTATTAAAAATAATTTCAAAATATTCATTCAGAAAATTTATAATTAAAAAAAATGATACAATTAAAATCAAAATTTTACCTATATTTATGTTTATTGAATTAAAATTAAACAAGTTTAAATAAAAATATGTAAAAAATAAAAAAATAGAGTAAAGAATAATTGATCTTGATCCACAAGTTAGTACTGCAAATAATAATAAAAATAATAATAATAATTTTTTTTTTGAAGATATATTAAATTTATCTTTTAAAGAAATTAAGCCCAAAATAATAGGTGCTATGAAAGCTAGGTATTGATTATAACCATAAGTAAATGTAAAGATAGATGAAGGTCTAACAACACCCTCTACTACCTGAAATATAAACCCACCATCAACTGCTTTGTTTATAACACTTTCTACAGGGGATAAAAATTGAATATAAGCCAGCAACACTATTGGAATAAAAGTTATAGTAAGGAGTTTTAATATAAAATCTAAGTTCTCAAAGTTTAAACTTTTATAAAAAATTACTACAAACCAGTAAAATATTAGCCAATTTCGCAAACCAATTATACTAATTGTAACAGTAGTTTGCGTTATAATTAACTGCAGTAAGGACCAAAAAATTATCAATAAAGTTATTAATAATAAAATTTTTTCTAATTTTTCTGTAAAAATTAATATTTTATTTTTTAAAGCATATATTAGAGTAATCACAATTATTGAGTCTCTTAAAAGCATCAACTCTATAGAAAAACTATTTGTAAACCATTTTCTTAAAATACCCTCTGTAAATAAAAGAAATAAGAATACTATAAATGAGTTATGTATAAATGAATAATCTATTTTTTTAATCAAAACGTCATATTATTTAATTTGCTAAAAATAATTTTTTCATGTTACTTAAAATATCTTTCTATAGATTATATCTCTTATTAAATTAGTATTTTTTTCAAATATAAACCAAAAAATACAAGAAAAAGAAATAATTATTGTTAAATAAAATAAATACGAGAAAAAATTAGGTAAATCTAAGTGCATTTTTTCGAACTTAATAACATAGCAAAATATAAGCATACAAATAGGAAAGTGAACTAAATATAAAGTATATGAAATATTAGATAAATGAATAATAACATTTTTAAATAACTTTGAAATTTTATTTTGATCTAAATTTATTTTAGGGCAAACTATAATAAGATAACTTACGGCTAAAGAAATTAATAAATCATTACTGAATAAAGATAAAATTTTTAATTTTGATAAAATTAATGCTGATATTAAAAGAATTAACGATAATAAAAAATTAAACTTATGATAGTTACTTTTTTTTATATCATAAATATAAAATGCAAAAACACCAAAACACCATATCATAAAATATTTCATTATTTCAATAGGTAAAAGATATAAAATTATCAGCAAAAAAATTGTATAAAAAGATTTCAGTATAAGATTATATTTATTTTTAAAATCTATTATTATCAAAATTAATGGAAATAAAATATAGTACCAAAATTCATTAGCTAAAGACCAAACAGGCTCCAAAGTACCATAAGTTTTAACAAATATAGTTTGAAGAAAAAAAATATTACCCATTAAGGTCATTAATGTTTGTGAATAATTTTCTGATGGACCACTATTAATAACGTTCCTGTACATTCCTTGTAACAACTCAGGATAATTTGAAAGTAATAGTTCATCTATTATAAGTGTTAAAAATAAGCATGGAATTAAAACAACCCAAAGTCTTGTTATTCTATTAGTAAGATATTTTTTAAAATTGAAGTTGTCTAAATTTTTAATAATAGAACCACCAACTAAAAAACCAGACAAAACAAAAAAAATCATTACAGCTTGATGACCTAGGCTTGTTATAAAATAAAAAAACTTAACAACAAAACTATCAACAACTAAAACATCATTATAATCAACAAAGAAAACATTTCTTAAATGCCCCATACAAACAAGTAGTGCACTTAAACCCCTTAAATAGTCAAGATGAAGTAAGTGTTGTTTATTTTTATTCATACTAATTAATCTTTTAATTATGAGTCAAATTTAACTGTTTATTTTTGTAAATTTTATTAATAAATAATAATATTAAATTTTTTATTATTTGTATTTGAATTACAATCATAATGTTTTGAAATTTTAACAAGGAAATAAAAATAATAATCAAAGAAACAGATTCTAAAATAATGTTAATTTCAGCAACTATTCTGATTTTATTTATTGCTTTTAAATATATAAGCTCATTAGAACACAATACATATAAGATTGCTTCAATGGTTATTAAATAAATTAATACTTTTAGATTATCAAAATTTTCAAATCTATAAAGAGTCCACTCATTAAAAATAAGCTTTCCAAATGTAAAAGAAATAATTATTAAAATTAATCCAAATACATATGCGGATATATCTATTCTTTTATTTAATATTTTAATTTTTTTTATTATTTTACTAAATTTAGCAATTTCATATGTAGTTATTGTATGAACTATGCCAATTATCCTAACATAAAACCATTTGAACATTACATTTGTAGCGTTGTAAATTGAGATAATTTCTGCATTAAAAAAAAATCCGATAATATAATTTAGTCCACTAACGCTTAATAAGACCCTTAAATTAATGAGATAATATCTTAAAGAATTTTTAATGATTTTTTTTAGATATCCAATGGAAACATCACTATATTTGAAAAAAATTTTTACTTGTGTTGACCAATATAAAAAAATAATTAATTGAATAATTTGCAAGCCAATATATGCATAAAAGATATTATTAAAATCATTTGAATAAAGGCCAACTAATAATGGCACTACTCTATTTAGAATAAAAAACAGGTTAATTAGATTAACTTTTAAAAAAATTTTTCCTTCAATTTCAAATTTAATCAAAAAATAATTTGAAATTATTGATAAAGCACTACCAAAAGCTATTATAAAAATAAAAGTCTTTAAATCTTTAAAATTAATATTTTCAGTAATAGTAAATTTATCTAAAAAGATTAAGTTTACGAAATAAACTACTAGAAAAAAAAATAAACTGTTAATTAGTGCAATAATAAAACCATTTGAGTAAATTTTTTGTTTTTCAATTTTATTATCAAAATTCAATATCATATGCTGTCTTATAAACTCATCAGGGTTCAAGTTAGTTAAAGCTGCAAATGTAGTTATTGAAGTTAAAAATATCCATATACCCGTATACTCTGTTCCCCAAATATAAAACATGAGTGGAAAAAAAAATATTTGGATAGTTGTTCTGCTGAAGAACTCTAATAATAAACCTTTTAAATTTTTATAAATTCTATTATTAATTTTGTATTTACTAAAGATTAGATTGTTCATAATTTTACTTAGATTTAAAAATTTTAATTTTGTTGTTTAAAACAATATGTATCAGTTTTATTGATTTCAGATATCTTGGTAAAAATACTCTTGGATTAAAAATAATTCTTATTAACCAACCTAGATAAATTTTGTCAAAAAAAACATTCATCGGAGCTTGATCTCCAGTAAAAAATGATATGGCAGCACCACTACATATAATGGTACATTTAAAATGGATATTATTTTTTAGATATAATCCTAAGATTTCCTGTGTACCACCACCTATATTAAGTAAAATATATTCAGGTTTTATTTTTTTAATAATATTTAGTAATTTTCTATCTGATATTGTTTTTGAATTATATTGTGGTGCTATATAATTATTTATATTTTTTTTTATAACACCTATTTTATTAAATAATTTTGTATTAGATACTGAAAGTCTAATATTTGGGTCAACTAAAAATAATTTTTTATTATTATTTTTCTTAATATATTCTAAAAATAATTTAATAAATAGATAACCAGAAAATTTATTTACA
>Ga0209630_10003727_pt1 | contig 13793 bp, 13 predicted proteins | sample COG_01_FD_184745 | JGI IMG/M metagenome (GOLD analysis project Ga0209630, IMG submission 184745) | Pelagic Microbial community sample from North Sea - COGITO 998_met_01 (SPAdes) (version 2) | ecosystem: Environmental > Aquatic > Marine > Neritic zone/Coastal water | place: Helgoland, sampling... | reverse complement strand
TTTTGAGTTGTTTGTTAATATAGATAATAACTAAAAATTTTGCTAAATACGGGGCTATAGCTCAGCTGGGAGAGCGCTTGCGTGGCACGCAAGAGGTCGGCGGTTCGATCCCGCCTAGCTCCACCAAATTGTAAATTTGTAGGCTGTTTTTCAGGACATATTCTAATATTGTCCCCATCGTCTAGAGGCCTAGGACACTGCCCTTTCACGGCGGCAACAGGGGTTCGAATCCCCTTGGGGACGCCATTTATGCAAAGCCACTTTATGGTGGCTTTTTTTGTATAAAGGGTTTGAGTGTAAGGTGAATGAGTTTGTATAACAATTTCCTCGGGGTTCCTGAGCATTATCTAGTCTGCTATTCAATGCTATAATCCGCCTCGAATTAAAACCACTAATAATAATTTATGAAATTTCTTGTAACAGGCGCTGCGGGTTTTATTGGATTTCACACATCACAGTATTTACTTGAACGAGGTGATACAGTAATCGGCATTGATAATATTAATGACTATTATGATCCTTCTTTAAAAGAAGCACGTTTATCACAATTAAAAGATAACGATAGATTCACTTTCCATAAAATAGATATTATCGATAAGGATGCTGTCGATACTGTATTTGAAACAGAATCTCCGGAATACATAATTCATCTTGCAGCCCAAGCAGGTGTTCGTTACTCGCTTGAAAATCCCTATGCCTATATTGATTCAAATATTACCGGTTTTATGAACATCCTTGAGGCATGTCGACATAATCCGGTTAAACATTTGGTATTTGCCTCTTCCAGTTCCGTATATGGTTCAAATACAGATATGCCCTTTAGTGTTAATGATAATGTCGACCATCCATTATCAATATACGCAGCCACAAAAAAATCTAATGAATTAATGGCGCATACCTACAGTCATTTATTTAACATCCCTGTCAGCGGTTTACGGTTCTTTACGGTATATGGTCCATGGGGCAGGCCAGATATGGCATTGTTTATTTTCACCAGAAAAATACTTAATGGTGAAGCAATAGATGTATTTAATGAGGGTAAGCATAAACGCGATTTTACTTACATTGATGATATTGTAGAAGGTGTCGTTCGTGTTTCTGATAATGTCGCTACCAGCAATCCCGATTGGGATAGTGATAAGCCTGATCCTGCAACGAGCAAAGCACCCTATCGCCTATATAATATTGGTAATAATTCACCTGTTGAATTAATGTATTTCATCGAACAAATTGAAAAAAATCTAAATAAAAAAGCAGATAAAAACTATTTGCCTCTACAAGCCGGCGATGTACCAGAAACCTATGCTAATGTTGATGCCTTAATTGATTATGTCGGTTACTCACCTTCTACATCTATTGAGTCAGGTATAGAAAATTTTATTAAGTGGTATAAGGATTACTATAAAGCATGAATGACATGAGTAAACGGAATATCTCTGTTGTTGGGTTAGGGTATGTTGGTTTACCTGTTGCGGTCGCATTTGGACAGATTACTAAAGTTATTGGTTTCGATATAAACCAAAAGAGAATTGATGAACTTAAAAACGGAATAGATAAAACAGGTGAAGTTATTTCTTCCGAGCTAAGCGTATCGGATGTTCACTTTACATCAGACTCAAATGATCTTATGAAAGCTGACTTTCATATTATTGCCGTTCCAACCCCGATAGATGACGCTAAAAAACCGGACTTAAAGCCACTTTTATCTGCATCTAGAATAGTCGGGAAAATATTAAAGAAAGGCGATATTGTCGTTTACGAATCTACTGTATACCCCGGCGCAACTGAGGATGAGTGCGCAACTATTCTGCAAGATGAATCAGGCTTAATTAGCGGTAAAGATTTTTTTCTGGGGTATTCCCCGGAACGTATCAATCCGGGTGATAAAACACACACCTTTAAAACAATCAAGAAAGTTGTTTCAGCTCAAGACGCGGACACCTTGGAGACGGTTGCCAATGTTTATTCCTCCGTCGTGGATGCGGGCGTGTTTAAAGCCGCGTCAATAAAAGTGGCTGAAGCTGCCAAAGTTATTGAAAACACACAACGCGACTTGAACATTGCGCTAATGAATGAATTGGCCGTGCTTTTTAAGCGAATGGATATCGACACGCATGATGTGTTGCAAGCTGCAGGAACGAAATGGAACTTTTTACCATTCAAGCCTGGTTTGGTTGGCGGGCATTGTATTGGTGTTGATCCATATTATTTGACGTACAAGTCGGCATCATTGGGGTTTACACCACAAGTTATTCTCTCAGGTAGAGAGACTAATGATGGCATGGGTAAATATATTGCTGATACAGTTATTGATAATTTAAAAAATAAAAATAAAGATCTGGACGGAATTGTCATAACAATACTCGGGATTACATTTAAAGAAAATGTACCCGATATTCGTAATACAAGAGTTATCGATATAATAACTGAACTCAGAAATTATCCTGTCACAATTCAGGTTTATGACCCATGTGCTGATAGCCTCGATGTTAGAAATGAATACCAGATTGATATGACTGAGTTTGATGATTTGAAAAATTCAGACGCAGTCATTCTAGCTGTTTCTCATGATGATTTTGTTACGCAAGGATGGACACTTATTTCTGAATTGTTAAATCCTGAAGGCGGTGTTGTTTATGATATCAAGAGTACTCTTGATAGAAATAATAGACCTGAAAATATTAATCTCTTTCGGTTGTAACTAGCTATGCAGATCGGAGAATACAATAAATGAAAGTAACAATGCTTGGCTGTGGTTATGTCGGTCTTGTATCTGGCACCTGTTTTGCTGAATTCGGTGCCAGTGTTACATGCTTTGATATCGACAAAACTAAAGTCGATAAATTATCGCAAGGAAAGCTCCCGATTTATGAGCCAGGTCTTGATGCATTGGTTGAAAAAAATGTAAAGCAAGGACGTCTTTCGTTTACAAATAATTTAGATGATTGCATTCCTGATGCAGATCTCGTGTTTGTTGCTGTGGGTACGCCTACGCGACGTGGTGATGGGCATGCCGATTTAAGCTATGTTTATCAGGCGGTGCAGGATATTGCACCATTCTTAACAGGGTATACTGTCATTGTTGATAAATCGACTGTGCCTGTTGGTACGGCCAGAAATGTGAAACGAATCATCGCAGAAACAAATCCAGAAGCGGATTTTGATGTTGCTTCAAACCCGGAGTTTCTTCGAGAAGGTGCTGCGATTACAGATTTTATGCGTCCTGATCGAGTCGTAATTGGTGTAGAAAATGGTCGTGCAGAAGGCGTATTAAGTGAGCTTTATCGATCTATTAATTTGATTGAGGCGCCTATATTTTCAACTGATCTTGAGAGCGCGGAATTAATCAAATATGCATCGAATGCATTTTTAGCGACTAAAATAAGTTTTATTAATGAAATATCTGTGCTTTGCGAAGAAGTTGGTGCAGATGTTCATGCGGTTGCCAAAGGTATGGGTTTAGACGGTCGCATTGGGCGTAAATTTTTGCATGCAGGTCCAGGCTATGGTGGTTCATGTTTTCCAAAAGATACTCAGGCGCTGGTGCGTATAGCTCAAGAGCATGGTGCCTCAAGCCGTATTGTAGAAGCGGTAATTGAAGTTAATGAAGCTCAAAAAGCCAGGATGATAAAAAAAATTCGCAGTGCACTTGGTGGTAATGAGAGTGGTAAAACCATTGCGGTGTTAGGCTTAACCTTTAAACCTGAAACGGATGATATGCGGGATGCACCTTCTCTCGCAATACTGCCAAAATTAATTGAAAATGGTTGCCAGATAAATGCACATGATCCTCAGGGTATTGAGGAAGCAAAAACATTATTACCCTCAGCAATTCAGTATTATGATGAGATCTACTCTGCATTAGATGGTGTTGATGCGGTGGTGTTAATGACCGAATGGAATATGTATCGGAATCTGGATATGGATTTAATTAAGGAAAAATTAAAACAGCCTGTGTTTATTGATCTCCGTAATGTTTATGAGCCCGATACGATGAAAACACTTGGTTTTGATTATCATTGTATAGGTCGTTAGAAATAATATGAATAAAGTAACAAATCAGCATACAGTTTGGCATGATCCCTCAGTTTACAGAAAAGACAGGGAAGAAATGAATGGACATAAAAGCGTCATTGTCTGGTTTACGGGTTTATCAGGTTCTGGCAAATCAACCTTGGCCTACGCATTAGAAGATACCCTACATAAAAATAATATTAGAACATTTGTTCTTGATGGAGATAACGTTAGGCACGGCCTTTGTAAAGACCTGGGGTTTTCGAATGATGATCGAACAGAGAATATCAGACGAATTGGCGAGGTGAGTAATTTAATGCTGGAAGCAGGTGTTATTGTCTTAACAGCATTTATTTCGCCATTTATTAAGGACAGAAATATTGTCAGAGAATTGGTTGCAGAAGGAGAATTTATCGAAGTTTATTGTGATGTCCCACTGGATGTGTGCGAATTACGCGATGTAAAAGGACTCTATAAAAAAGCGCGTGCGGGAGAAGTTCCAGAGTTCACAGGAATATCTTCACCGTATGAAGCGCCAAATGATCCTGAAATCGTAATTGATACTGAAAATGAATCTATAGAAAGTTCTGTTGAATTTATTATTGCGTTTTTAAAAGAAAGGCAAATTATTCATTTTTCATAATTGCATATGAAATCCTGGTATTTAATCCAAGCAAAACCGAAGTCTGAACAGACTGCCAAAGAAAATCTTGAAAGGCAGGGCTATGAGACCTACCTTCCCCTGATTCTTGGCAGATCGAAAAAGCGCGGTAAAACAATCAAATCAATCCAGCCGATGTTTCCGAGATATTTATTCATTTACTTGAGTGATCAAACGGATGATTGGGGACCTATCCGTTCAACACTAGGTGTTTCTACTTTAGTCCGATTTGGTATGGTGCCAGCAAGAGTACCAGAAGTTCTAATAAACACATTAAAACAAAATGAAAACAGTGCCGGCATTCATGAGCTTCCGAGCAAAACACTAAGCCCCGGAGATAAATTATTAATTGTTGAAGGACCATTTGAGGGGTATGAAGCGACCTTGTTTAGTCAAAAATCGAATGATCGCATTATAGTACTTTTAAAAATTGCTGAAAAATTTGTGAAAGTTAAGTTAGAAACATCACTGATAGAGCCATTAAGCTAATCTTATAGACTTTATTTTTCATCATAGGCTTATATATCTATTATGTTTTTCACTATATCTTGCAGACAGTCTTCTGGGTTACGAAGTTGGATCATAATCACTTAAATCTCAAATACTGACGGAAAAATGATTAAAATATTTAATACCTGGTTAAAAGAATATTGGTCTTGCATATTAATTTTTCTGACAATTATAGGATTCGTTAGTAAAGCGCTCTACAACTACCCAATGGGAATTATGGCCATAATAGGTCTATATAGGGTCGTATCCTCACCAAAAGATATCTGGAATGATCAAACACAAAAAACGTTTATTATTGTGTTTTTATGTTTATGGCTACCTCTATTAATATCATTTCCTGACGCGGTTAATCAATCTCGTGCAGCTCAAACCATTTTTCCTTATCTTAGGTTTATATTTGCTGGACTATTTATTATTCAGGAATTATCGAAAGATAAAAATCGATTAAATTTTATTGTTTATGCTGTATTTATTGTTGTGATATTTTGGTGTTTAGATGCTTCAATACAGTTTTTAATCGGACAAAATTTGCTGGGATATCCTTACTCGCATTATGTCGGATTAGATCCGTCGAACCTGGCGCGGAAGGTCTATTTCAATAATCTAACGGGTATGTTTTACCCGAGAAATACCATTGCGCACATATGTTCAATACTCTCTGCGTTTTGTTTTATTGCTGTATATCAACACGTACATAAATATAAATGGCTATGGTTGTCACTTATACCTATTTTCTTTGTGGTTTTTGTCAGCGGGCGTCGAGCAGCATGGGTCATGTTGGCTTTCTCTTCATTTGGATTTTTTATTTATCTCTACTTATGTGCTGTAAATAAAAAACAGATTATGAAATTAACCGGGATGATTACTCTTGTTGTCAGCATTGTTTTTGGTTCAACAATTTTACTGCATCAACCGACTAATGATCGTTTTAAAGTAACGCTGGGTTTGTTTAGTAACGATTATGAAATTATCGACAAAGCGACAGCGAGACGACTACCACTATGGGAAACGGCTTATACAACTTTTAAAGCCAACCCGGTTAATGGCATAGGCCCTAGAGGGTTTCGTTATGTTTATCAGGATTATGCGTCACAAGATAATTTTTGGGTAGACCAAACTCACCCTCACTTACTGTTACTTGAAATAATGGCGGAAACAGGTGGGCTTGGTTTACTGGGCTATCTAATTCTATTTTATTTATTAATAAAGAGCGCGCTAAACAGGAAAAGGTTAAAAATCGAATTTCCTTTTTTATTACCAGTGTTAGTCGCCTTACTTCCGTTCAATGCACATATGGCATTTTACGGCTCGATATGGTCCAGTATGATCTGGTGGTTAATGGCTATTTATTTTTCAAACATTCGTTTGGCAGAACAACAAAACTTAGGTCATACGACCTGAAATTGTAAGTATCATCCAATCAGCAACAAATGAATTTAAGGTGAAACTCATACTCTTTAAATGTGCGTATTTCGCTCATATTAGTGACTTAATAGATGGTGTGAGACTTAATTGTTCAATATTGAGTCTTTAACAACGTTGGTAAGTTTCGAATAGCAGCAGAAAAAGTACTAGAAGCGCTAATTAACGCAACAATAATAATGAAATAGTACGGGTATTCAAGAGCTTCCAAGTAAAACGCTATCACGCATAGAAATTATTAATTGTTGAAAGACTATTTGAGCAATTTGGAGCAGTTTTATTTAGCCAAAATTGGATAATAATGTCACAACACTTTTAAAAATTACTGAAAGAATTGTAAATATTAAGTAAAAACAACAATATACAGGATGTTTACGTTAAATATGCCCTATATTTAATGACTTAATTTATTTCCGAATTTATAAATATATATACCAAATACACTATATCTTGTAGTTCATTTCATGAACACGCTGTTATATACTGTTCAGATAATGAACAGCAAGTTAAAAGAAGATACAGCAACGCTGGAAATACTCCAAGCTATTGAAAGTAAAAAAGATGTTACGCAACGACATCTTGCGGACAGACTTGATGTCGCACTCGGTTTGGCGAATTCTTATCTAAAGCGTTGTGTTCGCAAAGGTTTGGTGAAAATTCACCAGGCTCCAGCCAACCGATATTTCTATTATCTCACTCCAAAAGGGTTTACTGAGAAAACTCGATTAACGACTGAATTTTTAAGCAATTCTTTTGATTTTTATAGAATTGCGGGTGAGTCTTTGACTGAAATCTTTTCAGAGTGTGAAAACAAGGGGCAGAAAAAAATTGTCTATTGTGGCATCTCTGAGCTTGCCGAAATTGCATCCATTCGTGTCCTTGAGTTTGATCTGACAATAATAGGTACATTGGACCAAGATTCAAAGAAGGAAACGTTTCTTCATCTGCCTGTATGGAAAAAGACAGCTGATATTGATGAGTTTGATGCGTGCTTGATAACGTCATTAGAAAAGGCAAATCAATATTACGGATTACTTGTTAATAATATTGATAAAGAAAAAATAGTGGTGCCATCAATACTGGGCATCAAACATAGTATAAATTAAATAGAATTATCCCTGCATTAGTTACTGTAGGGATTATTTTTAACCTGAGTGTATTTTTGAATGTGGTGTGCTTTTAAGTGCACTACATGGCGGTAGCGTGGTTTTTTATGAAAAAAAATAGAAAAAAAATACTTGTGACCGGTGGTGCCGGTTACATAGGAAGTCATACAGCAAAAGAATTGAGTCTGGCTGGTTATGAGCCCTATGTGCTGGATAATTTTTCTACCGGTCATCATTGGGCAGTTAAGTGGGGCGAGTTTATTGAAGCAGACCTGCTAGACAAAAAAGGACTGATTCAATTTCTGGAAGAAAATAAGCCAGAAGCGATCATTCATTTTGCAGCCAGCAGCCTGGTTGGTGAATCGTATAAAAATCCAATTACCTATTTCAATAATAACGTTATTGGTACATTAAATTTATTAGAAGCAATGCAGGTTGCTGGAATTGATAATATTGTGTTTTCATCATCCTGTGCAATATATGGAATACCAAATTCATCCCCCATCCCGGATGATCATGAAGCTAATCCAATTAGCCCCTATGGGGAATCTAAACATATCATTGAGAAAGTCCTACGATGGTATAGTGAAATATATAATTTAAAATACATAGCATTACGTTATTTTAATGCAGCTGGTGCAGATCCGGATAATGAGATAGGTGAAGCTCATGATCCAGAAACACATCTTATTCCATTGGCTGTCGATGTCGCCTTAGGAAAAAAAGAATATTTGGACATTTATGGTGTTGACTACCCGACTGATGATGGGACTGCGGTTAGAGATTATGTACATGTTAAAGATCTTGCTATTGCTCATGTAAGTGCTGTGTCATATCTAATTAGTGGTGGTGAAAGTAACAATATCAATTTAGGGAGTGGCATAGGTTATTCAGTTCGCGAGATTATTTCCGAAATTAATAAAGTCTCAGGAAATGAAATCACTTTTTACGAAAAAGAAAGACGAAAAGGCGACCCCGCTATTCTTATTGCTGATAATAATAAAGCGAAGACAATTTTAAATTGGGAACCAAAATATTCAGCGTTAAATGAAATCATAAAAACAGCATACAACTGGCATGTTTCATTTGATTCACTGGATAAATAAATGTTGCTTAGAACGTCTAAAATACATTGAGCAGAAATAATTTGTTAAAAAAAGTTTGGTACTTGCTCATTGCGGAACAACGTATGTCAGCCATTATCCTATTTGGCCTTTTGTTCATAGGGATGATGCTTGAAACACTGGGTATTGGTTTGGTTGTCCCTGCATTTGCGTTAATAACGCAGAGTGATTTAGCAGGGAAATATCCATTTGTTTTGCCTTGGCTGAACATGTTGGGCAACCCTAGTCATGAATGGTTGGTCGTTGTTGGAATGCTGACTTTAGTGGGTGTGTATGTTTTTAAAACCTTATATCTTGCCTTTCTAGCTTGGCGGCAGGCACAGTTTACATATGATATTCAGGCTAATCTTTCACAACGTCTTTTTTCGGGGTATTTACGTCAGCCCTATACATTTCATTTGCAGCGTAATTCAGCACAGCTTATTCGAAATACCATCGGACATGCTGCAGGTACTACTGGTGTAATACAACAATCTTTATTGTTATTAATGGAAGTTTTGGTGTTGTTTGGTATATCAACTATGCTTCTTGTAGTTGAACCGCTTGGAGCAACCTTGGTGTTAAGTTTGATGGGATTATCTGGATGGGTTTTTAATAGTTTTTCCCGCAAACATATACTGAAGTGGGGTGAAGAACTTCAGTTGCATGAAGGTTTGCGTATTCAACATTTACAACAAGGATTGGGTGGTGTCAAGGATGTAAAACTATTAGGGCGTGAAAGCGATTTTATTGATCAGTATGACTTCCATAACCTTGGTAGTGCTCGGGTAAGTAAGCGACAATCAATATTATTGGCGTTGCCGCGGCTTATGTTGGAATTATTTGCTGTTACAGGTTTGGCCGCTCTCGTAATTGTGATGATTAATCAAGGCAAACCTATTGAATCACTTTTGCCAATTACAGGATTATTTGCTGCCGCCGCATTTAGACTCTTGCCTTCAGTCAACCGTGTGATCAGCGTTGTTCAATACTTGCGTTTTTCTTTGCCCATTATAAATACCATGTACGATGAAATATGCTTATTAGACAATACAAAGCCAACTACCCATAGTGGTGCACTTGTTTTAAAAGACACGTTAACTTTGGAACAGGTTAGATATGATTATCCGTCTGCTGAATCATCAGCCTTGTCTGGGATTAATCTTACAATCACTCATGGTGCATCGATAGGATTTATTGGAGATAGTGGCGCGGGTAAAAGCACATTGATAGATATCATTTTAGGTTTATTAACACCCGGATCAGGCACGGTAAATGTTGATGGTGTTGATATTCAGAAAAGCATTCGTGGTTGGCAAGATCAGATTGGTTACGTTCCTCAGTCGATCTATCTTACGGATGATACCTTACGACAAAATATAGCCTTCGGTTTCCCAGTTAACCAGATTAATGATGAAGCTGTAAGGCGTGCCATTCACGATGCTCAATTAGAACAATTTATTAATGATCTTCCCGAGGGGCTTGATACTGTGGTTGGAGAGCGTGGCATACGACTGTCAGGTGGACAACGCCAACGTATCGGTATCGCTCGTGCACTTTATCATGACCCATCGGTACTGGTTTTGGATGAAGCAACAAGTTCACTTGATACGGATACGGAACGTGGTGTTATGGATGCCGTGCGTGATCTGCACGGCAAAAAAACCATATTAATAGTGGCACATAGACTTTCTACAGTAGAGGATTGCGACTATTTATATCGATTAGAACAAGGGAAAATAGTAGACGAAGGAACCCCAGACACCATGCTGTATCAATCTGCATCAATAAAAGAATCTTAAAGTGAAAACGGACATGAAGAATCCCATTGCCAGAAAAGAGACTAATCTAACTGTAATTCATTGCATATGACTTTCTATGATAAAGCGGGACTTACTAAAAAGTGACTAAGGTACTCGTAACAGGTGCTGATGGCTTTATTGGTTCGCATCTTACAGAAGAGCTTATTAAGCAAGGGTATGATGTTCGTGCATTTGTCTACTATAATTCTTTTAATTCATGGGGCTGGCTAGATAGTATCCCTGCGGATGTACGAAATAGTTTAGACATTTTTGCCGGAGATGTTCGCGATCCAAATGGTGTGCGTCAGGCAATGCAGGGGTGTGATATTGTATTTCATTTAGCTGCATTAATTGCAATTCCTTATTCATATCATTCACCAGATATGTATGTTGATACGAATGTAAAAGGCACACTAAATATTTTACAAGCTGCCAGAGACATGGGAGTTTCACATGTAGTCCACACTAGTACCAGCGAGGTCTATGGCACTGCGCAATTTGTTCCCATTACGGAAGAGCATCCACTTCAAGGACAGTCGCCATACTCCGCGACAAAAATTGCTGCTGATCAATTAGCGTATTCTTTCTATTCATCCTTTGATACGCCTGTCAGTATCATCAGACCGTTTAATACCTATGGTCCACGTCAATCAGCAAGAGCTATTATACCAACAGTGATTACACAGATTGCATCAGGTATGAAGAAGATTAAGTTGGGAGCACTTCATCCTACTCGAGATTTTAATTATGTGGCTGATACAGTAAAAGGGTTTATTTCAGTATCAAAATCAGATCAAACCTATGGGCAATTTGTTAATTGTTGTAGTAATTATGAAATTTCAATCGAACACACTGTGAAATTGATAGCTCAACTTATGGATGCGGAAATTGAAATTATAAGTGATGAAGTAAGAATTCGACCAGAGAAAAGTGAAGTAGAAAGACTGTGGGGTGATAATTCTAAGCTTGAAGAATTAACCGGGTTTAAACCTGAAATTAGTTTGAGAGAAGGTTTGGAAAGTACGATAGAGTGGTTTTTAAAACAAGAGAACCTTAGTCAATACAAAACCAATATATATAATGTCTAAACGTGCTGTCATATTAGCGGGGGGTAAGGGTACACGTCTGCGCCCATATACCGTGGTATTACCTAAACCGTTAATGCCGATAGGTGAATATCCTATTCTTGAAGTCATTATCAGGCAGCTTGTTAAAAACGGTTTCACACACGTAACATTGGCAGTAAATCATCAGGCAGAAATCATCAAGGCATTTTTTGCTGATGGCGCTCGATTTGGTATGACGATTGACTATTCACTAGAAGAAGTGCCGTTGGGCACCATGGGTCCGTTAAAATTGATCCGTGACCTACCTGAACATTTTCTGGTGATGAATGGAGATATCTTGACCGATATGGACTATGCCGCTTTTTATAATAACCATGTCAACAATCACGAATTTTTTACCGTGTCCTCTTATCAAAGAATACAGCAAGTCGATTATGGCACTCTCGAAACTAATGAGGCGGGATATTTGACGGGCTTCAAGGAAAAACCAAAACTCCAATATGAAGTCAGTATGGGGGTTTACATGCTGAATCGGGATGTACTGAGTTTTGTACCGGATGATACTCCCTATGGTTTTGATCAATTGATGTTTGATTTGATGGATGCTGACAGGCGACCGGCAGTACGGGAATTTAACGGCTATTGGTTGGATATCGGTAGGCCGGATGATTACATGCGTGCAATTGATGAATTTGACGAGATGCAGTCGAGGTTCCTTGGTAACGACTAAGAGCATCGTTACAGGAGCGGGTGGTTTTATTGGAAAAGCACTGGTCTCCCGGCAAGTTGCTGAAGGTATAGATGTGATTGCACTTAATTCATCGGCTGGTGATATTCAGGATGTGAACACACTCAGTCCATACAGTGGTGAGGATATTACCCGCGTATTCCATCTTGCCGCACGGACATATGTCCCCGATAGCTGGGATGACCCGCAGTCATTTTATGCGACAAATTTACTGGGGACGACTAACGTTCTCGAATACTGCAGGCAAAATGAAGTACGGTTAACATTCGTTAGTGCCTATGTTTATGGTCAACCAGCGACGTTGCCGATCGATGAAGATGCGACTGTGCAGCCGAACAATCCCTACGCTTTGTCTAAATACCTTGCGGAGCAGGCATGCCGGTATTATGCAGATAACTTCGGTTTGTCTGTGACGATCATCCGACCATTTAATATTTATGGTATAGGTCAGGACATGAAGTTCCTGATCCCTTCGATCGTTAAGCAGACTTTATGTGACAGTACCATCGTTGTTCAGGATCTTGAGCCCAGGCGGGATTATCTTTATCTTGATGACCTGGTGGACGCCGTGATTGCGACAAGTCAGATTGATAGTGGCTTTGAAATATATAATGTCGGTTACGGTGAATCTTTGAGCGTTAAAGATGTAATTGATCAGGCACAGGGTGTTGCAGGAACCACTAAAGAGATCATCTCAAACAATAGGGTACGGCAACAGGAAATACCGGATGTTGTGGCAAATATTTCCAAGATCAAAAAACATTTAGGATGGTCTCCGGCCACAACCTTCGATGAAGGTTTAAAAAAACTTTTTCAATCTTTACAGGAACAACTATGACTGCACCGCTTAATGTCCCAATTAATAAAGGAAACTATTCGATGGATTCCGCCGATAGGGAGGAGTTGTTCGAACGTTATAAAGGTGAAGGATGGAGTGAAGAATATAAAGAATACCGTGAAAAATGGATAAGCTATGCAAAGACTCAGACTGTATCGGATTACCCGCTACTGGTCGACCTTGAGCTGGCCTCGGTATGTAACCTTAAATGTCCAATGTGTTACACAACTTCACCTGGTTTCAGAGAGAAGGTTAATGTGAAGTTGATGGACTTTGAATTATTTAAAAAAATTATTGATGAGATCGGCGGCAAGGTACCGGCATTGCGGCTCAGTCTTCGAGGCGAGGCAACCTTGCATAAAAACTTTGTAGAGTGCATTCAATACGCTAAGGCAAATGGAATCAAAGAGGTCTCGACGCTGACACATGGCGGGAAACTAACGCTCGATTTTTTTGAACGTATTACGGACGCGGGAATTGATTGGATAACGATATCGGTTGATGGCGTGGGTGAAACTTATG
>Ga0209630_10003724_pt1 | contig 13797 bp, 14 predicted proteins | sample COG_01_FD_184745 | JGI IMG/M metagenome (GOLD analysis project Ga0209630, IMG submission 184745) | Pelagic Microbial community sample from North Sea - COGITO 998_met_01 (SPAdes) (version 2) | ecosystem: Environmental > Aquatic > Marine > Neritic zone/Coastal water | place: Helgoland, sampling... | reverse complement strand
GGTGGTCCAGCCACATCGCGGTGCCAACCATTCCCGGGCAGATGGCATTGACACGAATATTGCTCGGTGCCAACTCTGCCGCCAGCGACTGCGTGATCCCGATCGCGGCAAACTTGGAACCGCAGTACGCCGACATGTTGGGATAACCCCTCTTACCGGCGATAGATGCCGTGTTGACAATGCTGGCATTGTCGGCGGCCTGCAGATGGGGCAGCGCAGCCTGGGTCATCAAGAAGATGCCCTTGGCATTGACCGCGAATATCCGGTCCCACGATTCGGGGTCGAAGTCGGCCACGCTGCCGCTATCGACGATCCCTGCGTTGTTCACGAGTATGTCCAGCCGGCCGAATTCGGCAACCGTGGCAGCCACAGCAGCAGCACAACTCTGCGGTGAGGTGACATCCACATGAGTTGCACTGATGTGATCGCCCTGTGCCAGTGCTTCGTCGAGGTCGGCTTCATCGGCCAGCGCATACCGCCAATCACCGCTGTCCTGTGCATCGACCCCAATGTCTGCGATCATCACCTTGGCGCCGGCGTCGGCCAAACAGCCGGCGATGGCCGCGCCGATGCCGCGAGCCCCGCCGGTCACAAGCGCCACGCTGTCGTTGATCGATACTGCCATGGATCCCCCTCCATGTGTCGTTGCCGCGATGCTCACGCACCCGACTCGCCTGACAGTAGTCGCACCGCCCGATGCGTCACACCGGGAGCGTGTCAGCTAGAGAACGCATGGCTACCTAGAGAACGCATGGCCGATCTACGTCAGCATGCGCGCACGCTCGGCCCCCCGGAATCTCAACGTCTCCTGACAGAATGAACCGTGCTTCCTGTCGAGGTCCTTGCCTTCGCCGATCGTGGGCCCGACTGGGCGGACTTCGTCGACCATCTCCCTCGGCTCGTGCGCGACATCTCACAAGAATGGCAGCTGACCCCCGACGGGCCAGCGCTCCACGGCTACACCGCGCTTGTCCTACCCGTCATTGCTCCGACCGGCCCGGCCATGCTCAAGATCGGCTTCCCCCACGATGAATCCGAACACGAACACCTGGCGCTACAGCACTGGCACGGACACGCTGCGGTACGACTTCTACGCGCCGACCCCCGCCGAGGCGCACTCCTACTCGAACGGCTCGACACCCAAGACCTAACCAACAGCTGGGACCTCGACGCATGCCAGATCGTGGGGTCGCTCTACAAGATGCTGCACGTGCCTGCCCTGCCACAGCTGCGCACGCTGACCTCCTACATCAGCCCATGGACCAAACGACTCGCCGCATTACCCCGCAGCGCTCCCCTGCCCCGGAGCCTGATCGAACACGCTGTGTCGCTGGGGCGCGACTTCGCAACCGACACTGCCACCAACGGCACGCTGATCCACGGCGACCTCCACTACGCCAACGTGCTCGCATCGTTACGCACCGACGGGCCGGAATGGTTGGCGATCGACCCCAAACCAGTGAGCGGCGACCCTCACTACGAGATCGCTCCCCTGCTCTGGAACCGCTGGGATGAACTCGCCAACGCACCTAGTGGACAAAGCGTGCGCGACGGCATACGCGCCCGCTTCCACGCAACGATCGACGCCGCACGCCTCGACGAGGACCGCGCCCGTGACTGGGTGATCGTGCGCATGCTCCACAACGCACTGTTCGAACTCGAAGAACATCCCGCTGGCGGACGAAGCCTCCCCAACGCTGACTATCTGACCATGTGCGTCACGTTGGCCAAGGCCGTGCAGGACTGAGCCGATATCGCCGTGGCAAACGCAAACCCTTGTGGCGAAATCCGGCCTACGATGCCGCTTATGGTTTGTGTAGACGTTTCAGAAATTGAGTCCGTCGCTAACGCGGCCCTTGTTGCCGCAGGGGCTGCACCCAACGTCGCACAAAATGTCGCTCATGCCACGGCAGTGGCCGAAGCAAATGGCAACCGAATCTGCGGTCTCTACTATCTCGAAAGTTACTGCACACAACTCGGCACCGGTCGGGTCAATGGCGCAGTAGAACCAGTGGTGACCACACCACGACCCGGCGTCGTGATCGTCGACGCAGGGTTCGGTTTCGCCCAACCCGCATTCGCAGCTGGCCTCGAACACGCGGTCGCCGCAGCCCACACCAACGGCGTGTGCTCCTTCTCGGTTGCCCATTCCCACACCGCCACCTCGCTCGGCTACTTCACCGAACAACTTGCCCTAGCCGGCATGATCGCCATCGGTGCCACAAACGCGTCGCCCCGCGTTGCACCCCCTGGCGGATCACGCGCCCTGTTGGGCACCAACCCGATCGCCATGGCCGTTCCCGATGGTGCAGGCGGAATTGCGCTCCAGTTCGACTTCGCCACCAGTGCCGTTGCCTTGGGCACCATCACCATTGCAGCCGCCAACGGCGAGTCGATACCCGCAGGTTGGGCTGTCGATGCCGATGGCAATCCAACAACGGATCCATCGGCGGCAGTTGCCGGCTCGATGCTCTCGGCCGGAGGGCACAAGGGCTACGGCATTGGACTGCTCGTCGAACTCCTCGCAGGTGCGCTGACGGGCTCCAATCTCAGTGCCGACATCCCACCACTCAAAGCCCCCGACGGTCCACCACACAACATCGGGCAGCACTATCTCGTGATCGACCCGACCGCTCACTCCGACGGCGTCTTCATCGAACGGCTGCAACAACTCGCCGAACTCGTGGATGACCAGCCGGGGGCCCGACTCCCGGGCGCCGGTCGGAATCGAGCGAACGAGGTGGACATCGACGACGCACTATGGGCTCGCTGCCAAGAATTGGCGAGCGCTTAGACATCGTCGAGCCCATCGCCTTGTTCGGAACAGAATCCTCGGCTTGTCACCCGCACATTGTCGGAGATATCGACCACTTCGACCTGTAACGCTCTGACCGGAAGGCCGTCATGAGGTACTCCACGCCGTTGAAAGGACGCCCATGTCGAATACTGGACTCACCGAAGAACTGGCAGCAAAACTTGCTGCCGCCAATCTGACTGCGAACGAAGCAAGTCTGATCATTGCCCTCATCCACGGCGACGACGAGGTGGAAGGGTTCATAGACAAATCATCACCAAAAGTGCAAGGGTTCAATATCGGCATGCCGCCAGGTCGCGAATTCGGCTACGACACGTTCGAGCCCGACAACGCGACCCACTGGATAGACGTACTCAGCTGACCACAGTTTCCACACGGGTCGGTCCGTGTCGTAGGTTTTTGCGATGAGCCGAACCGAGTTTGACCGCATCCGGACCGAGGGTGGCTACGACGAGCCGTACGTCGTCGACTTTGCCGTACGAGGCAATCCCGAGATGCACGCGCATCCATTCGATGCAGTGCTGCTCATGACCAGCGGCGAATTCACGCTCAAGTTCGAATCCAACGAACAACAGATGCGCGCTGGCGACCTGTGCATGGTCGAGGCGGGAACGCTGCACGCCGAGGTGTGCAACGCAGGCGAAGCAATCGCCATCGCCGCCGCTCGCCCGGTCTCAAGCTGACACCGCACCTCCTGCCCTGAGAGCAGTGACGTCGTGCGACTCACGCAGGGTCAACCGCAACGTCGATTCCGCAATCAAGTCTGGACCCAGAACCCGTTGGTGTCCTCGACTTCTCGAAGCGAGTCGCCCTCGACCGAGGGCTAGTTGCCGTAGTGCTCTGGCATGCCCTCGCCCGAACGCATGTCTTCGATGGCGCGGGTCGCGTCGGCAATAGCCGACTCGAGTTCAGCGATAACAGCATCGCCGTCGCTGGTGAACTCCAACTGATCGATCAGGGTGGCCAAGCGACCCTTGGTTCGCCATGCCGCCATCTTCGCCCACTCGGTGAACAACACTTCGGGGTCGTCGACGCCAATCAGGTCTTTGGTTCGACTCTGCTCCTCGCGTGACGTGTCGAGCGCGACATAGCCGTTGACCATCGAGATCCGTTCACACACCGAATGCAGCGGACCAGCCCGATGCACGACCATGTTGCCGTGCAGCGCAATCGCATAACCCGGACCGGGGAACTCAGGCTGCACGGTCCGCTCACGCGGCGGCACCTGGCCTGTCGATGCCAGCTGGGCAGCCTCGTGTTTCGTTCCCACGAAATACTCGAACCGACCGCCGTCGACCTTGGCCGGGTCCGTGACCGTCAACACGAAGTCGAGCGGCAATGTGTCGTGATGCCACTTATCGATCGGCTTCTCAACATGGTTCGGCGAGAAGTTCATATGCCCAAGATGCATCGGCATCGGGTGGGGAGCGATGTCGATCCCGTAGATCGCCTCGAGATGCGCATTGAGCTCCTGACTAATACACAGGTCACGCAACCACTTCGATCGATAACAGCCGCCCCGCACCATATTCTCGATGCGATCGCCAGCATTACGAGCGTAGGGACGCAGCCGCCGCGCCGTCTCCAACATGATGGCCGCACCCTCGTCGCTCAGGATCCGAAATGGTGATGACACCGCAACCGGCGTGGCCTTGGTCGCGATCTCGTCCTCGCCGTAGCCGAGGTCAGCGAGCATCACGATCTCGACAGGAGCCTCGAGCTGAAGATGCCTTGCTGGATCGAACGTTGGCTCGTCGTCGAGCCATGCATATCCAGCAGGCAGCGTCTCAGGAAACGGAACGGCAATACCCATGAGGCCCTCTCGATGTGCGGTGAACGTGGTCGATCAGTATGGCCGACACGCCGCGAGTTCGACGACGCTGTCACACCACTGGAGTACTTTTGCCGCTGGCTTCCCCTCGTCAACCTCAGAGGAGAGAACTATGGTAAATAGTATGGCTACACGGAAGATCACGATCACGGTTGAGGAGAACGATCTCGCCCGTATTCGGGAAATGGTCCAAGCGGGAACCGTCAAGAGCGTGTCGGGCTTCGTGCAAAGGGCGGTGACTCGCAGCCTCGATGCCGATCGACTACTCGACGAGTACCTTGCCGCCGTCGTCGCCGAGGGCGGACCACTAACCGAGTCTGAGACAGCGTGGCTCGACGAACTCTTCCCGATTCCGCAATGACCGGCCTCACACTCGACACCGGTGCACTCATCGCTCTTGAGCGAGGCAACCGGGTTGTCGCCGCGGTGCTGCAGCGGGCAATTGCAGCCAACGCAGACGTCGCACTACCGACGACCGTGATCGCCCAAGCCATGCGAGACCCGGCAAAGCAGGTCGCGCTCAACGTGCTCATGCGGACGTCAGCAACCGACATCGTCGACCTCGACCAGCCGACTGCTGTAGCCGTCGGACGCATGCTTGCGGTGTCGGGAACCAGCGACATCACCGACGCGCACGTCGCGGTGACCGCCACGTCACGAAACCACACAATCGCCACTAACGACCCCGGCGACCTGGCCGCACTCGCCCCCAACTGCAAACTCATCCAGGTCTGAACCCGGAGCCGGAGCATTTCTCACTCTTTAGGTAGAGGCCGCTGGCGGTCTACGGTCTGATTATGAGCACTGACGATCGAACTCGGTACTGGACTCGGGCCAACGTAGAACTGCGGGCCGCGGGATTTGATCCCGCCGACGTTGCTGGCCGCACCGCCATCATCACCGTGGCCGCGCCGTACACAAACGCGCACCGGTGCAACAACCGGGTACGCGAAATCGGCGACCTGATCCTGCAAGCGATCGAAGCTCGGGGCGGCCAAGGATTGCTGGTGGGAGCGCCCGCTGTCTCCGACGCTCTCACCCAGGGCACACCCAACGCCGGCTACAGCCTGGTGTCACGTGACCTGATCGCCGACGCGATCGAGTTAGGACATCGCGCCCATCACGCCGAAGCACTCATCGTGATCTCCGGCTGCGACAAGGTTGGCGCCGCAGCAATGATGCCGCTGGCTCGCACCAACGATGTCGGCATCGTGATCTACCCCGGCACGAGTTCGCCCGGATGTGTCGACTTCGAGCCGTGGGCATCCAAGGGCAACAATCTCACGATCCTGGACTACGCCGAGGCTCGCGCCGCCGAAGGAGCCGGCCGCATCACCGCGGATCAGCTGCTGCGTATCGAGACCAACATCATGCCCGGCAGCGGCACCTGCGGCGCCATGTTCACCGCCAACACGATCAGCACCATCACCGAAGCAATGGGCATGATGTTGCCCATGGGCGCGTCCCACCCGGCCGACATCGATGCCACCAGCAACCTGCACGACGATGTCCTGAGCCAGATCGGGCCGACCGTCGACGCTCTCATCGCCGCACTCGAAACCGGGCTTCGACCCCGCGATATCATGACCATGCAGGCGTTCGAAAACGCCATCACCACCGCCTATGCCATGGGCGGCTCGACCAACATGTTCCTGCACCTGCTGGCGATCGCCCGAGAAGCCGACGTGCCGCTCACGATCGAACACATCCAACAGGTCGGCGAACGGGTGCCGCTCATCGCCAACCTGCAACCACACGGTCCGTACGCGATGGTGTCGCTCCACCAGGTTGGCGGCGTGCCGGTGGTGATGAAGGAACTGCTGCGTGCCGGCCTACTTCATGGCGACGCGATGACGATCACCGGCAAAACCGTGGCCGAGAACCTGGCCGACGTGCCAACGCTCGACGAACTCGGCGACCAAGACATCGTGTTGCCGGCCGCTACACCGATCGCCCCAGCCAACAATCACATCACCGTGCTCACCGGCAACCTGGCACCCGAGAGTTGTGTGCTCAAGCTCGGTGGCAAGACCCTGGACAACGGCAGCTTCACCGGCCCCGCCCGAGTGTTCGAAAGCGAACGCGACACCATGGACGCGATCCGCGCCGGCCAGATCACGCACGGCGATGTCATCGTCGTGCGCAACGTTGGACCCGTCGGAGAACCCGGCATGCCCGAGATGGTCATGCTCACCATCGAGCTCCAAGGGCGGGGTCTCGGCAAGGATGTCGCCCTCATCACCGACGGCCGTTTCTCGGGTGTATCCCACGGCATCCTGATCGGGCACGTGTCGCCCGAAGCCGCTCGTGGCGGTCCCATCGCGGTCGTCCACGATGGCGACTCGATCACCATCGACCCCGCAACGCGCACCGTGACACTGGACATCGACGACGACGAACTCGCACAACGAATGCAACAGTGGACCGCGCCGCCACTACCGGCCGACGTGCGCCCCGGTTCGGTCCGCGAGAAATACACCCGGCTGGTGTCGTCAGCCCACCACGGCTGCGTCCTCCACCCCCTCGGGTAGACACTTCACGATCGGCCAACGGCTGGTCGATGAGAAGAGCGAAACATCAGCCTGCAGGTGCACAGAGCTAACGTCGATCGGCATGACGACCTTGACAACGATCGATGTGGCCCAAGCCACCGGCAAGCCAATCCTCGAATTTGGACAGGCGTGGATGGTGTCGCCCGCCACTGCGGCCCGGGCTGCCGAACTCGAACTGGTCGCTTCCGGGCGATTCGGGTTCTGGGTCAGCGGACGCGCCGGGGTGCTCGGTGACGTGGACCCATCGGTCGCTGCATCTGCACTTGGGTTCATGGCACCGAGCGCAGTGCGCGAATACTGGAGCGTTCGGCCCGCCTCGCTCTCGGCGTGGGATGCAGCTCTTGCATGGTTCGGCTGTGCCGCTACATGGGGCCGCAACGCACTGACCGTTATGCCAGAAGCCGACGTCCGCCGGTTGGCAGATCTGGCTCGCAAGGTCATCGACCATGCTGATCTCTCCATCGGCACGCTGTTCGCCGGCTCCACGCTCATACCACTTCCCGGCGACGCCGCCGGCGACGCGACCATCAACCTGAATGTGCTGCGTGAACTCCGAGGCGGCGCACATCTGGCGGCTTGCCATGCGGCCGGCCTTGGACCACACGCCACAATCATGTCCACCGACGACCCGGTGCGAGCCGGTTCGGCATGGGCCGAAGGTTTCGGATGGCGTGCACCACACCCGACACCGGACCCAGAAGCCAGGGTCCGGGTCGAGGAGTTGACCACCATCGCCACCGCCCGGTCCTTCGAACCACTCGAGCCGGCCGAACGAGCCGACTTCGTTGAGCTGGTCGCCGCAGCCCGAGCGTGCCTGACCGACTGACAACTGCAATCCGTCAACCCACGAGGATGCACCCCGCAGTCGTCGGTGAACCACAATGGGCCCCGTGGATGACGACGACAGAAACCGCCAGGCAATGGCATCGGCGGCAAACGCTGCGTACTACGACGCGTTCGAACGCAAGGACTTTGCGACCATGTCCAGCCTGTGGGAACCAAGCGACCGGACCGTGTGCACCCACCCGGGATGGCCACCCATCCACGGAACCGACAAGATCCTGCAGTCTTATGCCAGCATCTTCAACGGGCCGCAAACCCTGCAGTTCATCTTGACCAACGAGCTGGTCGTGGCCGATGGAACGCTCGCCTATGTCTCAATCGATGAGAACCTGGTCGACGAAAGCGGATCGACCTCGTCCACGTCGGGCCTCAACATCTTTAGCTGGAACGATGGCCGATGGCTGATGGTTGTGCACCACGCCTCGCCAATCATGAGTCGTTGAACCACACACCCCCGCTGCTTCGAAGCATGAGGCATGCACTGTTCACCGGAGAAGAGGGACTCGCAGCCCGACACATGACGTTGGCTGCGGCATAGACCTGTCGCATAACCCTGTGCGCTCCGGGTTCGGCCGGAGGACCTTGTGCACTGGTCGCCGCGAGTTCGACGTGACCGCCCACCTCACGGTGACACGAATTCTGAAACCTATCGGCGGCACCCTGGAGTGTTTTTTGTCACCGCCTGATCGGGCGCGACGCCGCCCCTCCAACCGGAAGGCGAGATCCGGCCGCCATCGAAGCCTTGGCCTTGCCGCTGGGCTGACCTAACGTTTGGGACCTGAACGGCGAGATGACAGACCCACCCGGCACAGACACACCCGGCACAGACCCACGCGACATTGTGCGCGAAGTTCAACGGTTGGCAGCAGAGGCCGCGTTCCTGTTGCAGGCACTGGCGTCTGCGGAGACCGCTGCCCAAGACGCTTACGGTCACATCGTTGAACCACAGGTTCAGGCCCGCCTTGCTGCGATGCCGATCGATGCGTTGCAGCAGGCGACCGAACGTGCGCTTCGAGTAGGCGCCGTCGAGGACGCTGGTCTGCGCACCGTGCTGTCCGTCCGCCAAGCCAGCCGCCACCAACTCGAAGCGATCAAGGGCGTCGGACCCAAAACGTCCGGCCAACTCATCGCCGCCGCTCACCAGTTGGAAGACGCCGTTCGCCGCTCGACCAAGGTCCGTTTCGACGTCGAAACCCAGCCTCCACAACACGCCGACCTGTTGCAGGCGCTCGGCTCGCTCGCAACCATCCAAGAAGCGGTCGACCCGATCCGCCCCCAGCTCGTGGCGCTTGCCAGCTCGATCAGTGCCGACTTGGAGACGGCCCGACTGCAGACACGACCTGTCCGCCGGTTCTTCGCCGGGCGCCGTCGGAAAGAAGCCTCCCAGGCGGCCCTGCATCGACTCGCTCGCGTTGTCGACGCAACAACTACGACCGGTCTCGCAGCTCAGATCCAGGCGGCGAACGAAGCCGTCGATCGGAAGGCCAACGCCAGGCTTGACCTTTGGGCTGACTACCTGTCCCGGCCCATCTTCTACAACGGCGTGCTGGCCGAGCTCACCGGCGCCGCCGACACCGATGCAGCGCGAGGGTTCCTTCCGACCGAACTGGTGCAACGCATCAAAGCAGTAGAGCTCGACCAGAGCCTTCTCGATGTGTCCTTACGCGGCTACCAGGCATTTGGCGCCAAGTTCGCCTTGGCCCAGGTGCGCACCATCCTGGGAGACGAAATGGGCTTGGGTAAGACGATCCAAGCGCTCGCCGTGCTGTGCCATCTGCAAGCCAAGGGCTACAAACACTTCCTCGTGGTATGCCCGGCGAGTGTGCTGGCCAATTGGGAACACGAAACTGCTCGCCACACCCACCTCGACCGTGTCGTGCGACTCCATGGCCCCGACCGCGCCGCCAGCATCAAGGACTGGGAACAACACGGAGGCGTCGCGATCACGACTTTCGGCACACTCAGCCGCATCGACGTACCAGCGATCGACGTGGCTGCCATCGTTGTCGACGAGGCCCACTACGTGAAGAACCCCGACGCCAAACGCACCCAAGCCCTGGAAAGGTGGCTGGTCACACCCAGTTACACGATGCTCATGAGCGGCACACCAATGGAGAACCGGGTCGATGAGTTCAAAGCACTCGTGACCATGGTGCGACCCGACGTAGCCCGCAGCATCGACCCGAACGCTGGGCTCGCAGGCGCGGATGCATTCCGTAAGGCTGTGGCACCCGTCTACCTACGCAGGAATCAAGAAGACGTACTCGACGAGCTTCCCGACAAGATCGAGACTGACGAATGGATCACACTCGACGGCATCTCGTTCGACACCTACCGCGAAGCTGTTGCCGGTGGGAACTTCATGGCCATGCGCCGGGCCGCGTTCATGACGCCGAATCCCGAGGACTCACCCAAACTCTTCCGACTGCGCGAGATCGTGGCCGAGGCGGTTGCCAACGGGCGCAAGGTGATCGTGTTCTCCTACTTCCGAGACGTGCTCGACCGCACCGCCGACGCGCTCGGAGGCCAAGTCATCGGCCAGATCAACGGCACCGTTCCCGCCAGTGAGCGGCAAGCGCTCATCGACCGGTTCACCGAACATCTCGAGCCGTGTGTACTCATCAGCCAGATCGAAGCAGGCGGAGTTGGCCTGAACATCCAAGCCGCGTCAGTGGTGATCATCACCGAACCTCAGTGGAAACCGAGCACCGAAGAGCAGGCGATCGCCCGCAGCCATCGCATGGGCCAAACCCGAACGGTCGACGTCCACCGCCTGCTCACCGAAGACAGCGTCGACGAACACATGGTCCAGGTTCTTGCCCGCAAGTCGGCACTGTTCGCCGACTACGCACGCGAGAGTCATCTACGAGACGCAGCGCCCGGCGCCATCGACATCACGAACCCAGACGCGATCGACGCAGCCATCTCGGACACCCAGAACGAAGCCGAAATCATCGCCACCGAACAACGTCGCCTGGGCATATGAGCCTTGGGGTCTGAGCAGGGGCATCTGAGCACGATGCTCTAGTGATCGTGGCGGTCGCGGTGTTGGTGAGTTGCGTGGTGCTCGGCCAGCACGTCGCGACCCCAGTCGTTGTCCAAGTCACGCCACACCGTGTGCACATGGTTCGCGTTGCGCACTGCGTTCTCATATTCGACCATCAACGATGCGCCTTGCAGCCGGTAATACATCGGATCACCCGTCTCGGTGCCTCCGGCCCAGAGGAAGTGCACGTCGTGCAGCCGATCGCCTGCATATTTAGCGGCCTGAGCGTCGGCTGCCTCGTCGGCAACCCGGCCTACATACAGGTCGAGTAGCGACCGCAGCATCTCGCGTTGCGGGTCATCCAGCGCGCTCGCTGGGATCCCCTTCGGCCGTCGGGAGAAGGCAAGATCTTGCACATGGGCGTCGGTCAAGCCGACAACGCCTCGGAAGTGGGCATCGGCGTTGGCCATGAAATTGTGCAGGCTCTCCTCGAGTCGGCCCCGCCACACGACCGGGATCGACAACATGGCATCACCCTCTGTCAGGGTCGTGCGATTCGCTGTGACGATGTCGATCGGAGGTGCAGGCGAAAGTACCGTGAGCCGCCGCTGATCATCAGATAATGAGTGCACAAGGTCCCGGGCTAGATCTTCGATTCCACCCAGCGGCCGAAACGGATGGGGCCCAAGCAGTGGCGACGAAGCCGGGTCTGCCCCGAAGAAACATGGTGTGGTGCCAACGACGTCACCGTCGACGATGGTGAAGTGCAGCGAAATGTGATGGCCACCGAATCGCCACGCCCATGAATCATCGGCCGGATCGCCGAAGATGGCAATCCAATACAGCAGCGGATCGCGAGCCCGCTCTCGACCAAACGATTGGGACCAACCCTCGATCTGATCCAGCAGATTCTCGAGCGTCATGATCGCGTTGGCCGTGACATAGCCGGCATGTGACAGACCGGTCGCCAGCAGCTTGTGGGTCAGTCGATGTTGCGTCGGCGACATCTCGAGCAGCGACAGGCCGCCATGATCGGTTGGCGTGTAGAACCAGGTTTCGCGTTCCTCGTGATCGAATTGCCACCGCAACGCTTCGTGCTGGGCAGGCGAACAGGTGTCGCTCAACTCGGCAGCGACCTCGGCCATCCGTGCGGCTAACTCTCGACGTGCCATATCGGCCATGTCAGTTCCCTGGCTCGTGTAGTCCGAAGATGAAGTCAGGATCACCCGGTGTCCACGAGTTATCTATCTGCGATCGTCGACCGATGTCGCGGGTGCGGTCGAGCAGCTGTTTGCCGAGCTTCAGCTGACTGACCTGCCAGTCCGCCAGCGCCTCGGGCACGGACGACGCACGGTCAAGACACGATGCCAAGACCCACCCGTCCTCGGCTGCCTTGGCCGTGCCTGCAGCTGCGTGTGGGCGCACAGCAAACGCTGCATCCCCCAACAAACAGACCCGACCGAACGACATCTGCTCGACTTCAATGTCGTACACGACCTGCACAAACAGGTCCTGCACCGACTCGACCACCTGGGCGATGGGCGGCGGGAGCCGGGCCGCTGCGTGAGCTCGCACCTCGGCATCGTGATGGGCGCTGACCGTGCCCGGCGGCAGGGACAAGTCCCGAAGCCGGCCGTTGCGGTCGGTCATCAGATCGGTGAACTCGCCGCCCGGCGAATAGTTCCGGTACCACACGAAGTTGATCAGCCTGTCGCCCGGTTCCACGGACCCATCGATCCCAGGAATCGGATACACCAGGATGTGGCTGTTCGCATACACGTAGTAGGTAATGGCGTCGACGAAACGAGCAGCAACCGCCGGTGGTAGATCAGCCTCGGGCACCATGCCTCGCCATGCCACATACCCGGCATACCCCTGATCGGCCTGGGGTTGCAGCGCGGCCCGACCCGTGGAACCCACACCGTCAGCGCATACCAGCAGATCAACCTCCGCCGAAGGCTGATCGCCGAAGTGGACCACGACTCGATCGTCGTTCTGCTCGAACGAGGTCATGTCGTGGGCCAACAGATACCGCTCGGTACCCCAGTGATTCATCAGTTGGCGATACACCGCGTTCCAGGAACTGAACAGATACCGATGATCACTGTCGTGCGCGATACTGCCGTCGCGGTGCAGGTACCGGATGTGATCGGTAGTGATGCTCACATCGTCGAGCGCGACATCGGTGCGTTCGACCAGGTAACGGTATGTCGCCTCGAGGAAGCCGATCCCTGCACCGCGTTGTTCAAGTTGGTGCGGAGATCGCTCCCAGATCGTGACGTCGTGACCTGCATCGCGCAACAGACAGGCCGTGGTCAACCCGCCGAGTGACCCACCGACGATCCCGATCTTGACGGGGTCCATAAGAAGGTGCTTGCCTCAGCCTGGCTGGCCGAAGGTGGCGATGCGATCCACCGTGCACTCGAACAACACCCGGCGTTCTTCGATGGCAGGATCGCGCAGGCCATAGGTGTCACCTTCGCCCACGTACTTCACCCAGATGCGATTCAACTGCTCGGTCACCCACACGCCCTCTTCAGGATCGTCCTCGAGGATCTCGCGGTCGACGGTCACCTTGATGCTCATCCAGTGATACATGTTTTCGGGGTTCATGATGAGGATCGACACCTGAGGGTTGTTCCGAATCCACTCGGTCTTCTTGCGCTGCGCCGCGACATTGATCAGCACCTTGTCGCCCTCGTAGTCAAACCACATCGGTGTCAGGTTGGGGCGCCCGTCGCCACCCATCACTGCCATGACACACGCCAAC
>Ga0209630_10003722_pt1 | contig 13808 bp, 9 predicted proteins | sample COG_01_FD_184745 | JGI IMG/M metagenome (GOLD analysis project Ga0209630, IMG submission 184745) | Pelagic Microbial community sample from North Sea - COGITO 998_met_01 (SPAdes) (version 2) | ecosystem: Environmental > Aquatic > Marine > Neritic zone/Coastal water | place: Helgoland, sampling... | reverse complement strand
TTATTGGATGATCTTTTTAACGAAGAGGAGGAAGAGGAAGAGGTGGAGAAGGAGGACAAAGCGCGAGAGGAGTGTAACGCGCTCGCAAACATTTTCGTTTTTAAATGTTTATATGTACTTTGCGTGTATGTATCGCGCGCGTTAAAGTGAAGACGGAATGAGCGCTTGGAGACACGTCATCCATAACTGTGACCCTAAATGGGACGCAAAATATTCGGCGATTATTCTTCCGAGTCTTCTTCCGAGTCGTATAACTCTCCATCTTCGTATCGCCAACCGGGTGGTAGAGGACAGTTATTGGCGAGGAGGTATTGTAAACACTCGGTGTGGTTATTCTTGTGAGCGTAGCGTACGGCGTCACTGTCCCAAGGCGCTTTGGCGGTTTCGTGCAAGTGCTTCAAACAGTCTAAGTGGCCGTTTTCGGCCGCCCACATACACGCTCGTTCGTCATATTGATCAAACTCACGCTCGACAAGATATTCGAGTATGTGGAGATGACCATTTTGAGCCGCCCAAGCGGCAGTATCCCAATCCCAAGACGCTTTCACTTCTTCGTGTAAGTATTTGATGCACTCGAGATGACCGTTTTCGGCAGCATATGCACACGCGTCCTCATCGACAGGACACTCATTTGCAACGCAATACTTGACCATTTCCAGATTACCTTGATATGCGGCCATATTAATCGTCCTATCATTCCACCTACACTTTTTCTCCTCTCGCGCCCATTTGAGCAACTCGAGTTTATTCGTTCGAGCAACTTTCCAGCAGAACCGTGTTTCGCTCCACCAACTCGGCCACAACGATTTATTCTCCCACGCAAACTCCAAAGTCGATATCGAGGACATCTCTCTCACTTTAAACTTCTCTTTCAAATCACCCGCGCGAGATGATCTCTTAATCAACTTCCTCGTCTCCGTATTCACTCCATACAAGAATTTCAAATCCGTTCGATTCAATCTCGGAAGAATATGTTTGAAACAAATATCGTCGTTATTCACGATCAAACTCCACACATCTCTCTCCCCAATCCGTCTTTTCTGCCCTCGCGTCCTCACTCCAAACGCTCCCGAAAGAGTCGCAGCAGCAGTCGCGGCACCAGAAGAAGACATTTTTACACAACACAACAGCGCGCGTGTGTGATGCGTGATGTTCTTTTTTTTTTCTGAAAGTAAAAAAGCGAGCGTTTCGTTCTTTTGCCAAAGAAGAGAAAAATCACAAAAAAACTCTAGAGACTCTCTGTAATTAGTGAAGAATAACAACTATAAAAGGAGATGAGGCGAGGCGTCTCGTGGGCGGAGGATTTAACAGAAACGATTTCAACAACACCACCCGATGATGATGGCGTTAAGAATGATTGTGTTAACGATGATGTGAATGATGAGGATGAGGATGAAAAACATCACCAAATTCGAGACGAAAACTTTACATTCGCGATGACGGTCTCGCAGTTGGAAACCGCCGTTCGAGATGAAAATGATTCGGTACAGAGAAACGTCGAGAGATTGGCGCGACGGAAAGAGTGCGAGAGATTGATGGAGAATTTGTTCGAGTTGCTGAAGAGAGAGATTCTTGCCACGAGGAGGAGTACTTCGAGGAGGAGGAGGAGTTCTTCTTCAACATCTGTAAGACTTTTGCACGCGGAAGTGCACAACTACGCGTCGAACGTATCGGCGTTTCAAAAGTGCTTAAAGTTATGGAAGAAGAAAGAGATGCACATGGTGAAACAGCTGGAGGATGGCGAAAACGGGAAGTTGTTCGCGACGAAGACGACGCCGCAGAAGACGGCGGCGTCGCCGCTGAAGAAGCTGTTCGTGACGAGAGCGGAGGAGACGGACGGGTTGTTGAGAGAAGTGGAGGAGAAGTTGGAGATGTTGAGAGTTTTGTCGTCCCGTACCACGACAGAGAGTAATCACGATTTGATGAAAGGGGATGTTGAGAACGGCGGTGCGACGATAAACACGAAGCCGCCGCAAAGAAAATTTACGTTTGCCGCGCGCCAAAATATCACCGCGAGGCAGAAACGAACGAATCAGAAAGTTTTAGTTTGCGTCGTCGGTATTCTCTTCTTTGCTTTGTTCGTCGCCACTTTCGCGTGGTTGTGGACGAACGAAGCCGAGCCATGGATTGAGAAGAGCATACGAGAAAACAGAGAACATTTGACGTACGAAGAAATCGTCTATCAACCAATCGACCGCTCGAACAACTTTGATTCATGATGATGAAGAAAGAATCCATACGTGACAAAAAGCATGGAAGAGAACGTAGTAAAATTAGAAAAGAAGAGTAATAGCACGAGTAGTAGTAGTAGTACTAGCAGTAGTAGTTTAGGAGGATAGCATCGAGTAGCAGTAGAAGGGCGAGCGCACCGCATTAATGTTTAAAAAAATAGAGATACCAAGCAATGGATCAAATGTCCTTCTCGGGCATTTTTCAACTCACGCGCGGCACAACATCTCACATAAAACAATAATATTTTTACTATCCGAACTTTCCGTAATCCACGGAGGACATGCTCCCGCCTTTCACCGGGTCAAATTCCAACTTGTAGTAATTCCCGTCCGCACAAATAACGACTATTCGATTGTCTTTCGACGTCGAAAACGAGGCTTTACAAAATCCAAACGAATGCTCCGGGAACTCGCTCGTTCGATGATGATCGCTCTCTCCGTGGTAGTTTCCAGCAGGAGTGACCCCTCCTCCGCCGGTGTTCATGCGAAACTGCGCGAACGATCGTTCCGCTTGTAAATATTTTGGTAAAACGTTCGCGGCGACGCCCATGGAAATGACCGACTGCAACATCGACGACGGCGATTTCGGCGTCATCGGACTTTGCGGCGGCGCTCGATGGCCGTTGTTGTTATGCGTCGGCGTGTTGTTTCCACTGTTCGCGTGGTAGTGATGGTGATGATCCCGTGCTGCTATGTTATCGCTACTATTACTATGTGTCATCTCTCCTGTACCACCACCACCACCACCACCCATGACGCTTCCTTCCGGTATCCTATACAAATGCACCGTCCCTTTATCGCTCGTGCACACCAACCACTCTTTTTCTTTACTAAACGCCAAGGAGTAAATCTTCGCCCGATCGGTCCCTCTGCGAAACTCGTGCAACAAACACCCGCTCTGGCAATCAAACACTCGAACTAACGTCCCTTTCTCGCTCGCCGTGGCGACTAAACTCCCGTCTAAACTCAACACCACGCACCTCAACGGTGAATCGTGCGCTTGAATAAACTTGGTCACGTTTTGCGGTTCGTACAATTCCACTCGCACTTGACCTCGAATCAACCCAGGACAGGCCATGACGCAGCTTTCTTGCGTCGGACTTAAACTACAAATCCCGTGCGGGTTCCCCCACGTGTCCGTCTGATGCACAATCTTCAAATCCGAGAAATTATACACGTAAATCTTATGCTCCAAAACCACCACAATCTTGTCCCTCCTCAGCTTCACCGCTCTCACGGGAACCCGAAAGCTCAACTCGCCGATACACCGCGCCTGATGATCGTCCCAAATCATCACTTTATTCGGAGAATATTTCGGCACCGCGCCACCTCCAACGAGCGCGAGTATGTTGCACCGAAACAGCATCTCCACGATCCCAACCCCGCCGCCGTCGAAATCTCGCCTAAACGTCTCTTTGAACGGGTCCGAGTTGAATATTCGGAACCCGGAATCGGTCCCGACCGCAAAACAGCCTCCGTCTTGGTTGAACGACAAGAACTGGAGGGATTCGTCGAAAAATATGGATTCCCGAATGTCATCCGATGTTGTCGTCGTCTTTTTATTCGCCTTATTCACCCCGCGTCGATTCTCCATCGCACCACCCCCGGACGAAGAAGATGAATGCAAAGAAGAGGAAGACATTTCCCCGCGGGTTGTTAACGTGGAATTCAGACACGTTTTTTCTGCTCTTAATTAGTATATTATCCTCCTAAAACGCAATAAAGAAGGCCCAAAAGCGAGAGAGAGAATACAATCAGAGTAAAGGTACGCGAGACGATGAGATATCAAACCTCCCCTAGAATGATGACGTAAACGAGGAAACAATGAGACAAAAACGTGATCCCCAAAACTCCAAGTTGAAAGGAAAAAAGTGACGAGGGAAAAAATACGACAATTAAATTCAATCAAAAACGTCTTCAAAAGTCTCTCTTTTCCTCCCAATACTACTAACGAACTAAAAAGCTTTCTGCTTTAACGCTGTCGTTGTGTTAACGTCTATTCTTCTTCATGAGTCAGACTTTGCTTTGCAGACAATCTTCCAAACGCAAAACCGGTCGTTTTTCGCGTGAATTTTTAAGTCTATTGTTTTTGTGGTTTGATAATATTGAGCGACGCTTTCGAGCGGGACGTAACGTTGGCAGACGCAAAAACACGCGCCTCCTTTCTTTTCTTTTTTCAAAACGTTCGGGAGCTCGGTGAGCATGTGACCCAAAACGCGGAAATCAGGTTTGGCGTTGTAATGCACCGGCGGGTTCGTGAGAATGAGTTCGCACGGTTTGGTGGTGGTTTTTTGAGGGAAGCCGTCGGAGAGGAGGTACTCGATGTTGTTCTCGTCGTCGTTCACGTCGTCGTTTCCGGAAACGAGAGAAGAGAAATTTTGTTTGGCGGCTTCGAGAGCGACGGCGTCGGCGTCGAGCATGGTGAGTTTGACTTTCTTCTTCGTCTTCTTCTTCCTCTTTTCCTTTTCGAGAGCGTTGCGTAACGCGTACCCGATGACGCCAGAGCCGCAACAAAAGTCCATGACGCGTTTTGTCTTGTCGCTACAAATACCCTTCTTTAATCTCGGAGAGGAGGACTTTTCGGGATCTTCTTCAAGAATCGAATCCAAAAGGAACGAAGTCATGATGTCCAGCCCACCTTTAGCAAAAAATCCAGGGTACGTCGTCCATTCCTTCGCTTCAACAACACTCGAAGAACCACCACCACCGCCGGAAAACAGTTTCACGTTCGAGTCGACTTTTTTGAACGACTCGAGAGAGGCGTTTTTCTCGTCGCCGTTGGAGAGAACTTTGGCGGTGAACGCAAACGCGAAGTCGTTTTCGCTCTTTTTAGCTTCCTCGGAATTTGGCGAGTGCGCTATGGTCGCGTGTCCAGGAACGCGTCGAGGATGTTCGTACAAATCCTGTTTATATTTTTTAGAAGGAGAAGAAGCGTTAATACGAACCCCGGTGGAACCAACAAAAATGTCATCATCGTATAAAAGGAGAGAAGAGGTGGATGTATCCGCCGCTTCGAACTCGAACGCAGATGACGGCTACGAACGAGGCTCATTAATGGACGGATGAACGCGAGACGACAACGACGCAGGCTGGATGTGCCCTTAAATGCGACGTTCTCAATCCCGCGTCCAAATGTAGCGTCTGTTGTAGGCCGAACCGCGACATTTTGGTGTTCTATTTTTCAATCGGAAGAATCCTTCTTCTTCAAAAGGAGAAAGACTCGATTCCAACGTCAAAGCAAAAACACGAGTCGCGGCGGTATATGCTAAACGCTGAGACGAGATGCGACGAAAAAAGTACGACGACGACGAAAGAAGACAAGACGAGTTTAGCAACAAAGATAAATAAATAACGTACCTTGTTGAAAGCGTCAAAGGCGTTCAAAAACCCTTCACTTCGCGACCCGGAAACGAAGACATCGCCGCCCACTTTCACTCGCGTGGCGACCGCAGTCATGAGGAAAAGAAGCGCCTCCTTATCCGCACACGCTCTCACGAACGCGTAGTCGCACTTTCTCTCGCTCACCGTCGGCCAGGGACGCGCGTTGGTGCGCATCGTGGCGTTTCTCGAGGGGGCGTTCTCATTCTCCGCATCGTCGTTGCACGAGAACCTTTGCCACGTTTCAAATCTGTGACCGAATTTCTCCACCGTCTGGCGCAATTTGCCTTCGCTTCTGCTCTCGCAGTTGGCAATCAACACGCGCCGTTGTTTTGTCGATTTCGATTTCAACTGCTCTTCGATGTGTCTCGACAACGTCTCCGCGGTCGCCTCGTCCACGTTGAAGCGATCGAGCTCCATGATTTTAATCGCTTCGACACCAGATGAAAGCAAGCGTTTCTTTGCTCGCGCGTCGACATTTAGCGCTTCCGCGCTCGAGAGCAATCTTCCGCTCGCGCGCCAATCGCACGTTTTTGAAATATCTGTCACGATTTTCATCACGCGGTCTTCGAAGTCTGCCTCTTCGAGTAGTTTATTATCTTCACCACTTTTTTTTTTCGTCGTCGTCGTCGTGGTAAATGCTTCTATGAATTCGCACAAATCGCACACGTCCGCCGGCGTGACGTCCCGACCGTGTGTCGAGGTATCTTCGAAACAATCCAACGCGCGTTTTAAGAGGAGGCGTCGTCGCAACGATGAGGATGATGACGAAGACGAAGACGCGTTTTGAATTGTCGTCGCTGCGCTCAAAAGCGTCGCAAAAGCTCTCGGCTCTAAATGTTGCCACAAATTTTCATTTTCGAGCGCAATCTCAATCGTTTCTCGCAAGACTTTTCTGGTATCCTTCGTGAGAAGAGCATTCGCGAAGAGCTTCGCGCAACTCCACACGCAATTCGCGACGACTCTCGATTCGCTCCAACTCGTTTTTATCGCGTTGTCCTTTGATTCTTTCTGAAACGCCTTTTTAACAACTTTCGCGACGCGCAAAATTGTCGCGTCCAACCCATCGGATGATTTTGAAGATTTTGACCCGGACAAAATGATGCCGTCCACGTGCATCGTCGCCAACGCCCACATCGCGGATGAAACCTCTTTACTATTATTGCTTTTACTATTCGTACTACCACTCATTTCTGCTGCTACTGCTGCTGCTACTACTACTCTTTCCGCTAACTTAGCCACCACCGATTCAATCTCTTCGCTTTTCAGCGACGATTTCACGCGCAGTTTGGCAATCCCCCACAACGCGTTCGCGCCGTCTTGACTCGAAATTTTATCCTCTTCGCACGCGCGCAAACCTTTAATCGCGGCTTTGATGGATGCCGAAAAAGATTCGCTCTTTTCGCCACTCATCGTTCCGCTCGTTTGTGCTAAAAACCATAAGTTTGTCGCGCACGCTCTCGCGTCCGCTTTCTCCGCCAACTCCTTGAACCGTCTCGCTAAGTTTTCTCGCAATAGCATCGACTGCTCTCGAAAACCGTTATTATCATTAACGACGAAAACAGTTTTCCTCCTTTTTACCATGTTCGCGCACATCGTCGCCAGCGACCACTGCGCCGAACACGTTCGAAAGCTATCGAATCTATTCACGCGCAGATTCACGTCTCGAACGCACCGTTCGGCATTTTTGTTCATCATCTCGTCGTCGTCGTCGTAATCATTCGATTCATCTTTCGCCGACGTACTTAAAGCCAACCGGTGAAACGTCTGCGTCGCCTTCCCGTCGTCCACGATAAAATCTTTCTTCTTTTGCTTCTTACTCAGAGGCGTTATTCCTTCTTCCAGTCCTTCTCCTCCTCGTTTAAGACTCTTTTTCTTCTCCTTCTTCTTCTTCTTCTTCTTCGATGAACCAACGAAATCCAAATCGTTCGCGACTCGAAAACACTGCTTCACTTCCTCGGAATCTCTCGAGATTCCCAAGCGCGTTCGCAAATTGAATAACGTTTTCTCCACCACATCATCTTCGTCGTTGTTCGATGCTTCTTTCTTCTTCTTCTTCTTCTCGCGCGAAGCGACGATTTGCCATCGAAGCTTTTTCAGCAGCGCTTTCTTGTACTTCGCTTTATCATCCGAATCATCTCTCAAAATGTCATTCAAGCCCCCGTGAGTAGTCGTGCGAGGAGGAGGAGTAGAAGTAGTAGCTGTATTCGAAATCATCTCGTTTTCAGATCATCTCATTTCTCGGACATCATAAAAAGACCACCACCTTTCCAAACGACGACGGACGACGAATGCTATAAAAGTTGCGCAAAGATGCGTGGCGGCTAAAAATTTTGAAGAACTCGTACGAGAGATTTTTCAACTGTCTCATCGCTTTTTTGATTTTTTGATGCAAAAAGACGAACGAATTTTGACAGACAGAAGACAAGAGAAAAGAGACAAGAAACAAACAAAGGAGAGACAAAAAAAACAACAAGCGAGGACAGAATTTTTTTAACACAGACACAAGAGAAGGAGAAAAAAAAGAGACAAAAGAGAAGAGACAAAAAACACCCCACTTTGAATACTACTAACAACAACAACAACACCAATCAATGGGTGGTGGCAACAACACGAACCCGCACGCGCAAGGCATGAAGTGGCTGAAACGAAGGAAGAAAAAGATGAAACGGATAAACGAGGAGAGGATGCAATGGAAAGAAGACGAGGAAGACGAAGAGGGAGAAGAACGGGAGAAGAAGAAGAACGGATTGGAAATCAACGAGACGGACATCTCTTCTTCTATCATCGGGAAGACAAAGAAGAAGAGAAAGAAGACAAAGACGGTGTCATGGGAAACGAATCGAACGAGGAAAAGAAGAGAGGAGGAAGCGAAAGAAACAGAGGAGGCGAAACGGGAAGGGAAACCGACGGGGACGACGACAGGTTTGAGTGGTGGTGGTGGTAATACTACTAATGTGAACAACACAAATCCTTTCGCCGTGTTGAGGCAACTGCCGAGACTCGAACGATGATTACTCTACAATTACAAACACGCAGCAGCATTCAAACGGACTGCCAAATGATGCCAGAACAAATGATGATGACTTTTACGACGCGTTAAACAACTTTCGACGAAGAAGCGCATTCGGAGCGCTGACTTTCGCCGCCACCCGTGGTATTCCTTGGTGTCTTTTTTCTTCGAGCGAAGAAGTGAGCTCTTTCTTGACCCGGGCGATCGACGCTCAAGTGCGCGTGGAACTCGTTCGCGATCTCTTCAAACTGGAAGGATTGGAACCAGTTCCAGAGGATGTCGCGCTCGCGCTGGAAGACGACGACGTGGCTCGGGAGGAGATTATTAGCTTCGTCGTCGCTCGTTTTCGCATCTTCATCGGCGTCGTCGTTTACGTCGTTTACGTCGTTTACGTCGTCGTCGTCGCATTTCAATCCGCTGCTTTTCCCGTATTTACGCTCTACGAATGCCAAGGGGTTCTTTTCGAACGCTCGCCAATTGCCCGAGGACAAATGCGACGAAACCGACGACGCGTTTGGAGGATCGCATTCCAAATAGCGCATCGTCAAATTTTTGTGGACGCTCGCGTAGAACGGGTGTTCGTGACACGGGGTCCAGAAGTGCACGCCACCGTCGAACACGTCGTCTTCCACGGTTAGTTTGGATACGTATTTGTTGACGATGGTTTCCATGCCTCTTTGATGTATCAAAGAGAGATACATCGCGAGCGGAATTTGCGCGGCGAGACCGAGGCGCACGAACCACCGAGCCAGGAGAAACGTAGTATTTTTAGAGTTGTTCTTCGATGATTTCTTATCTGGCGGCTCGCTCTCCAACCACGCCCACGACTTCGCAGACGCCGCAATGGACACTGGAATCAACGGGTATAAAAAGCGAAACTCTTTGTGCTTTGGAATGGAAACGATGAAAACGGTTGCCAAAAAAGCAACTTTCGCCACCGCGGGCGTCGACAAACGTTTTCTTCTTTTCGCGTTTGTTCCATCGTTATCTTTGATGATTTTACCCCCATCAGGAAGATTAGCACTACTAGTATCTTCTAAATTACCGCGAGCATTCGAAGCGAGGAACAACTCGTAAAGACTGACTGGAAACAAAACGCCCAAAACAACCGGTAAACCTTGCGTGAAAACCCACGCGTTGGAATGCGTTCCGTATTGACTCGCGCCTTCTCTCAAGACGTTAAACTCGAAAAAGTTCCACGCCGGGAACGTCCACTTCTTGTTGTAATAATAATAGTTCACGCACGCTTCTATCGATAAAACGAGACTTCCAACCCAAAAGGCATCCGCGCTAAACCTCGCTCGTCGCTTCGCCGACAACGCCTCCCGATCGAAGAAAATCGTACGCGCTCCTACGCACGCCCAAAACGCGTACGCCGTCGGCCGCACGGTGCACGAAACGAACGCTAAAACTAAACCACGGATGCTCTTTCTTCTAAACCCGCTGCTATTACTACTCTTACCGCTATTACTACCACCTCCTCTTTTCTTCGCGTTCATATCGAAATACCCGCTCGGCCAAAACACGAGCGCCCAGACGCAAAACGCGGTTTCCGTGACGTTCGCGAACGACCGACATCCGCAATAAAAATGCCAGTGCGATGCGAGCGACAGTGCGAACGCTTTTTTCGCCACGTTCTGGTCGTTGTTGTACCATTTGCGCGCTAACCGGTACGTCCCGACGTCGATGAAAGCGCACTGCGCGGCGTTCACGACTCTCGGCATCGCTCGCACCAACACCCCCGTTATTAAACTCGCGTCTTCGTCGAGCCGTAATCCCTTCACGAGCGCGTACGGCCACGCGTACGCGAGCAAAGGATGCACGAAACTCCTCAACTTCACGTCCTCTCGCCATTCCCAGGTCTTCGCGCCGTACTTGAATATAAACTCGTGCGCGATTTCCACGCTCTGATAGTGCTCGTCCGCGCTGTGAAACGTTCGCAGGAAAAGAAACGAATTCAATATGCGAAAGAGAAAAGAGACGAGGAACGGGGACGTGAATAAGTGACTTTGATGGTTTTTATTCGTCATCTTTTTGCGTTCATTCATGCGAAGGGCAAAGAAGCTTTGAGTGAGAGGGGTGTGTGCTCTAATGAAGTATATTACATTCCATTTTATCCATTACAGTTACGCATCTCATCGTGCATCTCAATTCATCACGGAAAGAAACTCTCGCCTCGTCTCCGTTTCCAAACCTCCCCGGTCGGGAACACGATCTCCTCATTCTCGTTCAGTTTCGCCACGACTTTCTCCCCGCTCCCGTCTTTCTGGTCGAAATCGATGTATATCTCGTCCTTCGTCTTTCCAACCAGTTTGGTTTGGATTTCCCAATACCGCATGGTTTTCCCCGGGTACGCGAACACATCTTCGGGCGTGACAACTTTCCTCCCTCGGCACCCTTTGCCTTTCTCGAACGGCACCGGGTCGTACCCTCTCAAGACGCCGTTTTTGGTGATTTCTCGAGGGCACCCCGGGTGGTTCGGGTCCGCGAACGATCCGGAGAACCTCTCATCGAAAGACGATGACGACGACGCGAGACTTTGCGCGGGAGAAAAGAAAAGCGAACAACACGAAACGACGAGAACGACTTTGGCTTTCTCTGTGCTCTCCCTCAACGAGCTCGCTCTGACAAAGACGCTCCGATTGAATTCTGTTCTTCTTTCTCGTCTTCTTGTTCTCGAATTCCCGAAACGACTGTTTGTCGTCAGCGCGGCGCCGGCGGACGTGAAGGAGGACGCCATTAGCATCATCCGATTGAATTGGAAAAAAGTCTGACGCGGAATAAAAAATTCATCTCATGTTGTCGCGTCGAGACATCATCTTCTTCTGCGCGAATAGGAGCAGGAGTAAAAGTAGCATAATCCTGAGGAGAAACGTGTCGAGAGCGAGCGGTGAAAGCAACGAAGACAACACGAATCACAAACGAAGAAGACAAAGAAGAAGACCAATCGTCGAAGAGATGTGTGACTACTTCACGAAACCAGTCAAGTGCAAGGAATGTTTCGGGTACAACAGACGCGTGTGTGCTCGCTGTCAAGGCAGAGGGAAGACGACGACCACTTTTACGGATGGTGATGACGATGACAATTGCTGCGGTCGATGCGTTGGCCGCGGGTACGTGCGTTGCGACGCGTGCAACGGGACCGGTTTGAAGAACGGGTGGCTGTTTACAGTGAAAGGCGGTTGGGGACCGCGAGGCGAGTAGTCGACGAATGAAGATCGTGAAGGAGCAGCAGTAGTAAAGCAGTAGTAGCAGTAGTAGTAGTAGTAATAGTAGATGTAGTATTAAAAAGGTAAAAGTACAAACGGGTGCAACAGCGCCTGCGTGGCGTCTAATCGACCTCTTCGCGTGATACCTCTGGCGGCGACGAGTCGACAGGCTAAATCGAACCCGGCGCCGCCGTTTCGATCGAGAGCGGAAAAGTCCCAGCCTAAGTTTCCGGCTAAGTCTTTGCGCACTTTGCGCAAATCGTAGTTTTCGTCCTGTAACCGTCGCTGGAACGACCCGGATGGTTCTAACACGCGTTTGCCTCTGAGTTGCGGGCATCCCAACTGGAGTAAGACGAGGCCGGCGGAATAGCTATCGAATAATTGCGGTTGGAAGACGGTCCACGGAAGGACAGAAAGCGCGCCGGCGATGGCACCCGGAGGCGCTCTCGGCGTTCGTTCAGGCATGATAAAATCCTCTGGTGGTGAGAACGAAGGGTCTAAGATGGAAACTTCCGGTTCGTAGTTCACGCCGCTTCGTAAATCCGCGGCGCCGCCGAAATCGATCAGTTTGAATCGTCCGTTTTCGTTGACTAAATTCGCCGGTTTCACGTCTCTGTGAACTATACCGATGGAGTGTAACCCTCTCAACGACCACAACAGTTGTTGCGTGATTTTCTTTGCGACGGCGTAACACCTCGCGTCGTAATCTTTATCCTCTTGAGATTTCCCAAAAAGCGCCACCTCTAACGCGCTCGGAAAATTTCTATCCAACACGTAATCTTCGAGCGTGTTTTCATCGCCGGCGAATTTCCACACCAAAACCGGTGCCGCCGCGTCTTCAATTTCCTCGTAAGATCCGACGTAAGACGCGCAACCGCCGGCGACGAAAATGTCTCGGGATATCCGTTCGTTCATGTGTCGTTCGGCGCGTTGTAACCCGCTCGCGCCGGTTGTATTTTTCGCAAACTTCAAGACCAAATTCTCCGCCTCGCTGGAATTTAATCGTCCTCGATAGACGGTCCCGAACGACCCGTCCCCGATTCTCCCGCCTAAGTTTACGTTCGAACCTCTTTTGCCAAACTTATTCCCAGCCGTGGCTGTTTGTATCGCTCTCGCGACGGTTTCATCGAACGCGTACCCCAAAATCCCCGGCTGCGCGGTTAAATAAAACACGACAAACGCGACGAAAAGAAACTCCTCAAACGGCGTCCCGTTCGTGTATAAAGTCCACCCGTTCACTTTTTCATCCAGAGCTAATTGTTCGACAAAGTCTTTGGCCACGTCCGGTAATGGTAACTGCTCGTATAAAGGCTCTAAAACGACTTCGTATACCGTTTTCCCTATTTTCAACACCGGCTCTGGAACCTCTGGAAATAAACGTTCCAGTTGCTCCAAAGGGTCGACAATTTTTGCACCCTTATACCCGTATAAAGCCTTGATTGTTCTCGTCGTCGTTCTCTTCGTCGTCGTTTTTGCAGAGAAGCGACGAATCCGTCGTCCTCCTAAAACCACGTTCTTCGCGTTCGTGGTTTGATGACTGTGACTCTTAAAATTCATATCCCCGATACTGTTCGTTATCCAAAAATCAAAAGTAATCAATCCGTTTCTTTAACGCTATATATATCTCTGTCTCTCCTCTCCAATAAAGCAGTCTGGCACGATGCGTACGAATTCGATGAAAGTGTTATTATGTAAACACTTTACGCCGCGTGTAGTAATACTCAGAGTCACAAACAGAGAGAGAGGAAGAGAGAAAATTTATGAAGTACAGCGAGGGGGTTGGTTTCCCTTGTAAAAAAACGAACAAGAAGGGAAAAAGAGGAGGAAGGAAAAGGTACGCGAGCGCTGAATCTTCTTTTTAAATTACAAGCTGTGTGTGTGTGTGCGCGTGTTTATGACGTGTGCAATACTCCGTCTTCGTATCGCCAACCTTCTGGTAATGGGCAGTTTTTGTCGAGGAGGTATTGTAAACAGTCT
>Ga0209630_10003721_pt1 | contig 13811 bp, 8 predicted proteins | sample COG_01_FD_184745 | JGI IMG/M metagenome (GOLD analysis project Ga0209630, IMG submission 184745) | Pelagic Microbial community sample from North Sea - COGITO 998_met_01 (SPAdes) (version 2) | ecosystem: Environmental > Aquatic > Marine > Neritic zone/Coastal water | place: Helgoland, sampling... | reverse complement strand
CGCGAACGCCCACACGAGCGTGGAGACGTCGAACACCTTGAACTTCTTCAAACCCTCCGTCGCGAACCGGACGTCCAGACCGTTGAAAAAAGCCGGCGACGCGTGCCGGCACGACGCCAACGCCCACGCGAGGTCCGCGCACGCTCTGGGTTTCATCTCGCTCACGACGAGCGCGGCCCTCTCCGCGAGGACCTCCATCTCCGCGGAGTTCGCGCGCTCGCCCGAGATGATCGCGAGCGACCACGCCGCGGCGGAGAGTTTGTTCGGGGTCAACGCGTCGCTGTTCCGACGCGCGGCGGCGACGCACGTTCCGAGCAGATGCGCGACCCTCGAGTCCCTTCGAAGCCCCGCGAGCTCTTCCCTGTCCGTCCGCGCTTTTTTCGCGACGTCCGCGATCATCTTCAGCATACCCGCGGCGATGTCCGGCGAGACGCGCCGTAAACCCGCCTCCTCGAACGCTTGAAGCGCGGTCTGCGGGTCGTTCGCGTTCGCTTTCACCTCCTTCTCCAGGGCTTTAAACTCCTCCAGGGTCATCGTCCACTGCGTCGCCCAGTCCTCTTCGGACAGCGCGGCCATGTCCACGCGCCACAGGCCGTCGCCCTTCGTCGCGGTCATCTCTTGTTCTTCCTCGTCCTCGTCCTCGCCGCGTTTCGATCGCGGCGGAAGATCGTCGTACCCTCGCGCGGCTTCGAATTGGCCATCCGCGTACGGGTCGTTGGCGTCCGTCTTTCGCTTCCTTCGCCACGTGTTCGGCGCCACGGGGGGTGCGCCGCGCTCGGTTCGGAACTTCGCCGCGCGCTGGTTCGCGAGCTTGCGCGCTTTTTGCATCCATTCCGTGTCGGACAAGCCTTCGGACCCGCCGGATTTGCCTTTCTTCGACGAGCGCTTGTCGCCGTAGGACGTCGCCCTCGCGGCGACGGCGAGTCGCGACGCGGACGCGAGCGTCATGCCGTTCATCGCCTCTTGTTCCCCCCCGGGAGCTCGGCCTCGGAGAGGTAGTCGAACCTACGCTTGAACTTCGCGACTTGACCGGTCGCGGCTTTGACTTCCTTCTTCCCGGTCCAGAGCACGTGCGTGTCTTGATCGGTCTGGCAAAAAAACTTGCCGGCTTTGAACGGAACAGCGGAGAGCCACGGGAAGGTGGCGCCCTTGGTCCCGACGATGCTGATGCGATAAAGGAGAGGATGAATTCCTTTCCTAGGCTGGAATTGGGGGGGACGACGGGAGAGGAGGTCGTCAGCGTCAGGGGGAGTGGGGGAAGCGCACGTCGAGGGGGCGGAATCGGCGGCGATTTGCGGCGGCGGGGCGAATCGTCGTCGCAAAAGGGCGCTTTCAGCGGACGCGTCGGGGCGCGAGGACGAAGCTAGGATCGCGCGGGCACGAGACGCACCATGAATTAGATCGATTCGGTCAACGCGGCGTGTGTACGCTGCGTTTGACTCGTGGCGTGGTGTGGACGTCGCGCGAGTTGGTATGCGCGGCGCGCTGGTCGGGCGACGCGACACGTATCACGAAATGCCTCGTCTCGGACGACGACCCGGGGAAAATTGCTGGTTCACGAAACCCCGACAGCTGAGATTTGGCGCCAGAACGAACGACGCGCCCGCCCTTGGGAGGGATGGCACGGAAGCGCGATTAGAGCGATGGACCGCGGCGCGCGCGCTCGCTTCAGACCCGAGGAAGCGCCCTCCGCGGGGATGAAGCCGAGCGCGCTGAGGCAGCTGTCCCCCGAGCTCCAGTCGAAGCTTCGTTCGTGCACCGTCATTTCGTCCATCGGACAGCTCGTGGAGGAGTGCGTGTGCAACAGCATCGACGCCGGGGCGACGAAGGTGTCCGTCGTCGTCGACACCGGGTCGACGCTCGCCATCACGGTCTCGGACAACGGCCGCGGGATGAGCGTGCGGGACGTCCGCGACGTCGGACGGCGGTACCACACGAGTAAATGCCATGATTTACAAGATCTGAGTGACAACATAAAGACGCTGGGATTCAGAGGCGAAGCTTTAGCGTCCATGTCCGACCTGAGCGTCCTCGAGGTGACTTCGCGAGCCGCGGGGAGCTTCGAGACGTATACGCGGATATCCACGAAGGCGGGCACGGCGACGCTCGCGTGCGGGCCGGCTCGGTATCAACTCCCGAAAGCGGGCACCGTGATCACCGCGCGCGACTTGTTCCACAACCACCCCGTGCGGAGGAACATGATCCGGCGGAACCTCCAGAAGCAGCTCGAGGACGCGCGCGCGAGGGTGTACCGACTCGCGCTCATTCATCCTGCGGTCGGCGTCTCGCTCACGGAGTTCAACGGCAGGAGGAAAGAGCTCATGAGGCTCCCCCCGGGACGGTCGCTCCTGTCGGCGTTGTCCGACGCCTTCGGGAGCGCGCTCGCGTCTTCGCTCGTGCCGGTCGGTTTGACCGTCGGGCCGTTCCGCGCGCGCGGGTACGTCACGCCGAGTAATCGCGCGCTCAACTCCCCGGAGGTACAGTTCTTATACGTCAACCGCCGGTTCGTGAAGAAGACGCCGCTGCACAAGGCGGTGAAGGACGCGTTTAACGCCGCGAGGGATCCGTACGAGTCGCGACGGGGGCCGGTGACCGCGCCGCCGGGGGGTCATCCGGGATACGTCTTGTGCCTCGACTGCTCCCCGAGCGAGTACGACGTGACGTACGACGTGGAGAAGACGCTCATCGAGTTCAGGGACTGGGAAATGCCGCTGCGGGTTCTGAACGAGGCGCTGCGAGAGGCGTGGCCGCCGATAAAGGAGAAGGAGAAGGAACCCGATCCTCTCGAGCCGCCGCCGCAGACGCGCGAGCCGCCGGTCACGCCGCCGCCCGCGGTCGCGGTCGGAGGGACAGAGACTCCGTCGAAGGACGCGAACGGGAATTGCATCTGCTGCCCTCCGCTCGCGCGACGTCGACTCGGGGTTCCGTCGATGGGAACCAACGATGACGACGACGCCTTCATCTGCCAAACGATCGAACCGTTCGAAGATGCGCCGCCGCCGCAGCAGCAGCAGCAGCCGCAGCCTCCAAACGACGTCCGCTCGCTGCTCGCGACGTGGAAGAATCCGGTGCCCGCGGAGATGTACCAGCCCTCGATGCCGTCGTCCGCGGCCAACGCGGTCGTCACGCGCGAGTCGCTCGAAAACGCGACCGTGCTGACGCAGTGGGGGAAGAAGTTCGTACTCATCCGCAGCGCGAGCGGCGATCTCTTCGCGCTCGATCAGCACGCGTCGGACGAGCGCGTGCGTCTGGAGAACCTTCGGAGAGACCTCACGGCGCGCGGTGACGCGGTGACGTCGAAAGTGCTGCCGCACCCGGTGCCGTGCGAGTTAAGCGCGGCCGAGCTCGCGACGTTACGCGCGAACGCGTCGTCGGCGCACCGGTGGGGATGGCGGTGGGAGGACGACGACGCCGGCGGCGGCGGCGTCTCCCTCACGGGCACGCCCGCGATAGAGGGGACGACCCTCGGCGGGGACGCGCTGGGCGAGTACCTCCGAGAGATCGCCGCCGTCGGTTTAACCTCCGCGCCGCCCCCGGCGCTGCATCGGCTGCTCGCGTCGAAGGCGTGCCGCGGCGCGATCATGTTCGGCGACATGTTGAGACGGCGGGAGTGCGTCGCGCTTCTGGAGGAGTTACGGAAGACGCAGCTCCCGTTGCAGTGCGCGCACGGGAGGCCAACCGCGGCGCTTCTCGCGCCCGGCGCCGTCGTCGATGAGGACGCCGCGCTCACGCCGCGGAATCGACGGAAAATGCTCGCCGCCGGGGTCTTGAAGACGTGGCGCGCGAGCCAAGAGAAGAAGAGACACGCGCCTCTGAAGCTTCGCATCGGCGCGAAGAAGGTGGTGCGCGCGTGAACGAATGAACGAACGAACGAACGAACGAACGAACGAACGCTAATACTGTTGTATATCGAATGTACTCTGTACTCTACTCTCCCGCTCACGCCCCCGCGACGTACAGGGACGCGCTGAAGACGATATCCCGCTTGATCGCCGCGGACGCTTGCTCCATTTTCTCGTACAACGCCGAGTCGCCCATTATTCGAGCCGCGTTTCGAACGTCCCTGCACATCTCGTCCAGGCGCACGATCGTTCGTACGATGCTCCCTTCCTGGACGTCCGTGATCGTGCAGATGTCCGAGAACAGCGTTCCTTTCGCCCACTCGTTGACGACCTCGGTGAGTCCGAAACGAAGCGTCGTCGTGACGTATTCATCAGGGGCGATCGCGAGGCCTTTCTTGAGCTGCTCCTCCCCGGCGAGAAACGCGAGCTCCTTCGAGCGCTCGCACGCTTCCAGGAGCGACCCGTGAAGCTCCGGCGCGGACGCGTTCTTCTCCTGGAACACGAGCGCGGCGAGGACGGCGACGGCTTCTTCTGGTGGGAGGTCGCGTAAGACGCCGTCGAAGATGATCTCCGTGCCCACGAGCTCGTCCCCGGTGGCGATCTCGCACGCGACGCGTCCCTTCAGCGTCACCGTGCGATCCTCGTCGAGGTACCCCATGGTTTGTAACACTTGGACCCTGGTCTCGAAGTCCGGCATCTGCTGGAGGTTCGCGTCGCTGAGGTTGTACTCCGCGTCGTCCACGCGTTTCTGCAGCTCGCGCCGCGCGTCGAGAAGCGCGTGCCACGCCCTGAGCCTCGGCGCGACGGACGGCGGCAACGGCGGGAGCCGAGACACGAGGCGCGAGTGCTCGTGGCAAAGCTCCACCGCGGCGACGTCCGCGAGTTTCAGGTCTTTCACCGGGTGAAGCGCGGCGGGTGAACCGTTCGATAGCGTCTTCTCGAGCGCGGACAGCGCGCGCGCGGCGGCGGCGGCGGCGGCGGGCGTCGGCGAGGAGCCATCCGTCGGCGCCTCGAGCAACGCGCCTTGTTCCACGGGTATTTTCGCTTCCGTGATGGCGAGGACGGAGTCGAACGGGACCGCGCGGACGAGGTAGTCCATGCCCGCGGACGAGAGCCGCCACGGCAGCGACGGCGGCATCGGGCCTTCTATTCGAGCGTCTTCGCTTCCGCCGCCGCCGCGTTTGCCCCCTTTCTTGCCGTACCCGCCTCCTCCGAACACGTCGTCGTCGTCGTCGTCGTCGCGTTTGCCCTTTCGGATCATCATCATCGGCTCCGACGGCTTCCTTTCTTCCTCTTCCTCCGCCCTCGCCGCCGCCGCCTCCTCCGCTTTTTCCTCGTCCGTGAGCGCCGGGTGTCCTTCCGGACACGGCACTAAAACGACGTACGTTTTCCCCGCGGCTTCCTCCGACGCGACGGCGCCTCGCGCGCCCGCGGTCGACGTGCTCACGATTCGCAACAACGCCCCGTGCTTGTCGATGTCCCCGCCGCCGCCGGCGATCAACAACACCCGCCCCGCGGTCATCGCGGCGATCCCGCCTTTGCTCGTCAGCACCGCTGCTCTAACCTCCGCCGCGGCGTGCCTCACCGCCGCGCTCGCGTGCTCGTGCGCCTCCGCGGCGGCCCATCCGACGATGTCCGACGCTTCTTCCTCCGCGGCGAGGTGGTTCACGCGCTTCAACGCCGCGACGTCGAGGGCCAGACCGGCTCTCTTATCCATCACCCCGCGCTGCGCGTGGAACTCCGCGAACGACCGCGCGAGCATATCCTCCACGCGCAGATCCTCCACGCGCATCAGGTTCAGGATCATCCCGAACGTTAACCGGAACTGCGACTGGAGCTTCGTCGCCTTGCCGGCGAGTAAGTTACGAACTACAGACTCGGTCGGGAAGTTGTCCCACGCCGCGATGATCACGGTCCCGACGGGGTCTAACCCGCGTCGACCCGCTCGGCCGGCCATCTGCGTGTACTCCCCCGGGAGTATCCCTCGGAATTCGCTCCCGTCGTGTTTCCGTAAATCTTGGAAACACACCGACCGCGCCGGGGCGTTCACGCCCATCGCGAACGTCTCCGTGGAGAACAGAACTTTCAAAAGCCCTCGGCAGAATAACATCTCGACGATCTCCTTCACGATCGGCAGAAGGCCGGCGTGGTGCACGCCCAGGCCGCGCCTCAGCAACTCCCGGACGCGAAGCACCTGCGGGAGCTTACGATCCGGCGGCGACAGTCTCGAGAGGCAGCGCTCGCAGAACACGTGAATCTCGTGTTTCTCCGCGCCCCCGGTGAGATCCAACCCCGTGAGCGAGTCGACCATCGTGTCGCACCGCCGCTTACTGAACGCGAAGACGACCATCGGGAGGAGATCGCGTCGTTCCAAGTTCCTGATCAGCTCCGTCCACACGGACTTGTCTCTCCCGCGCGCGCCTTGCGCGCCGCCGAAGACGCTCCCCGTGTTCCCCCCGCGTCCGGGGTGCTTGTTCCCGGCGTTGCCCGCGCCGCGACCGAACCCGCCGCGACCACCGCCTCGACCGGCGGCGGCGACCGCGCCTGGTCCGCCTTGCGGGGCCGCGCCCGCGCCGCCTGGTGGTTTTTTCTTGCTCTTATTCAGCGCGTCCGCGGCTTTTTTGTACCCTGCCGGGAGGAACGCCTCGCGTTCGCCGACCTTGTAGAAATCCTCCTCGGAGTCGCCTCCGAAGTAGAGCATATGCTCCAGCGGCACCGGCCGACGCGTCGTGCCGGTGACGTACACCTTCTTCCGTTTCGTGCGTCCGACCCAGTCCGCGAACTCCCACACGTTCGGCACGGTCGCGGAGAGCAAGACCAAGCCGACGTGCTCGGGGAGCATGATGATGACTTCCTCCCAGACCACGCCTCTTTCAGCGTCGTTCACGTAGTGCACCTCGTCGAAAATGACCCACTCCACATCCCTGATGAGGTCCGCGCCTCGGTACAGCATGCTGCGAAGGATCTCCGTCGTCATGATCAGACACGGCGCTTCCGGTCGGATCGAGACGTCCCCGGTGAGTAAGCCGACGTCGAACCCGTCCTTCGTGAAGTCGCGAAACTTTTGGTTCGAGATCGTCTTAATCGGCGACGTGTAAATCGCCCGCGTGCAGTGCTTCGACGCGAGCGCGAACGCGTACTCCGCGACGACGGTCTTCCCCGCGGACGTGTGCGCGGCGACGAACACGCACTCGTTGCGCTCGAGCCTGTACGCGGCTTCTTTTTGGAACGAATCCAACGCGAACGGGAACGTCCGCGCCGGGTGCGGCACCTCCGCGGCGAACGCGGCGTCGACGTCCGGGAGGCGCGCCATGACCGCCCACTCGTCCTCTCCCGCGCCATTCTCGCCTCGCATCGCCGCGCGCTTCGCCGCGGCGCGCGAGCTCGAGGACGTGGAGAGCGATTTAAGAAGCGCCTCGAGCTCAGCCTCCGGGGACGCGTCGGGTTCGGGCGCGGTCGCCGCCGCCGCCGCCGCCGCGTCGTCGTCGCTCTCGTCGCTCTCGTCGCTCTCGTCGCTCTCGTCGACCACCGCGGTTCGCAGCGCGCCCATGAGAAGGTCGTCGTACGTCATCGGCGCGTCCTCCCTTCCCGATCGCGTCGTCGCGGCGGAGGCGTCGATCGACATCGCGTCCAACGCGTCGCCGAGCGAAGCGGTCGCGTCCGCGTCCGCGTCCGTCGCCGGTAAAACGCTGGCGTCGTCTGTCCACGGCGACGGGTCGAACCCCGGGGGCGTCCCCGCGTAGATCCCGCGCTCGTACTCCTCGAGCCAGCGCTTACTCGCGCGTCTCGCCTCGCGCTCGCGCGCCTCCGCAGCCGCCGCCGCGCGCTCGTTCCACCCCGCGCCTCCCGGGGTGAACGGCGCGTTGGACAGCGACCCGCGCACGAAGTCGCCCGCGTCGCCGGGCGCGCGCGCCATGGACGAGGACGACGCGCTGTCTCCCGCGTGCACGCGCGCCTCTTCCTTCCACCCCACATTCCGCGCCGTCGACCGCGGCGATGACGCGTCGAGAATCGCGGGACCCGAGATGGCGCCGTCGAGCGCGATCTTGGACGGGTCGAGTCTAGGGAGGATCGGCACGACGCGGTGCCGAGGCGCGGACGGGCGATGCGTCTGCGTCGCCCCGCGCGAGCTCGCGCGCAGCAGATCCGTCGAGGACGCGAGCTTCGCCGCCGCCTTGGACGCGAGCGCGGCGAAGTACGCCTCGGATATCGGCCGAGCGTGCGTCGCCTCGATCGTCTCGCGCGTCGGCGGCGGCGACGGCAGCGGCGGGAGCGGGTACGGATGGGCTTTCGCCATCGTCGCCTCCCCCGATCCCCTTTCCCCCGCGTCGACGAACTCGACCTGCGCGACGACGTCCCCGCTCGCGGTCGGAGCGAGGTTGAACTCGAGCGCCTCGATTCCCGGGATGACGAACCCCATCGCGCCGGAAGGGAAGGGATGCGCCCCTCCGGCGGGTGTGACGAGATCGAGGAAGGAGGGCAAGCGTTTTCATCCTTCGGTCGGGTTTTTTTTTTGCGTGTTGAAAGTCTGAAGATGGTTGCAGTGGTTTGCTACGCGCGCGGGCCGCGCGTCGTCTACTTCCTCGGTCGCTTCTTCCCCGCCGTCGCCGTCTTCGTCTTCGCCTTGGCACCCTCGGTGTGATCGAAGGCGAGACCGAGCGCGTCGCCGTTCTCGTCCTCCTCGTCCCCCCACTTCTCCCTCAGACGTTGGAGGTGCTCCCTCATGTCCGCGCGGCTGTCCGGCTCGAGCCGAGCGAACCCGACGTCCTTCTTCCCCGGCTTCTTCGCGTCGTCCGGCGCGGCGGCGAGCACCCTGGCCCACACCGCGCCCAAGCGGCTCAGTAGCTTCTGCGCCTCTCTCTTGTCCGCCGCCCACGTCGCTCGCGCGTCCACCTCCCCCATCGCGACGGTCGCCGCGAAGGCGTCAGCGAACTGCGCGTCGCTCGCCTCGTCGGCGCTCTCCGCGCCGGCGACGAGCTTCTCCGCGATCTTCACGCCGACGCCCGGCACCGCCTCCGCCATCGTCATCGTGAGCTGCGCGGTCTCGAGCGCCTCCGCGGCGGCGGGGGGGACGAACACCTTCAGCGCGTGCGCGAGCTTGCCTTTCAGGCCGAAGTCGTCGACGCGCCACTCCTCGTCGGAGGAATCGTCCTCGTCGTCCGAGCCGTCGTCCTCCGCCGCGTCGAAGTCCGCGTCCTCGTCGTCGTCGAAGTCCTCGTCCTCGTCGAGGTCCGAGTCGGCGTCGGAGTCGGAGTCGGAGTCCTCCTCGACTTGCTCGAGCATCACGCACACGAGTCCGGTCTTGGCCTCTCTCTCCTCGACCATCTTCGCGAACTCGTTCGCCGCCTCCAGATCGTCGGCGGCCTGCATCTCTTTGCCCATCTCTTCGAACCACGCCTTCGTCTGCGCGAGCGCGTCCGCTTCCATGGCCGCGATCTTCTCTTTTTCCGCGGCAGATATCCGCGAGGACTTCCTCGCCGGCTGCGTGCGCGCTTTCGGCGTGGATTTCGCTTTCGGGGTGGACTTGGAGCGCGCCATCTCGCGCGGCTAGATTATGATGGCGGCGGCGGCGATCGAACCGTCGTCAGGTGCAGGTGGAGATCTCGAAGATTTTGCAGTGTTGGCGGCGAGCGCGCGCTCAGACGCGAACGCGCGAGCACGCGTCTCGATGGCGGCAGCGGGAGAAGCGATCGCGGAAGCGATCGCGCGAGGCGACGGCGCCGCTGGAACGACCGAGGACGCGATCAAGGCGGCGATGGAGTGCCCGTGCGTCGCGGACCTGAAGAACAGCGCGTGCGGGGAGGCGTTCGCGGGCGCGCTCGGCTGTTTCATGAGCGCGGACGCGGAGGAAAGGGGGAGCAAGTGCGTGAAGGAGTTCGTCGCCATGCACGCGTGCATGGTAGAGAACTCGAAAGAGTTCGAGGCGTTCACCGCGGAGCTCGTCGAGGCGAAGGAGCGGCGGTGACGCGCGCGACGATCGAGCCGCTTGCTGTTGTAATACCCCACGACTTTAGACCTTCCGATCCGACTACTAGTCAACCCTCTCTCGCCCGCCTCCGCCTCGCCTCTACGCCCCGAGGTTCAGCGCCGCGATCATCTCCGCCGCGGTCTTCCCCTGCTCCGACGTCGCGGTCTCCATCGCGTCGTCCCCGGCCGGGAACAGCGGCGGCGGCGGCGGCGTCACGTCCACGAGCCGTCCCTTCTTGTCCAGCGTCCTGACGAAGGGGACGAACTCCACGCCCATCGTCCACGGCCTCAACGCGGGCGGGACGACGAACCCGGTCGGCGTCTGCCAGTTCTCCAGGATGCAGCACAGCGACCGCTCCGTCGCGGTCAGCGTGCTGTTCAGGAGGTGGACGTACGACTTCTTCTTCTCCGGGCCCTTCTGCGCGGCGCCGCAGCGGACTTCCAGCCGACGCGACTGAAAGTCGAGGCAGTTGGAGCACGACACGAGCTCGCGGAACGTCTTGCTCGAGGGGAACCACGCCTCGAGGTCGTACTTCTTCGCCGCGGCGTCGTTCAACTCCCCGGACACGATGTTCACGACGTTGTACGGGATCCCGAGGGACTGGTAAAACGCCTCGCTGTTCCCGATGAGGCGTTCCATCTCCTTCCAGGACTCGTCCCCGTCGGGGGACACCGCGACGAACTGCTCCACTTTTTCAAACTGGTGCACGCGGAAGATGCCGAGCGTGTCGCGCCCGTGCGAGCCCGCTTCTTTGCGGAAGCACGTGGAGTACCCCGCGAATCGCATCGGGAGCTCCTTGGGTTGGATCCACCGCTTCCTGAGGTACGAGCAGCACGTCTGCTCCGACGTCGCGATGAGGTACTTGTCCTCGCTGTCCTCGCCCGATGAGACTTTGTACAGCTGTTCGTCAAAGTCCGCGAGCTGCGCGCACTCGGCCATGCGATCCTTGCGCATGAAGAACGGCGTCGCGAGCGGGGTGTGCCCCCTTCCGGCTAAGAACGTCAGCGCGTAGTTAATCAGCGCCTGGTTCAGCAACACGCCCGCGCCCTTGAGAAAGTACCCGCGTCCGCCCGCGACGTCCGTCCCGCGTTCGGTGTCCGCGATGTCCAGCATCGCGATCAGGTCCACGTGGTTCGGCAAGTTCTCCTCCGTTCGCTTCGTGTCCAGACCGAACGTGCGGTACACCGCGTTGTTCGCCTCGTCGTCGCTCACGGGCACGGAGTCGTGCACGAGGTTACCGATCTTCACGAGGAGCGCGTTCACCTCCGCCTCGCATCGCTTCTCGTCCTCCTCGAGCGCGGCGCGCTTCTCGATGAGCGTCTTCACGAACGTGATCGCGTCGTCCGCGTCCTCGCCCGCTTTCTTCTTCTTGCTCACCTCCTTGTTCGCCTTGTTGAACTCCTGGTTGATGTTGTCGAGCTCCCACCGCGCGTCCCTCCACTTCGCGTCCAGGGCGATGACATCGTCCACGTCCTCGACGCGCGCGAAGCGTCGTCGCTGGGACTCGCGGACGAGCTCCTGTCGATGTGAGCGAGCGCGGGGAAGGGGCGGGGGGGAGTCAGTGGCGGTTCACGGCGGGAACGCGCGTAGGGGCGCGAAGACGCTGCCCGCGGTCGCGGTCGCGGTCGCGGTCGCGGTCGCGACGCGACCGATCGACGGACGCGTTCCGGAGGAGCCGCCATTTCGGAGGACGAGAGACGCCGCGCGCGCGACGACGCGGATCGCGAGCTCGCGCACCGGGTTGCCGCCCTTGTCCTCTCTGAAGAGGTTGATGTCGAGCATTTCGAGCGGTGTGGCCGCGGCTGTCGCGCCGTCGCCGAGCGTGCGGGTGGATATGACCGCTCGCGCGCGCCGCGGCGAGCGGATACGGCCAAGCCAGCCGGAAGGGCGAAGAGGGAGATCGGCAGGTCGAAAACGCGACTCTTTTTTCCCCTCAGCACGCGCCCTTTCGCGCACTTCGGCGACGCGCAGCGCACGTCGTCGTCGACGCGCGACCCGCGACGGACGTCACCGCGCGCGGCGTGGGCGTGATCCGTCGCGGCGTCGAGGCGCGGGGCGAACCCGGCGCGGGGGGCGAACGCGGGCGCGTTCGGAAGGCGGCGTCGTTAATCTGAATCACGCGACTCGACGACAGATCGATCGATCATGTCCAAGAACGTCGCGCTGTCGTACGAGGGCGCGTGCCACCGATGCGGGATGCCCGGGCACATCGCGCGGAACTGCCCGCAGCCGCGGATATGCACCAAGTGCGGCATGGGCGGACACGTCGCGAAGTTCTGCGGGCAGAAACAGTTGACGGCGAAGGACAAGATGCTCGCCAAGTACAGCGAGGTGTGCCACAGGTGCGGGAACAAAGGGCACATGGCGAGGGAGTGCTCGTCGGTCGCGTTCAAGTGCCGGATATGCGGCGAAGATCACCACCAGTCCGAGTGCCCGAAGAACACGGGCACGCTGGAGAACATGATGAAACGGAAGACGTACGAGACGAGCGAGTTCGCGAAGCAAAAGCTCGCCGCGGAGGTCGCGGAGAAGACGCGGCGGTTGGAGAGAGTCATCGCGAGCGGCGGCGCGGGGGGGTCCGGCGGGCCCGGGGTCGGGGGGGCGTCGACTGGGAGGGAGAAAGAGGACGCGGTGCTGTGTAAGCCAGCGGGGATCGTCGTCGTGAAGAAGAAGAAGAAGAAGAAGCCGAACCCGGCGTTGGCGCGGTTCAAGGTGACGTCGAAGGGCGGCGGCGGTGGCGAGAAGCCGCCGCCGTCGACGGAGACTGACGACGCAGACCCCGGCGAGAAGAAGCCCGAGAAGGCGGAAGCGACGGAGGCGAAGAGGGACGACGACGACGACGACGACGACGACGACGGCGGCGACGACGGCGGTGGGCTGCTCGGAGGGTTGCTCGGGGATTACGGCGCCTCCGAGAAGCCTCCGCCGTCGACGGAGACGGACGACGCAGACCCCGACGAGAAGAAGCCCGAGAAGACGGAAGCGACGGAGGCGAAGAGGGACGACGACGGCGGCGGCGGCGGCGGGCTGCTCGGAGGCTTGCTCGGGGATTACGGTAGCGATAGCGATTGAACGCGACGAACGATTGTGCTCTCTCGGGTCGACAGGAGTGTGCAGTGCTACCCTAGCTAGTTCCTCCCGACGATCTCGGACGTCGCTCCGCGCCGTCCCGTCTAGATCGCCATCGCGTCCCCGAAGTTCCGCATGAACACGATCGCCGTCACGAAGAGCCCGGCGGATCGGAGGAAGGTCTGCGTCGACGAGGGGAGAAGGGCGGGAGGGTCAGCGACCGCGGGAGGAACGAGAGGCGAGCTCGCGATTTGGTGGGCGGCGTGTCTTTCTAGTCGGGGCGTCGCTCGGACGCGTCGGGCGCGGACGCGAACGTACCACCGTGCTCTCCCGGTTCGCGTCGCTGAACTGGTGTGCGATCTCGGATTTGATCGTGTCGATGACGCCCATGGTGTGTGCCTCGCGCGCGTCGTTGTGCCCCGCGCGGTCGGCGACGCGCTCGAGTCGGATCGCCTTCATCAGTCGGTGACCGACCACCGCACCGCACCGTGTTAGACTTGTTCAAACGAAATAGGGTTGACGCCAGATCGAGCCGAGCGACGCGAGTCAGGATGCCTGCTAAATTCGTGTACGACGAGAGCGTCATGCCCTCGGACGCGGGTGGGCCGCACATGCGACAGAACTGGAGCCCATACGTGCGTCCCCTCGCGAGATCTCGCGATCCCGCCTCCTCCTCTTCCCATCCAACCTCATCCTCTTCGCTCCGTCGACGGGCCGATCGGACCGTCGCCGATCTCGCGCGGTGCGCCTCGACCCCAGCCCTGACGCCCTCCATCCTCGCGTAAACATCACAGGACAACAACGGAGGGACCGTCCTCGCGGTCGCGGGCGAGGACTACGTCGTCTGCGCCGCGGACACGCGCATGTCCACGGGGTACTCCGTCCTCACGAGGGACTACAAAAAGATCGAAAAAATGACCGAGAAGTGCGTC
>Ga0209630_10003715_pt1 | contig 13822 bp, 22 predicted proteins | sample COG_01_FD_184745 | JGI IMG/M metagenome (GOLD analysis project Ga0209630, IMG submission 184745) | Pelagic Microbial community sample from North Sea - COGITO 998_met_01 (SPAdes) (version 2) | ecosystem: Environmental > Aquatic > Marine > Neritic zone/Coastal water | place: Helgoland, sampling... | reverse complement strand
ACGTCTACCATTTTTAGCTACTTGCTTTTTAGCAGCAACACGAGAGAAGATACCACGCTCACCAGACTTAGACTCAACTAGTGCAAGCCATTCACGCATGAATGTTTCCATGTCAGGTCTCTCTGTATACGACACTGAGTTATTAGCTAATCCTCGTTGTGGGTCTAAGACAAACCAATCGCCTGATTTAGCATGACGCATACGATCATCAGATAGGTTAGACAAGGAGATCATAGCTGACCTTCTAACACCACCTACTACTACCACCTCTCCAATCTTACACATCAAGTCATGAGATTGAATACTAGATAGCTTCTTACCTTTTGCTGCTACAAATGTTTCACAAGTAAACCTAAACAAATCCTCTAAGGGTTCAGCACCAGATGCTCTACCACCAAATGTTTTTAACTTAGCACCAGCTGGTCGTACCTTGTGTGTATCCCATTTTGGTATTTCACCTGCATACAACAGCGAGATTAGCTGTCTAAGGGCTTTAGCCCACCCTTCCTTACTATCACTAACCACTATAGTAGTATCGCTCTTGTATAGCTCATCTGGTACTTCTGGTAGCTTACTAATGTACTGACGCTCAACACTGAAACCTACACCTGTACCACATAATAAAATAAAAGCAGCCTCATCAAAGCACTTAGGGTCATCTACTGCTAGGTAAGCACAATTATATCCGCAAGTATTATCACGATCAAGGGCTTTTCCAGCAGTCATCATTGCTCTCATGCTAGGCATAACATGTAGATTGTAGATTGCATCTTCTAGTTGCTTGTAAGTATCTTTACTTACCTTATCAGATACAACATTAGTCATGTATCTATCAACTGTTTCTTTCCAAGTTTCCCTTCTGTTTAGTTCTGGTATCCATCTTGCGTATCTTGATAGGGCTATGTACTGTTGGTACTGATTCATTTTTTTTACTCCGTATAGTCGTTTTCAATAATTTTATCTATGTAGTGCTTAGCTTTCTTTAAATCTTCTAAGCCATTTTTCTCTTTGTATCTTGATACATACTTAACTACATTACCTTGGAAATAATCTAGTTTGTTAGCAGCAATAAAATCCCAAACTTGGATAGGTAATTTTCTATAGTGATCTCCACCCCATTGAAAACTACTAACACCCTTAACCACCTTAGTCATTTTATCCTCCATACTTATTCTTTAAATAATTAAGTGAAACAGGTAGTTCATCGAACTGACCATTGTTGACTTCATTTAACATCCAAATCCCATTCCAAGCACTGTTACCTTGATTGCCTAAATATGCCTCATCATGTTGAGTAAACATACCAGCAAACAACCCTGTGATCCTAGTGTTGTCTGCTTTTTGTGCATAAGCAATATCGCGTTGCTGAACGTGTCCCATAACAGTCGACATTAATTTTTTTTGCAACATGGCTCGTGCTGATGAACAAGGTCTACCCATAACCCCAGTAGTAAAGTAATGACTAAAGGCTACACCTTCTATTATAACAGGCTGTAAGAAGTCAGCTACTTCCCAATCATCTAAATTAAGATCCTGATAACCAATAGTATCTTCTAGAATACAATCGTTCTCAATAGCTCTTTCAATTCTTTGCTCGTGGTTGCCAATAGTAAATACCATACGAGGCTTCCACTGCTTCTTCTTGTTAATTTTTAATCTCTGACGTTCTGCTTTAATAGGTTGTAAGAATAAGTCCATTGCCAAATTACCTGATTCAATATCACGCTTATAACGCCTACCCTCGAATGAGGTCTTATTCTTGTCGTAGGAACACAAACTGGGCATGTCCCAATGGTCTCCAAGGTGCAATATCACATCTGGCTTCTTGTCTGCTATGTACTTACCTGCGTACAGCAAATGATCTATTGGGACATCAGGCTTAACCTGTGTATCTGGTATCACGCATATCTTCATATCAATACCTCTTGTATCCTATTACTGGCTATTTCAAAATAATTTTTGTCTAACTCAATACCTATAAACTCCCTACCTGTTTGTTTACAAGCGACCCCTGTTGTACCACTACCCATTGTAAAGTCTAAAACTGTTTCACCCTTGTTGGTATATGTTTTAATTAAATATTCTACTAAGGCTACTGGTTTTTGTGTGCCATGAACAGTTTTTGTTTCACAGTTAAATTGAAGTATTTGGTTTGGGTAGTTTGTAAGCTGTTGTTTATAACTACCAACAAAATTAACCCCGTCTCTTTTACCACTAATAATTTCTCCACAGCTACTTGGGTGGTTTTTTACAATTTTGTTTATTTTAACAACACCCTGTGGATTATAGTTTGCTTGTTTTTTATAAAACACAGATATGTTTTCATAAATTCTTAATGGTTGTTTTTTTGCAAGCAAGGGAGAACTGTGTCGGTTTTTTTGCCAAACCCAATCATACTTGTATTGTTTTAAATTACTTAATCTTAAAGAGCTACTAAAAGGTTCTGTGCCAAACAGTGCTATAGCACCATTAGGTTTAATTAGTTTATTGAGCCTTAACCACATAGCATCAAAAGGAATAACATTATCCCATTTGCAAGATGTAGTGCCATAAGGCGGGTCGGTTATAATAGCATCAACAGTAGTGCCATCAGCTATTAGCCTATCCATTACCTCTAAACAATCTCCGTTATATAACATTACTAATAATCCTCATTTATGTCATACATATCACGCATGGCATCTGATAATGATATAGCTTGTTCAACTGATAGGAGGTCATCATTAAAATCTATCTCTCCTCGTTGAAACTGTTGCTCTACTCTGTCACTCAAGAAATTGCTAGGTAATAACCCTTGTACTTGTAGGTCATTAATAATATCTATCATCTCATTGACAGTCAGTACAGCACCATCTCTACAAATCTTGCAAGACTTCATTCCTTTAATTATTCTGTACTCAGGATTACAAGTACCGCAGGAAATGCAATAAAGTGTATCCATCATTTTCTTGACTCCTTTAACCAATCTTTAGGTAATGCTGTACCAAAAGCAAATTTAATACCATGATCGTTACACCAATCAGAATATCTTTTTCTTTTCTTTTTAGTACACCACTGGTCACGCATAAACAACATACGAATGTCAAGGCTTGGATTCTCTTTTACCACTTGAGCCATCTTAGTTCTGTCAACTGAAGTGAATCTACCTTTTGCTTCTACTATAATTGAACCTATTATAAAGTCAGGTGTATATACTTTGTGAACAAACACCACACCAGATGAACAAAACTTACACCTACCTTTCTTACTTAAATAGTAAGGTATCTTTACAGTTTCGTACTCAAACTTAATTCTTCTAGCTTTTAAGTCTTTAGCTATATTAGCTTCATACTTACTTCTGTACTTGTTCATAACTAAAACCTTTAGGATAATCTAATTGTTTATATTTTAATTGTTTTTTAAGTTGTTTTTTTTCAGTTTTATTTCCAATTAAATATATGTATCTATGTTTTCTAGGTCTCTCTATTTGTATAAACTTATCTGCATTAAACTTTCTTTCGTTTAATGTATATTTTTCACAAACAGTTTTACTATGTAAATTAGAGTTTTTTATTCTCCATTCTTTCCTTTTATCAGATAAACCAGTATATAAAAAGTTGGTTGCTTGATACACTATTCCTAAATGATTTTGTTCAGTATCTGCATAAGAAACAATTATTTTTGGTTTTGGTAGCAACTTAAAAGAAGATGAAATTAAAATAGATGCTTCATTTTTCTTATTGTTTTTAAGAACCAATCTGTTTAGCTCTATAACAAGATGTTTATTACTTTCTCCAGCTATACCTTTACACAAAGAAGGGGAAGGTGGTGAACCATAAGAAACCATTCCAACTAAAGTGTTGTTTAAAAACAAACCATAAGCAAAACTTATAGAAGGCATACGCTTTGCATAATGTATATCTAATATAAAAGGTTTTGTTTCTTTATATTCAATTTGCTTAACAACGTAATCGCCAATTAAAACTAATTGTTGGTCTTTCTTAAACATTTCAAGTTGTTGTAGCATCATAACTAAAATCCATTGGCATCTGTTTGTTTGATTGTAGTATCCATAATAGCTGACTGTTTTGTACACATCTGTTACGACCTTCCTCGTAGCCAAACTCTTTTATGTACAAATCAATAATCATATTATCCCAATCTTCCCTTGCGGTATCCTTTAATAGCTTGCTTGCCTTGACTTTACCAAGACCTCTAATGCCTAAGATATTATCCGCACTATCACCAGTTATCATTTGCTGATAAAAAAATCTTGTGCCTTTTTCTGAGGTTACCTGTTTAAACTTCTTCTTTACGAAGTGGTAGTGGTTGCCTTCACACATTAACAAGTCTTTATCTATGCTGCATATCATAGTATTCCGATCTTGTTTAAGACCTAACGCATCATCAGCTTCTATATTATCTACCACTTTAGCTTTGTAAATATTGACTAAGTAATCTCTTATTGCTTTGATGTGTACAGGCTTGTCAATACCTTTGCGGTTTGCCTTGTAATCATCTCTTACTTTGTTACGAAAGGTTGTCTTAGGTGTGAGGTATATAGTGTAGCTGTTGCAGCCACAGTCGTCTATTATCTGGTTTACATAGAGCTTAGTAGAGTGTAAAGCATAAGATAAAGGGTCAGCAGTAACCAACCCTGTTTCCTTATCCTTCTTCTGACAAGCAAAGCCTACACGATAGGCAATAATGTCTCCATCGACTAGGGCGTGCATTAGAATGGTACATCACTATCAAAATCTTCTTCTTCTACTACTGGCTGCGGTTCTTTAGCTGGTGCAACATTACCAGTAATACGCTTATCGTGAACAAACTTAGCTAAACCAAATAAACTTTTAATAGCAGGGCTATCAACATCTTCAGAGCCAGCTATAGCAAATTCAGTAGTAATAGCCTTGTCTACCTTAGAACGATACTTACTTGGAATAGCAGTAATACCAGATACATTATCGTACACAGCACCATCTTTGTGGGTGTGTTTAATAATAATATTAACTGGTTCACCTAATACTGACTCCCAATCTGCTACTGTATCTTCTTTAGCTGTAGGTACAAAAGCCTTAAACATTTCATACTCTGTTGACAAGCCAGACATAGTACCAAATATATTGAAAGGTTTAGACCAAATAATTCTTGGCTGTTCTACATCATCTATCTTTACAGTAGAGCCTAGAACTTCAAAGCACAAAGCAATTTGTTGTGCTGGTGATTTAACCTCGCCTTTGTACTCGCGAAGTTGCATACCACAATCTGCTACATAAATTAATCTAGCTTCATGTTCGCCTTCGGTTAAGTTTTCATACTCCATGTTACTTGTAGCTTTTGACTGTACTGCTGACTTTCTTTCAAATCCCATCTTAATCTCCTTAATGTATACCTGAGTAGCTATTATCAAATTGCACATCAACCTGCAACTCTCGATTCAATTTTAGCATACGATTTACTTTCTGTATACTATTTTCCAACAATTTAACACACTTATCTCTGTTGCCTTTCTTTACCTCCAATATTATTTCATCATGAAAGTTAGCTGTTAGTTGCTCTCTTTCTTTTAAGATGAACCCCACCCACGCATCAAACAAATAAGTACCTGTACCCTGACATAGAGTTGAGAACTTATCTTTGTCACTTCTTAATGAGTACCATAGCTTAGATACTGGGTTGTACTGCCATGTAGCACCCTCAACTACTTTAGTTACCATGCTGTCACTAATAGCTTTAACACCCCAGTTTCTTTTCCAATATGCTTCACTAATTACCCTAGCCTCCTTCTGTGATATGCCAAGCTGTCTGGATAACGTGGGAATACCGCAGCCATATTGGAGGGCATAATTCCCGCCTTTAAAATTATAACGAATTTGAGATATAGCATCAGTCTTGTTGCCATCTTTATAATCTTGCATCTCTTGTTGACTGATAGCTTTAGCAGCTAGTGCAAGGTCAAGATGTGGGTCAAAGTCTAGTGTACTCATTTCAGTTACATAATCAGGGTCATGATCCCAAAGAAAATGTTGCTTGACTCTATCTTCTAGGCTGCAGAGGTCGCTGCCACATAACTCTGTGTTATCAGTTTTAGCTGTCAATAAACCTCTAATTTCTAATCCGTATGGCTTCCTCGCAGAGGGTAGATTAACGCATACTGCGTGTTTGAATCTAAGAGTGTTAGTTAATCCTTGTATACAAGCCTGTACAAAACCATTCTGCTCATTCTTTAGTAACCCTTTGACCAACCCTATACGATGCTTAACAACTGCCATAGAATCGAGAACTAAGACCTCTGGGTGTAGTAGGGATAGCTTCTTAATAGACTTACACAACTCACCATCTTTAGTTTTTACTTGTGGTATCTCCCTGTCATCTACAAAGTTGAATGTCATTGGCTTCCAACCTAAAGTAAATAACCAGTCCTTGATCTGCTTGCTGCTAGTAGGATTGGGTTCGTCTTGACCTACTACTTCTTCAATCTCGTGGTCGTACTCAATAGTAAATCCATTGTCTTCTGCTAAGACCTTCCACCTCTCACCTGCCACAGATAAACTTCCATCTTGTTTGAAGGGTAGCTTGGGTCTTTTACGCTTTGCTATTTTAGGAACTGTAGGCATAACCTTAGATAGTTCATTGATTGCTTGCTCATTCTTTAACTCTAACTCATTGAGTAAGGTGTTAGCTTTATCTACGTCTAGCTTCCACTTTGATTTCTCTTGCAACATAGCCATTTTCATCTTGAATGAAAGGTAACGAACTAATGGTTGGTAGTCACCCTTGTAGATTTTAATTAACAAAGACTTCTGTAAACCCCATAGCTTAGTGTTAATCTTCACATCTTCTTTGCAGCGATAAAGATATTCTTCACGAGATAAGTTTTCCCAATCAGTAATGATTGGCTTCTCGATTTTTAATCTTTCACCCCACTGCTCTAATCCATGCCTGTTAATTGTAGGGAACAAGTACCAAGATAAAGCTAGGGTATCTATAAGCTGTGCTTTGATCTTGATACCTAACAACCTCTCTAGTACTGGAATATCATATCGGACTACGTTATGACCTATTAGAACACTATCACTACTAAGGTTTTCAAAGAAAGTTTTATCTACCTCTTCTCCATTAGCAATCATGCAATGTATCTTTGTTGCATCAATACCATCTGCCTCTATATCAAATACATACTCAGTCATTAATGTTATCCTTTAATACTAAAAAAGCTGTATCTTCTATTAAATGTTTTTTAATTAAAAAAGCCTTTTTACTTTTGCTATCACCACGACCCGTAAAAGTAGCTGGATAAAGATTATTATCTTTTATTAATTGTTGCAACCTGTCAGGCGAGGTTATTATAATACTATCGCCAGTGTAAAAAAACCAACGATAAGCCTTTGTGGTAGACAAAGCAGAGGGCTTGCCACCAAACTCTATTTCAACAACAAGATTTCCTGTGTACTTAGATTTAAAGTCAGACTTTATTTCTATACCCTTATTAATAGAGGGTATAAATATATCCCACTCTTTACAGTATCCTTTGACTTTATAAGCATTTGGGTACTTTTCTTGTATGATTTTTAAAGCGTGTTGCTCAATATCTTCGCCTCTTTGTAAATCTCTTTTAAAGGTATCGATTGTCATATTACCAAATCCTCGTTTTAGGTTCTAAATATTCAGTAGTTTCACTATCGTAAAACATATCTACTGAACCGCTCGTACCAAACTCACGATCATATAAAATCTTAACCTGACTGTGATTAACTTTGTCAGGAGGGCAGTCTGCCGATCTATCACGCTCTAACCCCAAGCCAATATGACTCCATTTTTCAATAGCCCGCGATCCCGTCATCTGTCCAGACAGTACCTTACCACCTTCTTCGTGACTCTTGTTGCCTTTACTGGGTGGATTAACGTGGCTAAAACATAGTATTGTAATAGGATAACAGTTTACTAGGTCAGCTAGGTCAGTCATTATCTCATTCAACTTATCATTAGCTTCTGAGCTAGTGTACCTAGATATTAGTGCTGTAAGTGGGTCTAAGAAGAACTCACAGACCCCATCAATCAAGTGCTGCTCAATAATACAAGCCTTTATGTCATGCCAATCCCTACTGCCTGTACGATCGTACAAAAAGAGATTACCTTTAAACCTATCTAGGGTAGACGCTAACAATCTATCATCATAATTATTGTCAGGTAACAAGAAGTTTGTTCTTGCTAACTTAGAGGCTATCTGTTTTAAGGTTTTTATCGGGTGTACTTCAAGATCATAAACACCAACTGGTCTGTTGTGTTCTATGATTATATGCTTAACTAATTGGTTTTTAAATTCGCTTTTGCCGCCCTTAGGATAAGAAGCCAGCACAACTAGGGTACTTTTTCTTAGTATGCCATTGTGGGTTATTGCATCTAGGGTAGCCCAACAAGTAGATAATCCTTTGGTCGGTCTTTGTAAAGCTTTCTTAATTAATTCATCATTAACCTCGACCACTTCTCCCTGTCTTTGAACTGCACTTTTAAAAATAACTTGTTGAAACAACTCTTTTGACTTGTCGGCTACAAGCATATCACTAGCATCTTTTAAAGGCAGTGTAGCGACTTTTGCTAGTGGAAATACTTTCAACACTTCTTTAGTAGCTTTTTCACCTGCTTGGTCATTATCAAAGCAAATAATAAGTTCTTCAAAACCATCTATAAAATCTTTATTAGACACTAAGGATTTAACTGCTGAACTACAACCACCTGTAATAGAAACAACAGATGGTTTTAAATGTTTGTACTTCTCAGAGCTATTTTCAAGAATACACTGATACAAACTTAAGCAGTCTAAAACCCCCTCGGTAACAATAAGTTTCTTTGAGGCACATTTTTTAGCAAAGTGCTTCCCAAACAAATCTAATTTACCCTTGCGATTACCAATCGAAAAAAATTGTTTTGTTTTAACTATCCTTTGCTCATACCCTACAAGCTCCCCATTGCTTGTATCAGGTGAGAATATACTGGTGATAGTTTCGCCATCTTCCTCACTTACTGCAACTCTTACTCTATATGCAGCACAAGTTTCTTTTCTAATCTTTCTATCTTCTAATGCTCTAATAGGCAGTTTCTTAATATCTTCAATTTCCATTGTGCTAACCTTGTTGTACTGTTGTTTAATAGGTACTACTTTGTCCAAGCTATCATCACTTGGAAAGTATGTTTCACAAGCAAAGCACCAGCTATCGTTCGGTTTATGATCGTAGGAAAAAACTTGGTTGGCATCACTAGACCCACACTTAGGGCAAGATTTTTTATAAAGAGGATCACCCTTCTGTGGACTACTCATCATCAAGACCTCCCTCATAATGTGGCACTAAGCATAAGGTTGTACCTTCATGTTTAATGTGATCCCATTGTTTATTTAAAACGTCAAACTCCTCACTTGTGACCCCAGACCTAATCTTCCTTGCTGGTTCATACACACTCAATATTAGCACATCAAATAATTCCATGATAGTTTGTACCCTCTAGTTGTTTAGTTTCAAACTCCAACGCGTACTCACACACATATTCCGCAAGCAACTGAGGACGAGAACGTAATTCATAATACTCTAAGATTTTATAGAGTTGCATACGAATATGATTATCTGATTTACCTAGCTTGTTTGCTATCTCAGTGTTGCTTAAACCTTTTAAAACACCTACCAAAACTGCTTGACAGGTAGGATCTAGCTTATCTTTTTTCATTATCACCCCTCCACATCATTCGATCTTTTTCTTCTTTTAAAGTTTCTTGTGTAATAAACTTAGATAATAGTTGAACGTGACTGTCTACATCAAAATTATCGTACACTAATCTGGTGTGCTGCCTACAGGTACGGAATGAGCATTCCATCTTATCAGCTATAGCTTTGGTTGGTAACCCTAGCAAAAGATAGAATAAACACTCTTGTGAACGCTCTGTAAGGTAATGTTTGTTGTGCTTTCTAAACTTAGATATATCTCTGGTTTTTGGCATATTAAAACTAGTCCTCTCGGTTTGGTCATTCTACGAAAAAATATGATAGAATATTCTTATAATATTCCAAGATCAGTTAATTGATCTATAGCATACTGTTTAAGATAACGATCAAACAGGTCACCCTCCCTTGGGTCTACCCCCTCTATATAACACTCTAACAGGTAAGTAGGATGAAGATCGTTTATAGTACAAAGTATATCACTTACAGAATTCTCATCATTTGCTGTGTTAATAATTTCTTCTTGGATAATTTCATTCTCCCTTCTATCCAAAGGGTTTTGTAGTACATAACTATCATGGTGGTTCATCCTAAATCCTCCATATGTTCATTGTGACTTGATCGGATACTTGCAGCTTGTTCTAAAGCGTGCTGATTAGAGTAACCAAGATTGAAGTCTGGTCTTGTGTTCTTTAATACTTCGTTTATTTCACCCAGAACGCAATCTAAAACTCCATCACAGTATTCGACTACGTCAAAACCGTTTGTATAGTTTTCCTGTACATACTCAGAGTGCCACTTACGATTACTTTCTTCATCTAACATTAACAAGCAATAAGCAAGACAACATTTTTTGTGGTGGGTATCCAACCTATCACAACTATCTAACATTTCTTGTTTGTTCATAATTAACTCCTAGTTAAAGATTTTTTAAGTTTGTTACAAGATAGTATTAAACTATCACGATTTTTACAATTACTATTTTCTAATCTTTTTAACATTATAAAAAGTTCTTGGTTTTTCTTTGCTCGTTTTTTTCTTAAACTATTAAATTTAGCCACGCTTTATTCTCCTTGGTGGTGGTGTTGAACCAGTTAGCTTTAATAAAAACAAATCTATTTCATGACAAGCGTTCCAACACAATTTTATGTTGCTTGGTGTAGGGTGTACTTCTGCTAAAATCATAGGGCAACTTAATGCCCAACAGGTATACTGGTTGCGTTTATTAACCACTGTTGACCTCGTTTTGTATTTCAATTTTTAAATCTTGAATTAAAAACGCTAAAGACGATATTGTACGATAAAAATCGTCTGAGTATTTAGCTTGTAGATCAAACTGGGTACATAAGCCTATCATTTTATACCTTAAATCACACGCAAGCTGAAGCTGCTTTTGCTTATCCATATCATCATGCTCCTTACAGTAATAATGTAGCCCAGTCTATAGTAAGTAAACCCATTAACGCAATACAAAGTAATACTTCCTTCAGGGTTAATCGGTCAGTTCTCTCTGTATCCTGTACCTTTACAGTTAAATGCTTGTAGTCTTTCATGACATATTTCTCCTTGTTTTAGTTATCACTGACCCTCTATGTGCGAGGGTTTCGGCTAGTCACTAACTAGCTCTCATCAGAGTGAATTAAAACCATGTATACAACACCTCTCCAGTACTTAACCAATAGCAGTCAGTTGGTCTACGCCAGAAATCGTTACGCATCCAAGATTTAAAGGCATCTAGTGAATATACATCATCATATCCATGAGAGTGCTTATTCCATAAGTCAATGGGTGTAGTAACATCCCACTCACTAAGGATATTGTGAGCATTAAACTCTATCTCAATTCCTGTGTTAGCTTCTTTTTCTTTATAGTGTTTATATAATATTTTGAGTTCTTCATTAGTCCATTCAGAGTCGTAAGACCTAGCCTCAACTATAAATTTACTTTCTGTCATTGTCATTTTCATAATAATATTCCCTTTTTAAATTATGGGGCTTTCGCCCCGTTTGGTTTGAGTTACTTAATAACTTCAACAACATATTTATTTTTGTTTAGTACTTGTATTTCTGTATCAAATAAAACTCTTTTATCTAAGTCAAACTCACTCTTATCTTGTTTGTCTTTGTAGTTAAATTCAATAATAAATGCTAATCTATCTGGTGCTTCTACAGACCTATCTAAATGTCTATCCTCACACTTATAACAAAACTCGTCTACACCTTGAAAACCTATGCTCCTATCAACATTATCACTTAGTGCGACACCACCGCTCATTATAGAAAAAGGTATCTCTTGTTCTGCTACTAACTCAGGGTCACAATAATCGTTATCCCATACTGCCCAACAGTTTAATATAATTTGATTTGGTCTAGCGTATTGTTTAACCCCCTTTTTGTTTACCCAACTTTTTGTATGTTCTAATATTAATTGTTGCACTGCATCTTGTAAGTAATCTTCGTTTGTATCTATTATAATGTTATCCATGTTTAATCCTTATTATTGTGTGTGTGTACAGTCATTATAGTTTAATGCAACACAAATGACTATATAGTTATAGTTATAGTGCATATTTAGTAAACTTATAATGGGTAGGTGTTATGATGTTGTAGATAGAAATACCTTGTGAGGCAAACATATAGACATTTTCTTTTCCCCACACAGAAATTTCCCCAGTAATATTTATGATAATTATGATGAACGAAATAATCATAAGCCTAAGTTATACCAAGAGCCACAGGCATTTTGGTTTACCCTCAAAAATGTACAAAAATATTATATAGGGGGTGGGGGGGTATATTTTGGTTTTCAGTAGTAGTAGTATCACTCCCAAATACAAAATAGGGGAATTTGAAAAGGTTGCCCCCCAAACTTTTATGACGAAAGGAACGAAAGGGGTCAAAGAAACTTCTTGACTTTTACTAAAAAAAATGATATAATCAAGCCTTCTTAAAGTGGCTTAAGATATAAAGTAAATACCACCTACCTAAGGAGGGCAAACCTTCTAGGATTCATTAAAACCTTAAGAATACCAAATATAACTTTAACATTAAATGATACAAAGGGCGACCTGTGCTTAACTTAATTACACCACTTGTAGGATTAGCTTCTACTTTCGTTAAAGGAAAGGTAGAACAGTCTAAGGCTAAACAAGAAGCCAAACTGGTTGAAGTAAAAGCTGATGCTGAGATTAAAAGAAAAGTAGCTAATGGTGAGATGGAGTGGAATAACACTATGGCTAAAGCCTCAGCTTCTTCGTGGAAAGACGAGTGGTTGACTATCCTAGTATCAATACCACTTATCCTAGCCTTTACAGGTAACGAAGACATAGTAATGAGAGGTTTCACAGCCCTAGAAGCTATGCCTGATTTCTATAAGACAGCAGTTGGTATTGTATTCGCTGCTTCATTCGGTGTTCAATCCCTAACTAAGATGATGAAGAAGTGACGGAAGTTAAAAGAAAAGCTGGTAGACCTAAGAAGTCTTTAGTCCAATCTAAAAAAGAAGGCAACAGGAACAAAGTTGGCAGACCTAAAGGTGATGCTGATGCTATCAAAGAATATAAAGCTAGGTTACTCGCCTCCCCTAAATCTCGTAGGGTTTTAGACAGTATTCTTAATGCTGCTTTAGATGATGACCATAAGAACCAAGCAGCAGCATGGAAGTTACTAGTAGATAGGTTAATGCCTCTATCGTACTTTGAAAAAAGCCAGATGGGTGGTGGTAGGTCAGCAGTAAACATAACCATTACTGGTGTAGGTGGTGAGGTAACCCCTATAGGTGGAGAGGTAATAGAACATAATGAATAACAACTATAACATCTTTTGGGGTATTATTTTCGTATACCTCTTAGGTTTATTTCTTTGTGTGATGATACCTAGTGAAGCCAATGCAGTAACAGAAGTAAATACTACAACTAACTCTGAATCAGATGTTAAATCAAAAGGTAGAACAGTAGTTATATCCCCACCACCCTCTGCTATTAGTCCTTCTATTGGTGGTTCTTCGTCTGATATATGTACATCAGGGGTCAGTGGAGCAATACAAACACAAATCTTAGGTGTGTCTACAGGTGAAACAGTACGAGATGAGAACTGTGAACGATTAAAGATTTCTAAGACTTTATACGA
>Ga0209630_10003711_pt1 | contig 13827 bp, 14 predicted proteins | sample COG_01_FD_184745 | JGI IMG/M metagenome (GOLD analysis project Ga0209630, IMG submission 184745) | Pelagic Microbial community sample from North Sea - COGITO 998_met_01 (SPAdes) (version 2) | ecosystem: Environmental > Aquatic > Marine > Neritic zone/Coastal water | place: Helgoland, sampling... | reverse complement strand
TATTAAAAGATTAAATTGTATATTATTGCCAATTGATGCCGTGTTAAAAGCTTTAAATTAATGAAAAAAATATTTATCATAACTATAATAATGTTCAGTTTTTTTAATAAAACCAACGCAAACTATGAACAATTAGCTCATGAATTTAATTTCAAGGGTATTGATGGAGGTGAAATTAATCTTCAAAATTATAAGGAAAAAGTTATTGTTGTAGTAAATGTTGCTTCAAGATGTGGTTTTACGCCTCAATACGAAGATCTACAGAGTTTATGGACAAATTATAAAGATAAAGATTTAGTAGTTATTGGAGTTCCTACTAATAATTTTAAACAAGAACCAGGTTCAAACAAAGATATAAAAGATTTTTGTGAAACTAATTTTAATATTAGTTTTCCGATGACAGAAAAAATAGATGTGATTGGAAACAATGCTCACCCTTTTTTTAAATGGGCTAAAGAAAACCATGGAAAAAGTGCCATACCAAAATGGAACTTTCATAAAATAATTATTGGTAAAAACGGTAAAGTTGCAGATACTTTTGCGTCAATAACTAAACCTTCCTCAAAAAGATTTATTGATTTAATCGAAGCAGAAATTAAAAATTAAAGCTTAAACCGTCGTAAGCTGGAATTATATAACTAGGTAATTTTTTTTTAAGATCAAAATAATCAAGATCCACATGTAAATTAGTTAATATTGCTTTTTTTGGTCTTACAGATTTTATAAAATTAATAGCATCAGAATAATTAAAATGTGACGGATGTTTATTTTTTCTTAAACAATCAATTATTAAAAAATCTAAATTCATTAATTTTTTTTGAACTTTTTTACTAATTTCATTGCAGTCACTAATATAAGCAATTTTTTCAAATAAATATCCAGTTGCTTTAATCATACCGTGATTAACTTCAAAAGGTTCAATGTTTATGCTTTGATTGTAATTAGAAATTTGAAATTTTTTTTTAAAAACATTTGCCTTCATTATTGGTTTGTAACCATGACGCTGTTTAAAACAAAAGGTATATTTATCTTTAAGCTCCTTAATAGTTCGCAATGAACCATATATTGGAATTTTTTTTTTATTTTTCCAAAAGAAAGGGCGCATTTCAAAAATTCCAGTTGTTTGATCAGCGTGTTCATGGGTAAAAATAATCGCATCTAGCGATGTAATCTTATTTTTTAAAAACTGATTTTTAATGTCAGGAGATGTATCAATTAAAATTGATAAGTCACCTTTTTGGATATGAGCACAACAACGAGTTCTAATATTTTTTTGATTTTTTTTTAATTTAGCTGAATAATTAGTTATCCAAGGTGAACCCAAAGAACTTCCACATCCTAAAATTGTAAATTTATTTTTCAATTTAACTGACCAAATAAATTGAAAAAGTTTTTAGTAGTAATATTTGAAAAATCGTCAAAAGAAATCTTTTTTAAATTGGATAAAAATTTAACTGTATGAATAATATAACTTGGTTCATTAGGTTTTCCTCTTAATGGCACTGGAGCCAAGTAAGGAGAATCAGTTTCTACTAATATTCTATCATTTGGTATTTCTTTAAAAGTGTTAGCTAAATCCTCAGACTTTTTAAATGTAACAACTCCACTTGCAGATATATAAGCCCCAAGATCTAATAACTTAAAAGCAAATTTCTTTGACCCCGTGAAGCAGTGAATTAAAATCTTGAAATCTTTTTCTAGTAATTTTTTTTTTAGTATTTCAAAAGTTTCTTGTTCTGCATTTCTGGTATGCACAATTATAGGCAGCTGAGTATTTTGAGCTGCAATAATATGTTCTTCAAAACATTTAATTTGATCCTTTTTATCTGAATAATTGTAGTAAAAATCTAGACCACTCTCTCCAATACCAATTATCTTTTTATTTAGTTTAATTTTTTTAACTATAATTTCTGACTTAATTGATTGATGGTTTTTAGCTTCATGGGGGTGTATTCCATAAGTTCCATAAACACAATTATTATTAGATATAATATTCAAAATATTATCAAAACTTTTATCTTCAGTAGAAATAGTAAGTAAATATTTCACACCATCTTTATTTGCTCTATCAATAGTTTCCTTTAGCGATAAAGACATTGGTTCGTAATTTAAATGGCAGTGTGAATCAATTATCATTTTCAATTTTATTAAATAATATTTCTAAATTATCTAGCTCTTTTTCATAATCTATAAAATTATCATCATTAATTTTATCAATGCTTATATTCTCTTTAGAGAGATTCATTATGTCAAACACTTTGCTAGTTGCATTTGGTATTATAGGATTAAGAAGTATACTTATATTTTTTATTTGTTGAGCAATTGTAAATAATATCGTTTTCATTCTTTCTTGGTCCTTTTTTTTAACAGCCCAGGGTTCTGAGTCATTAAAATATTTATTTGAATCAAAAGAAAAACCTACAACAATTTTAATATATTCATTCAGGTCTTGGTTATTCATTAAATCAATAAGTTTAGGAATGTTATTTTTTAAATTATTTAACAAATTTTTATCTGAATTATCTAATTTTGAACTTTTTGGTATTTTATTGCCACAGTTTTTTTTTATAAATGAAAAAACTCTTTGACATAAATTACCATAATTATTAGCTAAATCATTATTGATGCAATTTTTTAAATTCTCCATTGAAATTGATCCATCATTACCAAGAGAGACTTCTTTAACTAAATAATATCGTAATTGATCAACTCCATATTTATTTATGATCTCTATAGGATCTAAAATATTTCCTAGTGATTTAGACATTTTTTTTTCATCAGAAAGTATCCATCCATGACCAAAAACTTTTTTCGGTAGAGGTAGCTTGGCTGCTAATAAAAATGCCGGCCAGAATACAGCATGAAATCTTAGAATATCTTTACCTATAATATGTAAGTCTGCTGGCCAAAAATTTTTATATTTTTTATCTTTAATGTCAGGAAAATTTAAAGCACTAATATAATTAGTCAAAGCGTCAAGCCATACATAAATAACGTGTTTTTCATTTTTAGGTACGGGTATACCCCATGTGAAAGATGTTCTACTTATGGATAGATCTTTCAATCCTTTTTCAACAAATTTTACCACTTCATTTTTTCTAGATTTTGGTAAGATAAAATCTGAATTTGTATTGTAAAACTCCAAAAGTTTATTCGACCAAGATGATAATTTAAAAAAATATGACTCCTCTTCAACCCATTCAACAGTTGAACCAGAAGATTTTGATACTTTTTTTTCATTAATATTTTGAATTTCATCTTCATCATAAAATGCTTCATCCGAAACTGAATACCAGCCACTATATTTATCTAAATAAATATCTCCTGAATCTACAAGTCTATTCCAAATTTCAATTACAGATTTATGATGTCTTTTTTCAGTTGTTCTAATAAAATCGTTATTTGATAGATTTAATATTTTTGTTAAGGATCTAAAAGTTTCAGAAAGCTCGTCACAAAAAATTTTAGGTTCTTTATTATTCTTTTTTGCTTCTTTTTGAATTTTTTGACCATGCTCGTCTGTACCAGTTAAAAATAAAACATTATAATTTTCTAACCTCTTAAAACGTGCAAAGATATCCGCAACTATACTTGAATACGCATGGCCCATATGTGGCTTACCAGATGGGTAATATATTGGGGTTGTTATATAAAAATTTTTACCCATATTTGAGCTTTTTGGTTACTGCATTTATAAATGAATTTTGATTAATATTGTACATTATAAAACAATTGAGATTATTAAATATAAAGTTTTTAATTTCAAATATTTTATCATTATTAAATAAATTTTTATCTTTCATGTATTTAAAATAATAATCCACTATAAAAAAAGCTAAATTGATAAATATAATATCTTTATATTTTTTATATAAGTTTAATAATTTAGTTAAATTTTCTACAAAATTACTTGATGGAGAAATATTATATTCTTTGCATATATAGTTAAATTTTAAAAAATTTCCAGGAGATAACTGTGAAGATTTAGAGTCTAAAATTAATTCTAATTTATACAAATCTACAAGTTTGTTTATAATTTCTAATCTTTGGTTTTCTGTTAAATTAATTTTAATTTCTATAGCTCTAGATTTAATCGTTTCTAATAAGGGTTTTGATTTATTGTTTATTAAAAAAAAATAGTTTTTTTTTGACGGTTCCTCTATAATTTTTAGTAAAGCATTAAGACTATTATGATTAAAAAGTTCAATATCATCAAATACAATAAATCTATTTTTATTAGAAATAGTAGATTGTAAAATCTTTTTTTTAAAATTCCTTATATCTTCAACTTTTACAGATATAAAATCTGCACCACTGATATAAATTATATTCGAAAAAATATTATTTTGAAATTGTTTTAAGAAATTTGAGTTTTCCAATATAGTAAGATTTTCTAAATTGTAATTTTCAATATTAAAAATTGAGTATAAAATATGATTTACAAGAGTAGCTTTGCCACTGCCTTTAGGGCCAGAGAGCATTAATACCTTAGGTAAATTTTCTTTTGAATAAAGTTTTAAAATAAATTTAAAATTTTTTTCTAATCCAAATAAACTTCGAGAACTCTTTGAATCAAAAAAAATTGGATAATTCATTTAATTTTTAAATACTTTTTAACAATGTTTAAAATTTTATTTTCTAAAGAATTATCATTTCGGGAAGAATTAAGTATATAATAATTTTTTCTATTTTTTGCTAACTTAATAAAAGATTTTTGAGCTTTGTTGTAAAATGATTGAGAAAAGTTATCATAGCGGTTTTTATTTTTTCTTTTATTCAATCTTTTTATAGAGGAATTCACTGAAACTTTTAAAACAAAAACAATATTAGGATTAACACCTTGTAAAATTTTTTTATGAATATTATTAATAAAATTAATATCAACTTTTTTTCCATCTACTTGATATGCAATTGTTGAGTCTACAAACCTATCACAAATAACAACTTTTTTATTTATAAGAGCAGGTTTTATCTTGTTTTTAATATGTTCATTTCTAGCTGCCAGATAAAGCAATGTATCTGTATACTTGTCGAATTTTTCTTTGCTATCTTTTGTAAAATAATCTTTGAGAATTAAATTTCTAATTAATTCTGAGCTTTTTGTTCCACCAGGTTCTCTTGTTAAAAGAACATCAACCTTATTTTTTTTTAAATTATTATAAAGCTTTTTACTTTGATAAGATTTACCACACCCCTCTACACCTTCGAAAACAATAAAGAACGGTTTTTTTTTATACATCTCCCCAAATCAAATAATTTAGAGATGTTAGAAGGCTTTTAAGAAAATTTACTTTTTTTAAATCTTCTGCAGCATAGAGAGGTACCAATTTTATTATTTCATCTTTTTTAGAGACTATTATATTTGCCACTTGTTTCCCCTTTTTAACCGGTGCTGTTATTGGCCCATCGTACTCAAGAGAAATTTTTAAATGACCTATATCTTTTTTGTTAATAGTTACATAGTGATCTTCTTTAGATAAAACTTTAATTTTATTTTTTTCACCTAACCATGTGTCTAATTCAAATTTAGGAACATTTTTTTTTGTAATTTCAAGTGTGTTTGTATTCATAAAACCCCAATTAAGTAACTTTAAAGACTCAGAGCTTCTTAAATTTTTTGTATCAAAACCAGAAGCTACAGCTAAAAGTCTTCTCTGATTTTTCTTCATTGAACTAGCTAGAGAATATTTTTCGACTGCTAAGTAACCTGTTTTAACTCCATCAACACCAACATTTTTATATAATAATGGGTTTCGATTACCTTGTTTAATTGGTTCACCACCAGTTCTATCCCAAGTAAAAGTTTTTTCTGCAAATAATTCATAATATTTAGGATAATTTTCAATCAAATATTTAGACATTAAAGCAATGTCTCTAACAGTTGAAATATTATCAGGATCGTTAATACCCGATGAGTTTGTAAAGTTAGTTGAAGACATTCCAATTTCACCAGCTTTTTCATTCATCATATCAGCAAAATTAGCCTCTGAGCCCGCAATACCTTCTGCTAAAGCAACACAGGCATCATTTCCAGAAGCAATTATTATTCCTTTAAGAAGATTCTCAACACTCACTTGATCATTGATCATAATAAACATGGAAGAATAACCCGCCTGAGATAGTCTCCATGCATTTTCAGAAATTATGAATTTATCATCCAAAGATAATTTATTTTTTTCTAATAAATCGAAAGCAACTATAGCAGTCATAATTTTAGTCATTGAAGCTGGATAAATTGTTATGTCTGGGTCCATTTCATACAAAATCTCGTTTGAATGAAAATCTATTAAAATACCAGTTCTTGCTTGTATATTAGGATTAGCAAATAGGTTTGTGTTTAAAAAAAGTAAGATAATTAAAATAAAAAGTTTATTCATTTATAAAGATATTAAGTTCTTCGAATCCTAAGTTTTGAAGCTTAATGTAGTCATTTTTTAATAAATTAACAGAGTTATATGGGCCTAATATAACTTGAGTTTCTTTACTACTAATCTTTTTAATTTTTAACTTTTTAATTTCTAAATCTGTTACTTCTTTTACGATTCTTTGCTCTAAAAGTTTAGCTGCTTGTGAGGAGTAAAAAGAAGCCACATGTATGAATATTTTTTTAGTTTCTTTTGTTCCAATTTTTTCGTTATTTTTTGAAATATTTGAAATTTGCACTGATGTAACAGGTGCCTTGGATGGTATTTTTTTTTCTTCATTATAAATTTTTGCTTTTTTTGCAACAAATGATTTATTTTTTTTAATTTCAATTATTTCCAGTAAAGGAAAATTTAAATCTAATTTAAGTTTTTCAGCAACAGGTTTAGTTATTAGAATTTTGTAAAAATCGGGGTACTTAATTCTTTTTATATTTTTAAGAACTATAGTTTCATTATTTATTGGGTTTATAATTTTAATTAAAGTCCCTGTTCTTAAATTTTGTTGTGATATTTGCATTTTGTCATTGTTCATTTTGCCCTTAATGACTTTTTCGTTAAAATCTAAATTGCTGTATATGTAGGCCATACCTTTTGATGAATAAGGTTGTTTTTGATTTATTGTAGAAAATTGCGATGTACACGAAAAAATAAAAAATAAAACAATAATTATCTTAAATTTCATTTTTAAAATTTTCTTTTAGTGTGCAAACTGCTAAAGCAAATCTTAGAGATCTATTCCAATTTAAAATTTTTTCATAATTTTCAAAAACTATATAAGCTGGAGATAAAGTTTCAGCTCCTGGAATAATATCTTTATCTGGAATAATTATAGCTGCTAAAAGATTGTCTTGAATATTTAACTTTTCGTAATTTTGAATATAATTTTTTAAAAAATTAAATTGTTTTTTATTTTTAATATTTCTTGCTGATGAGTTTAAATATTTTTTTGGTATATTGTTTTTTAACTCTATCTTATAAAAACAAGGTTGATTTTTTTTCCATCCTATAGTTTTTAAATAATTAGCTGCAGATGCAAATGAGTCTTCTATATTTTTAAGTTCAATTGTTTTATTGTTGTTATAATCAATTGCATAATTTCTAATCGTACGAGGCATAAATTGGAAGTTTCCAAATGCACCAGCCCAAGAACCGTATAATATGTTTTTGCTTATAATTTTTTTATCTACTAATCTTAGTAAAATTAACAATTCCTCGGTAAAAAATTCACTCCTTCTTTTATCGTAGCTTAGAGTAGCAAGTGATGATACGATATCCATCTTGCCTAAATATTTACCAAAATTGGTTTCTATACCCATAAGAGCAAGCAACAATTCTTTTTCAACATTAAAATCTTTTTCAATTGTTTCAATTATAGCTTTTTCTTTATTATAAAGTTCCAATCCTTCTTTAAGTTTACGATTAGAAGATCTTTTTTTTATATATGTAAATGTGTCTTCGTAAAATTCTGGTTGATAACGATCGTATTCGATTACTTTAGGTAAAAATTTAACCTCAGACATTAAATCATTAACAACTTTTTCGGAAATACCCGCGTTAATAGCTTTAACTTTAAAATTCTTTAACCAATTATTGAAATCATCATTAGCAAAAGAGTAATTGATAAAAAATACGAGTAAAAAGAATACGTTAAAAAATAATTTAAACATTTTACTAATTATCATAATTAATATGTATTAACCAGTAATACAAAATTACACTTATTTATTGTTATTTAACAACTTTGATAGTAATAAAGTATTAAATTTTGTTTCAAGGAGAGGTGGCTGAGCGGTTGAAAGCACTGGTCTTGAAAACCAGCAACGGGGCAACTCGTTCGTGGGTTCGAATCCCACCCTCTCCGCCATTATAGCCTAAATTTTTTAAATATTTTTGTAACAGAATTTTTATCAATTTGGTTTTCAATAATATTGTGATTGTAAAAATTTAAAATTTCCTCGTCTTCAAAGTTCAAAAATTTATCCAATTCTAAAAGCTGCTTTTCATTAAATGAGTCGATATATCTATTAACAAATGAACTCAGTAAAATATCCATTTCTTTCGTCCCCCTATAAGCTGCGCGATAAACTAATTTTTTTTTTAATATTTCTAATTCAATGTTCATTAATTTATATTATACATAATCTGATCAATTAATGAAAAAAGATTTTATATTTAGCGAAGTAAATAGTTTAAAAGGTGTGGGTCTTCAATTATCTAAGTATTTAAAAAAAAAGAGGATAGAAAAAATAAAAGATATAGTTTTAAACTTACCTTATTCTGACACAGACAGGTCCAAAATTTACAAAGTGAGAGAACTGGAAGTTGGAAAAATTCAGTCATTAAAAGTATTGGTAAAAAAATTAAATTTTCCAAGAATTAGAAACCTGCCTAATAAAATTATTTGTGAAGATGAAACAGGAAAAATTGATATTGTTTATTTTAATAGTCGTGAGGGATATATAAGAAAATTATTTCCTCTAAATGAATGGGTGATTATTAGTGGAAAAATAAACTATTTTAATAAAAAGTATCAAATAACTAACCCTGATTATGTAACTTCATTAGACAATCAAGAGTACGTGATAAAAAATATACCTAAATATAATTTAACAAAAGGAATTAATGAAAAAAAATACAGAAATATAAGTGAACAAGTAATTAGCAATTTACCAACCGTTACAGATTGGCTTGAAATAAAATTTATTAAAGAAAATAAATTAATTGGATGGAATGAAGGAATTAAAAGACTTCATAATTCCAAAGATGCAAAAAGCAGCCAATCACATAGCTACAGAAGATTGGTATTTGATGAGTTGTGTGCAAACTTTTTAGCTTTATCAGAAAATAGAAGAAGAATTAAAAAAAAAAAGATTCCAAAAGTTTTCGATAATGAATATTCAAATACAATTATAAAAAATCTTCCATTCAATTTAACTAAAAGCCAAGTTGATGTGTTAAATGAAATTAATTATGATTTATTAAGTAACAATAGAATGTTTAGAATTATACAAGGAGATGTTGGATCTGGTAAAACAATTGTTTCTTTATTGACTATAACAAATGTCATTAAAAGTGGATATCAATGCACCTTAATGTCTCCTACTGAAATACTTGCAAGACAGCATTATGAATTATCAAAAAAAATTTTTAAAAATAGATTTAAAATTGAATTTTTGACCGGAAAAACAGATTACAAATTAAGAAAAGATATCTTGAACAGATTAAAAAATGGAACTATAGATTTATTGATAGGAACTCATGCTTTATTCCAAAAAAAAGTTAATTTTAAAAAACTAGGTTTAGCCGTAATAGATGAGCAGCATAAATTTGGTGTAAAACAAAGAAGTGATTTAGCTATAAAAGGAGGTAATAACTGCGATGTGTTGCTTATGTCTGCAACACCAATCCCTAGAACAATGATGATGTCTCTTTATGGTGATATGGATGTATCAAAAATTAATGAAAAACCTTTACAAAGAAAAAAAATAATCACTTTAAGTAAACCGGAAAAAAAAATGGATGAAATTTGGCCTTTTATTAAAAAACAAATTAATGGAGACAATCAGGTGTTTTGGGTTTGTCCTTTAATTGAAGAATCTGCTTTTTTAGACTATTCATCAGCTAAGAAAAAATTTGAATTAATACATAAAAAATTTCCAAACAATGTTGGTTTAATACATGGTGCTTTGGAAAAAAAGGATAAGGAAAATATTTTAAATAAATTTTTAAAAAAAGAAATTTCTATTCTAGTTTCTACTACCGTAATAGAAGTCGGGATAGATTTCCCAAATGCAAATTTAATAATTATAGAAAATGCCAACAAATTTGGTCTTGCTCAACTGCACCAGTTAAGAGGAAGGGTTGGTAGAGGTGAAAAACAAGGAACTTGTATTTTATTATTTAAAGATGGGTTAACTAAAAATGCAATAAAACGAATTAAGATACTAAAAAGTTCAGATGATGGTTTTTTTATAGCTGAAGAAGATTTGAAGCTAAGAGGTTTTGGTGATTTAATTGGCTATCAACAAAGTGGTATTAAAAATTTTAGGTTTGCGGACCCAGTTATACATGAAGATTTATTCAAATTAGCTGAAAAATACGTATTTAATATAAGAGATAATATCAATCAAAAGAAATATTCATTTCTACTAAAGCTTTTTGACAGAGCAGAAATAATTAATGTTAGTGAAATTTAATCAATATTGGTTGTTCCAGCTGAAACAATAAACTTAGATGCTTGTTCAAATGATACATCAAGATAAATAATATCTTTTTTTGGAACCATTAATAAAAAACCACTTGTGGGATTAGGTGTAGTTGGAACAAATACATTTATGATGTCTTCCCCTACTTTATTTTTAATTAATCCTTTATTTTCTTTTGTTGCAAATCCAACAGCCCAGATACCTTTACGAGGGTACTCTAAAAGAACTACGCTTCTTTGTTTATTATTTGATTTGGTAAATGTTTCGGTCATTTGACCAATTGCAGAATATATAGTTCTAAGAATAGGAATTTTTCTTAAAATATTATTAAATAGTTCGAAGAATTTTTTTCCTAAAAAAGAAAGAGACAGCCAGCCAATAAAAGTAATTATTATCAATGCAATTACTATTTCAACTCCAGGTATATTAAAAGGCAGATAATTATTAGGATTAATTTCTTTTGGAATAATTCTTCCAAAAATTCTTATTAAAAAAAGTGTTAAATATAAAGTTATTCCAATTGGTATCAAAACAACTATACCAGCTATAAAATTATTTCTAATTTTAGAAAATAAAGATTTTTTAATATTAGGCTCAGACATTGATTAAGAGTAACTAGAGTATAGAATAAATACTATTATTAAAATAAAAATTGCAATTAATAATTTATTATTTAAAATCATGAATTAAAATGTATAACATAAATAGAAGAAAATTTCTCGGCTATTTTGGATGCGGTTGTTGCTCATTAATACTTCCATCTTGTTCAACTGTTCCTATTACTGATAGAAAGCAATTAAGCATAATCCCTGAGTCACGTATTAATCGACAAGCTGCTGCTGCATATGAACAATTTAGAAGCAAAAGCAAATTAATAACAACTGGTTCACAATTAAACGAGATTAGAGAAATTGGGAAGAAAATGGAATTTGCTGTGAGCTCTTTTTTTTTAAATGAGGGTAAAGAAGATCCTACAAAAAATTTTGGTTGGGACTACGTATTAGTAGATAACGATAAAGTTGTTAATGCTTGGTGCATGCCAGGTGGAAAAATTGCTGTATATACAGGACTTTTAAAAATAACAAAAAATACTAACGCACTGTCAGTTGTTATGGGTCATGAAATTGCTCATGCTGTAGCTAGACACTCTGTGGAAAGAATGAGTCAAGCTATGACTATTAATCTAGGAACAACTGTTGCTGATATTTTTCTAGGAGGAGCAATTAACAGGACCAGAAACACTGTTGGGCAAAATACCGGTTTTGATATTTTTCAATTAGGTATCATGAATCCATTCGGTAGAAAGCAAGAAACAGAGGCAGATTACCTCGGTTTAATTTTTTCTTCTTTATCTGGTTACGATATTAGAGAGTCAGTAAAATTATGGCAGAGAATGGCTGAAAAAAATAAAGGAAAGGAACCGCCTGTTTTTTTAAGCACCCACCCTAGCAGCAAAAAAAGAATTGAAAATTTAGGTAATTGGATATCTGAAGTAATGATTAAATATCCACCAATAAAAACTTAATTATTGGTGAGCCCTGATGGACTCGAACCATCGACACCCTCCTTAAAAGGGAGGTGCTCTACCAACTGAGCTAAGGGCCCTTAGAGACTGTTCTTTTATATACTTATTAATTAAATTTCAAATAATTAATCAAATAAATTTATGTATTTTTTGTAAAACATTTGAAAAGTTCCGTTCTTAATATTTTTCTGGATTTCGCGCATAAATTGTTGATAAAAATAAATATTATGTAATGAAATGAGCATTGAGGCCATCATTTCATTAGATTTAATTAAGTGATTTAAATAACTCTTTGAGTATTTATTAAGTTCTCTAACTTCACATTTTTCGTCTATAGGTGATTTATCATTTTGATACTTAGAGTTTTTTAGATTCACTTTGCCAGCCCATGTAAAGGCTAAACCTGTTCTGCCAGATCTAGTAGGCATCACACAATCAAACATATCAATACCTTCGTTAACAGCTCCTAAAATATCAGAAGGAGTACCCACACCCATTAAATATCTTGGTTTTTTTTTGGGAAGATAATCCGTTGTTTCACTTAAAATACTAAACATATCTAATTGTTTCTCGCCAACAGCAAGACCGCCCATCGCGTAGCCGTTAAAATCTATCTCAATTAATTTCTCTATACTTTCAATTCTCAAATCTTTGTAAAGTCCACCTTGAGCTATACCAAAAAGAGCTTTTGATTTATTGTTTCCAAATTCTATTTTACTTCGCCTAGCCCAATTAGTTGATACTTCAATCGCTTTAGATAAAATTTTTTTATCTTTCGTTAATTTAGGACATTCATCGAGTACCATAATTATATCTGAATTTATAGATTTTTGAACCTGTATACTTTTTTCTGGACTTAAAATTATTTTTTTTCCATCTAAATGTGATTTAAAAATAGCTCCTATATTTAAATCTATCTTATTAAATTTTGATAAAGACATTATTTGATAACCGCCAGAGTCAGTTAGTATTGGTTTTTTCCAATTCATATAATTATGAAGACCTTTAAATTTATTTAGAGTTTGAATTCCAGGTCTAAGCAATAAATGATAAGTATTTGCTAATATAATTTGTGTATTAGTTTTTAAAATATCATCTGTAAATACACCTTTAACTGTGCCTTGGGTTCCAACAGGCATAAAAGCAGGTGTGTCGATGTCACCTCTCTCTGTTGATATTTTACCTAATCTTGCTTTACCGTCTTGAGCGATTAGCTCAAAAGAAAATTCGGTTCCAGGCATTAAAAATTATTTTGATCTAAGTGAAATTATTTTATCAGGATCTGGAACTGATCCGCTATTAGGATCACCTTTTTTAATCATATCTATTAATTCCATTCCTTTGATTACTTTTCCAAATGCAGAGTACTGTCTATCTAAATGAGGTGCAGAGTCAAAACAAATAAAAAATTGACTATTTGCACTATCTGGATCTGCTGATCTTGCAGCTGAAAGGATACCTCTTGTGTGAGATATATCAGTAAATTCTGCTTTTAGGTTTGGTAGATCTGAGCCACCTGTTCCAGCTAATGATAAATTAAAATTTGAATTATTAGAATTACCAAATTTTACATCACCAGTTTGTGCCATAAAACCGTCTATCACTCTATGAAAAACAACTCCGTCGTATTTACCGCTATCAGCTAGTTCCTTAAATCTTTTTACATGATTAG